>Ga0182747_1000417_pt1 | contig 41416 bp, 38 predicted proteins | sample eDN3rd30CBELigBY_FD_128526 | JGI IMG/M metagenome (GOLD analysis project Ga0182747, IMG submission 128526) | Enriched backyard soil microbial communities from Emeryville, California, USA - eDNA 3rd pass 30_C BE-Lig BY (version 2) (version 2) | ecosystem: Environmental > Terrestrial > Soil >... | reverse complement strand
CTGGAAATCGGCATGAATCCGGAATGGCTGCGCTACTACATCGCGGCCAAGCTGAACTCGAACGTCGAGGATATCGACTTCAATCCCGACGACTTCATCGCGCGCGTCAACGCCGATCTGGTCGGCAAGTACGTCAACATCGCCAGCCGCATCGCGCCGTTCCTGGCGAAGTTCTTCGACAACAAGATGACGGCGCTGCCGGCGCAGACCGCGGGATTGAACGCCGCGATTGCGCAGAGCGCTGCCATCCGCGCCGCATTCGAGGAGCGCGAATTCGGCAAAGCCATCCGGCTCATCATGGACGTAGCCGACGTGGTCAACGCCGAGATCGACACCTTCAAGCCCTGGATCCTGGCGAAGGACGCAGCGACCAACGCCGACAGCAGGCTCAAGCTCGCCGACATTTGTGCCTCCGCCATGGCCACCTTCAAGGCACTGACGCTGTTCCTGAAGCCCATCCTGCCGACACTCGCCGCCCAGGCCGAGACCTATCTGAACAGCGGGCCATTGCGCTGGAATCTGCTGGCCGCGCCGCTGGACGCCACCCTGTTTCTGCCGCCGGGCCATGCGTTCGGCACGTTCAAGCCGCTCATCACGCGTGTCGATCCGAAGCAGCTCGATGCATTGTTCGAGACCGTCAACGAGGCAGCGAAAGCCAACGCGGCGAAACCCGCAGCGGCCGCAGCCGCTCCTGCGAAGCTCGAAGGTACGCCCGCCGAAATCACCGTCGACGATTTCGCCAGGATCGACATCCGCATCGCCAAGATCCTGGCCGCCGAAGCCGTCGAAGGCGCCGACAAACTGCTCAAGCTCACGCTGGATGTCGGCGAGCAGCAGCGAACGGTGTTCGCGGGTATCCGCTCGGCGTATTCGCCGGATCAGCTGGTCGGCCGACTCACCCTGGTGCTGGCCAACCTGAAGCCGCGCAAGATGCGCTTCGGGACCTCCGAGGGCATGGTGCTGGCGGCCGGTCCGGGCGGCAAAGAGATTTTCCTGTTGTCGCCGGATTCGGGAGCGACGCCGGGAATGAAGGTGAAATAAGCAGGCCGGGCCGGTTGCGGCTGGCGGCGGCGCCGCACGGCTGCTGCTTGCAGATTGCCCGGCCCATGCCGATCAACGCCACAGTTCGATTCTTCAAGCAGCTGGTATCCGATCCGCGGTAGCGCCTCATGTCGTCTCTTCTCGTGATCCTGCTGAGCGCGGTTCTGGTCTGCCATTACGCGCCGGCAATCTCGGGACTGCGCCCCTTCGAAGAGAGCGAGCCGCTCGACAACGCCATCGGCATCGCCGTGGCGTCGCTCGCCACGATGGCGCTGGTCGCACCGCTGGGCTACGTCGTTGAACACGCGCTGCTGGAGCGATACGGGCTCGGGTTTCTACGCACGTTCGTGTTCGTCATTCTCGTCATGATCGTTGCGCAGCTGGTGGGGCTGGCGATGCAGCGCCACGGCCGCTGGCACCCGATTCGCAACTCGTTCGCGCTGCTGATGACGGCGCATTGCGCAGTGTTGGGCATCGCCTTGCTGTCGACCTCGCGCGCAACGAGCCTCGTGAACGCCCTGTTGTGGGGCTGCTCTGCCGGTCTCGCCTTCGGCGCCATGCTGCTCACCTTCACCACGCTGCACCAGCGCCTGCGCCATGCGAACGTGCCCGCGGTCTTTCGCGATGCGCCGCTGGCGCTCGTCACCATCGGGTTGATGGCGCTGGCATTCATGGGCTTCACCGGCATCATGCGGGACTGAGCTCTTGCTGGCCGCCCTCCTCCTCACTGCCGTACTTGCCGCACTGTTGGCCATCGTCATGCTGCTGCCGACGACAGCTGCGACGACACCCGAGGTGCGACTGGTCGAGCGCATCAACGATCTGTTGCCGCAGACGCAGTGCGGCCGATGCACTTTCAAGGGTTGCAAGCCGTACGCAACGGCCGTTGCACGCGGCGAAGCCGACATCAATCAATGTCCGCCCGGCGGCGACGGCACGGCGGCAGCGCTCGCTGACCTGCTCGGGCGCGAGCCGAAGCGCGTCGACCCGAAGTTCGGCATCATGCCGCTGCGGGCCGAGGTCGCCTGGATCGACGAGCCCGCCTGCATCGGCTGCACCAAGTGCATCCAGGCCTGTCCGGTGGACGCCATCGTCGGCGCCTCGAAATTCATGCACACGGTCATCGCCGCGCAGTGCACCGGCTGCGAGTTGTGCATTCCGCCCTGCCCGGTCGATTGCATCGAAATGCGCCCGGCGGCGGACTGAAATGGGCAGCACCCGCAACGTGCATGGCGGACTGCGACTCGATGCGCACAAGCAGCACTCGACGCGAACGCCCCTGCGCCTCGCCAACGTGCCATCGCAAGTCGCCTTGCCGCTGGATCAGCACGCCGGTTCGCCGGCAACACCTCTGGTCAAGCCGGGTGACAGCGTCGCGCTGGGCCAGCCGATTGCAGCTGCTCGGTCCGATATCAGCGCCTGGCTGCATTCACCGATTTCCGGGCGCGTCATCGCCATCGAGCCGCGCCATGCGCCTCACAAGAAGGATTCCATCAGCATCGTCATTGCGAACGATGGCGAGGACCGGAAGCACCCAGCCAACGTACCAATCGACTTTCGGAGCCTCACGCCGGCCGCGCTGTGCGAGCACATCGCACGCGGCGGCATCGTCGGATTGGGCGGCGCCGTTTTTCCCACCGCAGCCAAACTCCTGCGCGCATCTGGATCAGAGCAACTGCACTTGCTTCTGAACGGTGCGGAGTGCGAACCGTGGATCAGCTGCGACGAGATGCTCATGCGCGAGCACGCTGCCGATATCGTGTTCGGCGCACAGGTTCTGTGTCATGCGCTGAATGCCGCCCGATGCACGATTGCGATCGAGGACGACGTGCCCGAAGCACAGCAGGCATTGCAAGCGGCGTTGGCAACCCAGCCGGGCGTCGTCACGCTGGTCACGGTCCCCAGCGTCTATCCGGCCGGTGGCGAACGACAGCTCATCACGAGCGTCACCGGCATGGAAGTTCCCAGCGACGGGCTGCCATCGGACATCGGCGTGGTATGCCAGAACGTCGGCACGGCAGCCGCGGTCGCACGCTGGATCCGTGACGGCGAACCGCTGGTCAGCCGGATCGTCAGTGTCACCGGCAGCGGTGTGCGCGAGCCTGCGAATCTGGAGGCGCGCATCGGAACATCGATCGCCGACATCGTGGCCGACTGCGGCGGCTATGCCGACGACGTACAGGCCCTCATCATGGGCGGTTCCATGATGGGTATCGCGCTTGCCAGCGATGCCCTGCCGGTGCTCAAGGCAACCAACTGCATCGTCGTCGCCACCTCGACCGACCTGCAGCCGCGTGGCCCGGAGATGCCCTGCATCCGCTGCGGCAACTGTTCGGACGCATGCCCGGCTTCGCTGCTGCCGCAACAGCTGCATTGGTACGCTCTCGGTGGCGATCAGTCGGCGCTGGCAAGACTCGGACTGCTGGATTGCATCGAATGCGGTTGCTGCGACTACGTCTGCCCCAGCCAGATTCCGTTGACCCAGCGCTTTCGCGAAGCGAAGCCTGCGCTGATCAGCACGCTCACGGCACGCCGCCAGGCCGACACAGCTCGTGCCCGGTTCGAGTCGAGAGAGCAGCGTCTTGCACGGCTGGAGCAGGAACAACGCGCACGGCTGGAAGAGAAGCGTCGGCAGCTCACCGGCCGCAAGACCTCTGCGCCTGGACCCGAGTAAACTCGGCCCCCAAGCCGCAGGCACAAGATCGAAAAATGCAGTGGATCGAAGCACCAGCGCCGGCAAAGTCTCGACGGGAACTCGCGCTGCGGTTACCCGAAGCATGACTTTCGCCACCGGACCCGCGCCGCACGTCGTCGCCCCGAGCAGCGTCGGACGCGTCATGCGCATAGTGATCTATGCGTTGCTGCCGACGATCGCGTTGCACGTAGTCTTCTTCGGACCGGGATTGATCGTGCAGATCGCCCTGGCGATAGCGACCGCCCTCGCCGCGGAAGCCATGGCATTGCGTTTGCGCCGACTGCCGGTGCGTAAGTATCTCGCCGACTTCAGCGCTGTAATCACAGCCGTGCTGATCACGCTGTGCCTGCCGCCGCTGGCGCCGTGGTGGCTGGTGGTAAGCGGCACCGCATTCGCCATTCTGCTCGCCAAGCATTTGTATGGCGGGCTGGGTTCCAATCCATTCAATCCGGCGATGGTCGGCTACGCGGTGCTGCTGGTTTCGTTTCCAGCGCAGCTGACGCAATGGCTGCCGCCACACGTCGAAGGGCTGTCGAGCACGCATCCGGGCATTGGCGATACGCTGTACACCATCTTCAGCGGCGGCTTGCCGGCACACCTGACCTGGGACGCGATCACCTCGCCCACGCCGCTCAACGCCATGCGCACCGGACTGACGATGGGCCGCACCATGCAGGAGACGGTGGCAAGTCCGATCTTCGGAACATTCGGCGGCCGCGGCTGGGAATGGATCAACGTCGCGACGCTTGCTGGCGGCCTGTGGCTGCTGGCGCTGCGCATCATTCGTTGGCACACGCCGGTCGCCATGCTTGCCGGGCTCTGCATTCCCGCGGCGCTGATGTATTCGATCGATCCCGGCGCCTACCCGGGTCCGCTGTTTCAGCTGACCGCCGGTGCGACCTTGCTGGGCGCGTTCTTCATCGCCACCGATCCGGTGTCTTCCGCCACCAGTCCGCGCGGCAAACTCATCTATGGTGCAGGGATCGGCCTGACGACGTACGTGATCCGCACCTGGGGCGGCTATCCGGATGGCGTTGCGTTTGCGGTGCTGTTGATGAACCTGGCGGTGCCGCTGATCGATCGCTTCACCGTGCCCCGGATCTACGGCCATGAGCGCTAGGGGCGCTTCGATCTACGGCAACGTGGCGCTGCTGATCGGCAGTGCCGTCATACTGGCTGCACTACTGGCCTGGATCTCGGACAGCACGCGCGATCGCATCTACCGCAACGAGCAAGCGTGGATTCTGCAGCGTCTGGACGCACTGGTGCCGCCGCGATCGCACGACAACGATCTGCTCGCGGACCGCATCGAAGTTACGGCGCCAGAGATTCTCGGCATCGCAGGTCCAATCACGATCTACCGCGCGCGGCAGGCCAAGCAGCCGATCGCGGCAATCCTGCGAACCGTCGCGCCCGACGGCTATCAGGGGCCGATCGAGCTGCTGGTTGCGATCGCCTACGATGGCAAGTTGATCGGCGTGCAGGTGATCCGGCATCGCGAAACACCGGGGCTTGGCGATGCGTTCGAGAATCGTGATCGGGGCTGGCTGGATCGCTTCCGCGGCCGCTCGCTTGCCGATCCGCCACAGCAGCGCTGGAGCGTTCGGCCGGATGGCGGGGATTTCGATGCGTTCACCGGCGCAACGATTACGCCGCGCGCAATAGTGAAAGCAACACGCCGTGCGCTCGAGTATTACCAAGCGAACCGCGAGCGCATATTCGCCACGGAGGCGCAGAAATGAACAGGCAGACCGTTGCCATCGAGCGGCAGAACCGCCAGGTGCTGCTGGTCCTGGCCCTCTGCCCGGCCCTGGCTGTGAGCGACACGACAGCCAACGCGCTTGGCCTCGGAGCCGCTGCCCTTCTCGCCAGCGTCGTGACGTGCATGGCTGCTTCGTTCCTGCGGCGGCTGCCCGCGCAGGCGCAGTGGCCGATCGGTATTTTGGTGTTCGCCGCGATCGTCAGCGCCACGAGCTTGTGGCTCGACGCGTGGCTGCACGAACTGCATCGGGCCCTGGGTATTTTCCTGCCGTTGCTGGTCGCCAATGTCGCCATCCAGCTGCGGGCGCGGGAATCGGCCAGCGTGGCGCTGGCCGAAGCAGCCATGCTGGGCGTTCGCACCGGTGGCGCAATGGCAATGGTTCTGCTGGTACTGGCCTTGGCACGCGAGCTGGTCGGCCGCGGCTCGATCCTGCACGATGCCGGCCGGTTGCTCGGCAACGCCGCCGGCATGATCGACGTGCAGCTGTTTCGCGCCGACATGGGCTTCCTGCTGGCCATGCTGCCGCCCGGCGCCTTCATCTCCCTGGGACTGCTGCTGGCGGCCCGCAACTGGCTCGAGACCCGACACCTGCATGAACAAGAACAAGATCGCTGAGATCTTCAAGCGCCTCAAAGCCGTCAATCCCAAGCCGACCACCGAGCTCGAATACCGCACGCCGTTCGAGTTGCTGGTGGCGGTCATCCTGTCCGCGCAAGCCACCGACAAGAGCGTGAACATCGCCACGCGCGAGTTGTACAAGCACGCCAACACACCGCAGGCGATCCTGGCGCTGGGCGTGCCCGGCCTGTCGCGCTACATCCGCACCATCGGCCTGTTCAACACCAAGGCAAAGAACATCATCGCCACCTGTCAGCTGCTGATCGAACGGCATGGCGCCGAGGTGCCTGAATCCCGCGAAGCGCTCGAAGCCCTGCCTGGCGTCGGACGCAAGACCGCGAACGTCATCCTCAACACCGCTTTCGGACATCCGACCATCGCCGTGGATACGCATATTTTCCGCGTCGCCAATCGAACTGGCATCGCACGTGGCAAGGACGTGCGCGCGGTCGAGGACAAGCTGCTCAAAGTCGTGCCCGACGAATACAAGCACGACGCACATCACTGGATGATCCTCCACGGCCGCTACGTGTGCATCGCGCGCAAGCCGAAATGCCCGGAATGCGTGATCGCCGATTTGTGCGAATTCAAGCAGAAGACGCCGCCGGCCTGAGTTTCAGGCTTGCGCCGACTGGACCGCCCGGGCGCGCCCATGCACCATAGGCCGCATGCCCTTCTTCCACGATCAGTCCCGCGACCAGCTGCGGCTCGTCTACGTCAACGCCTGGCGCAAGCGGCGCGAAGGACGGGTGCTGGAGCCGCTGGAAGCGCAGGTCGCGGACGTGATCGAGCTGCATCCGGAATATCAGGCGGCTCTCGAAAAACAGGACAGCGCCGTGGAGCGCGACTACTCGCCCGAAGGCGGTCAATCCAATCCGTTTCTGCACATGGGACTGCATCTGGCGGTACGCGACCAGCTCGCAACCGACCGGCCGCCCGGTATCCGCGCCGCATTCAATGCGGTGGCGCAGCGCCTGGGCGACGCCCATGCTGCCGAGCATCAGCTCATCGAATGCCTGGCGGAAACGCTGTGGGAAGCACAGCGCGCCGGCCTGCCGCCGGACGAGAGCGCCTATCTGACCCGCGTCCGGCGATTGATGCGCTGACATAAGACCGCCCGATGGCGGGCGCCGGCGGCCCCGTGCTGCGACGGCACCGGGAAAAATGGTAAATTGCCGCCCCGTTTTCGCTTGTCTCGCGGTGATCCAAGCTCCATGTCCGCCTCAGCTGTTTCCTCCGCCTCTGCCGGCGTCATCAGGCAGGACGACGTGATCCAAAGCGTCGCCGACGCGCTCCAGTACATCTCCTACTACCACTCGCCCGATTTCATCGCCGCCATGTCAGCGGCTTATGAGCTCGAGCAAAGTCCGGCCGCCAAGGACGCGATCAAGCAGATCCTGGTGAACTCGCGCATGTGCGCGGAGGGCCATCGGCCGATCTGTCAGGACACCGGCATCGTGACGGTGTTCGTGAAGGTGGGCATGAACGTGCGCTGGGACGCGAGCCTGAGCCTCGCCGAGATGATCAACGAAGGCGTGCGCCGCGCGTACAACGATCCGGAGAACAAGCTACGCGCCTCCATCGTTACCGACCCGGCCTTCGACCGTAAGAACACGCGCGACAACACGCCGGCCGTGATCCACATGGAAGTCGTGCCCGGCAGCACGCTGGAGATTTCCCTGGCGGCCAAGGGCGGCGGCTCGGAAAACAAGGCCTCGCTGGCGATGCTGAATCCGTCCGACTCCATCGTCGACCTGATCCTGGAGACGGTGCCGGAAATGGGCGCCGGCTGGTGTCCGCCCGGCATGCTCGGCATCGGCATCGGCGGCACGGCGGAAAAGGCCATGGTGCTCGCCAAGGAATCGCTGTTCGAGCCCGTCGACATCCACGAGATCCGCGCACGCGGACCCAAGACCAAGACCGAAGCGCTGCGGCTGGAAATTCTCGACAAGGTCAACGCGCTCGGCATCGGCGCGCAGGGCCTCGGCGGCCTCACCACCGTGCTCGACGTGAAGATCAAGGACTATCCGACGCACGCCGCCTCGCTGCCGGTCGCCATCATTCCGAACTGCGCGGCCACGCGTCACACGCATTTCGTGCTCGACGGTTCGGGCCCGGCGAAGATCGAGCCGCCGGATCTGGACCTGTGGCCCAAGCTCACGTTCCAGGCTTCGCCGGATTCGTTGCGCGTCAACCTGGACACCTTGACCCCCGCCGAAGTGGCTTCGTGGAAGCCGGGCCAGCGGCTGCTGCTGAACGGCAAGATGCTCACCGGCCGCGACGCCGCGCACAAGCGCCTGAACCAGCTGATCGAGTCCGGCAAGCCGCTGCCCGATGGCCTGGATTTCACCAACCGCGTCATCTACTACGTCGGCCCGGTCGATCCGGTACAGGGCGAAGCGGTGGGCCCGGCCGGTCCGACCACTGCCACGCGCATGGACAAGTTCACCGAGATGATGCTCGGCAAGACCGGCCTGATCGCGATGGTCGGCAAGGCCGAGCGCGGCCCCGAGGCCGTGGACGTCATCAAGAAATACCAGCGCGCCTACCTCATGGCCGTCGGTGGCGCCGCCTACCTCGTATCGAAAGCCATTCAGGCCAGCCGCGTGGTTGCGTTCGGCGACCTGGGGATGGAGGCGATCTACGAGTTCGAAGTGAAGGACATGCCGGTCACGGTGGCGGTCGACTCGCACGGCGAATCGGTGCACGAGACCGGACCCAAGGAATGGCAGCGTCGCATCGGCAAGATTGCGGTGAAGGTCGAAGCGTAGGCCTCGACGGAAGTCGATCACGAAAGATGCGGCGGTTTCAGGATCGCCGCATCTGCCGCGCCCTGCCAGCTACGCCCCTCAAGCGATGACGTGAACCTCAGCCCTTGAGCGCCTTCGCGATGTCCGCGACGCTGGCGCCGAGCGTCAACAGCGAACGCACCAGCAGATCCAGCGAAACCGTGGGATCACCGGCTTCCATCTTGGCGACACGCGATTGACTCGACCCCATGCGGGCCGCCACCTCGGCCTGCGACAGCCCGTGGTCGACGCGCCGCTGGCGCAGGCTGCGACTCAGCGCCAGCCGCATCTCGATCAGCACGCTTTCTTCCTCGGACAGGCCGAGGAATTCCTTGGCCCCGCCGACCCGCCAACCGGCCTTCTGCAGCTTCAGTCTCTTTGTCTCTCTCATCGACTTACTCCCGTTCGATCGTGCTGCGGTACACCCTCAGTCGGCGCAGGCAGGTTTCGATCACATGCTGCGGTGTGGCCCGGGTTCTCTTGGCAAAAACTTCCAGGATGACGATCGCCTCCGGCTCCACGGCGTAAACGATTCGCCACGCGAAATCGCTGTCGCACAGCCGCAGCTCGTGGCAGCCGACGGCAATCGACGGCAATCGACGGCATCGGCCGCGACTGCGGCATGCCCAGCCGCTCACCGCACTGCAGGCGCCGCAACAAGAAACCTGCTTCCAGCCGCCCGGCCAGCGAGAACGGCGGAGTTTTGATCTCACCGTGCAGCCAAACCAGGGGCTTGGCCTCCATGCCACCGCACATACTATGTCATTACTGACATGATTGAAAGGAGGACACAGCCTAGGTCGTGGGCTCGGCGCGGACGCGCCGAAAAACTCGTCGAACGTCGAGCTTTGCACCTGCTCGTCTGCGGCGAGCGAGCGCCCGCCTCGCGTGCTTCCAGTGCTAGGTGCCTTGCACCTTGGACGTGCGCCGTCCCTCCGCGGACTCCGACTCGTACAGCACTCGCTGCACGGCATCGCAGAATTCGCGGACAGTGCTGGGCTTGTAGAGCACGTGCCGGATGCCGGCCTGGCGGGCCTTGTCCGCGAGCTCGTCGTTGACGTAGCCGCTGGTCAGGACCACCGAAATATCCGGCCGAATCGCCATGATCTGCGCCGCGACTTCCAGGCCCGAAGTGCCGGGCATGTTGTAATCGGTCACGACCAGATCGAACTGGTACGGATCGGCGCGGAACATCGCCAAGGCCTGCGTGACTTCGGTAAAGCCGCTGACTACGTAACCCTGGCGCTCGAAGGCGCGCGTCGTCAGCAGCACCAGCGGCTCCTCATCGTCGATGTACAGAATGTGTTGCCCACAGCCCTGAGGCGCAACGCCATCGACCCGTGGCGCCGGCACTTCGACCGGACCGGCGGCGGCCGGAAAGTAAAGTTGCAGCGTCGTTCCGATGCCCGCTTCGCTGGACGCGACGATGGCACCGTGATGGCTACTCATGATGCTGTGCGCGACCGACAACCCCAGGCCCGAGCCGTGGCCGGGCTTGGTGGTGAAGAAGGGTTCGAAGATGCGCCTGAGCGTGCTCTCGTCCATGCCACTGCCGGTATCGCTCACCGACAGGCACGCGTACTGTCCGGCTTTCAGATCGGTGCGTCGCCGCGCCAGTTCGCCATCCACCTCGATGCCCTGCAGGCGCACCTCGATGCGACCCGGCTTGCCTTCCAGCGCATGCCAGGCGTTGGTGCAGATGTTGAGCAGCACCTGCTGGATCTGGTTGGCGTTCACCAGGACGTTGGGCGCATCCGGCGCAAGCTGCACCGACAGCTCGACGCCGGCCGGCAACGTCACCCGCAGGAACGACATCGTCTCTTCCACCAGCGCACCCAGCGCAATCACCTGTCGCTGCGGCTGCTGCAATCGCGTGAAAGTGAGGATCTGCTGCACCAGATTCTTGGCGCGGTGACCGGCCTTGAAGATTTCGTTCAGGCTCGCCAGCGCCGGATGTTCCGGGCCGACATCCTGCAGCGCCAGCTCGGCGTTGCCGTTGATCGCGCTCAGGATGTTGTTGAAGTCGTGCGCGATGCCGGCCGCCAGCGCACCCATCGCCTCCATCTTCTGTGACTGCTGGAACTGCTCTTCCAGCTCGCGCCTTTCGGTGATGTCCTCGGCGACGCCGGCGATGCGATAGACCCGGCCGCGCGCGTCCCGAATCGGAAATGCCGTGTCACGGATCCAGCGAATCGCGCCGTCCGGGCGCAGCACTCGATATTCCTCCTTGTAATCACCCGCGGCCTGCTTGGTCCGGATCGCTTGCAGCACGCGCTCACGATCTTCTGGATGAACCGCGTCCGTCCAGTCATCGAGCGATCGGTACAAGCCCGCGCAGGAGCGTCCCCACGCCTTTTCGTAGCCCGGACTGACATACAGGATCTGGGTACGCTCCACGTCCGTCATCCAGTACACCTCGCCGATGTTCTCGACGACCTGACGGAAGCGCTCTTCGCTCTCGCGCAGCGCCGCAGTGCGCAGACTCACTCGCTGACGCAGCGCGCGATTCCACAACGCCAGCGACAACAGCAGCGCCGTGGCGAGAATCGCCGTGTATGCGAAGTACTGCAGATAGCTGCTGCCGGGGATACTGGCCCCGTACCACTTCTCCTCGATGCCCTTGAGCGCCGCCGGATCGATGGCTGCAAAGCCCTGCTCCACCTGGGTCAGCAAGGCGCGCTCGCCCTTCTTCACGCCGCGGTGGAACTGGCCCACGCTGACCGGTACGGAGTAGCGGAACTGGGAGCTGATCTGCAGCTTGTTGAGGTAGTACAGCGCCGGTTGCTGGTCGACCACGAACACGTTGATCTTGTGATCGCGCGCCGCCGTAACGATGCTCTCGTAGTTGTTGAACAGCAGCACGCTGGTGACGCCGTTGCGGTGAAGCAGGTCCACCGCCGCGTCGCCCGCCTTGGCGGCAACGGCGAAGCCGCGCAGCGAGGCCAGATCGGTGATGCCGGAGATGTCCCGGGCGAAGAAGATCGGTACGTCCAGCCGCACGTAGGGCTGCGAGAAATCCAGGAACTGGCTGCGCTCCTCGGTCTTGAACAGCGTGTCGATGACGTCGAACTCGCCGTCCCGCATGCGCTGCAGCGCCTGCTCCCAATCCATCGCCGAGATCTGCACGTCGATGCCGGTGCGCTGCTCCCACAGCGCCCACTGATCGATCAGGATGCCCTGCAGCCGGCCGTCGTTGTCCCTGAAAACGAACGGCGGATAGTCGTCGTCCATGACCACGCGCAGCGAGTGCGGTGCAGCATTCTGCGCGCTGACCGCACCAGCGGCCAAAAACAGCAGCAATACGATCCAGTTACCTGGGCCGCGACGGAATTTCTGCGCGAATCGCATAAAGCGTTGGCACGCAGGGTATCCGCCGGAAACCACCTCTTGGAAGAGGCAGCAGCTGCAAATTTCACCTTTGGCACTGCCGCGGACGCGGCCAACCCGGATTCGCCGCTACAGCCAGACGCATTCGGGCCCCGATGCGCTATACAGCGCGGGCCGCGTCATCCCCAGGAGAGTGAATATCCGACGCGTCAGCAAGCTCCGCCGTGAACGATGCACCGGAGCCGATGACCGGCACCCATAGTTCGGCGTGACGGCTGCGCGCCTGCGGATCGAAGAAATTCGGATAACGCTCGAACAGCTGACCGGCGGTCAGCTCGCACTTCAGCTCCGACAGACGCCGGTCCCAGCCGGCAAGCCAGGCGTCGCCCGCAGCATGGCCGCGATGAGCGAACACCAGGTAACGCTGTGCCGGCAGGCACAACCGGCCGAAGTTGCGCGGCATCGAGGAGAAGTCACTCACCTCGATGCCGCACAGATAATCGACACTGCCCGGTTCGTCGGTTTCGCACCGGGCACCGTAGGCCACGTGGCCGACCTGCCCGGCGATACGACCGAAATAGCGCGCGAAGCGTTGCCACTGCGCGGCGCTGGCGGCGGCGCAGTCCTCGCTGCGATAGCGTTCGACCAGACCGGCGATCAGCATCCGCGGACCGGTCTCGAAACGCGGCAGCTCGGCGGCACTGGCGCCCGCCCGGTGATGCTCGATGCTGGTGCGGATGGCGTAGCTCATATTCGATAGTGGATGACATCCGTCAGCGATGCACTGCTGGTCGCGGCCTCGTATTCAGCGCGGCTCACAAAACCGTCGCCATCCGTATCGCTGCTCACGAAGATCTCGGACAACAATCGGTTGTAGCCCGCTTCGGTGCGACTCAACCGATGATCGCCGTTGCGATCCAGCGACTCGAATGTCGGCACGGCCAGGTCCATGCTGGAATCTGCCGGTGCCGGCGAGCCGACGGTCGCCGCGCACACGAGCAATAGAACCACGCCACCACGCATAACAATCATTCTCGGCCTCCGCTGGTTCCCATGCGGCATTCGCGCGTATTCTTCCCCGCGCCCGAATGCCGACGGCCAAATGCTAGAAGCGCCGCCCCCGAGAATCTGTCGCGGCTTTGTAAATGCTGCGGCAGCAGCAGTTTGCGGCGCTCGGCGCTGCGACGCACGGCCGCGCCTTGCAAGTACATTTGCATTACAAACCGCTACCAAAACCGAACAGGACGTCCGCCCGACCTGGGAGACAATCCGCAACGATCATGCATCGCGCTGCCCTCCTCACCTGTCTGCTGATGGCGACGGTCCTGCTCTCGCAGGGCGCGGCGGCGCAGTCCGCCTGCACGGCGCCGGCGGCGGACTGCATGGTGGTCGGCGAATGGAACATCAGCCTGTCGCTGGGTCTGGGGCAGCGCACCAACCCGGTCGACGGCAATTCCGACATTCCGCTGGTGGTGATTCCGCAGATCAGCTACTACGGCAAACGCTTTTTCCTGGAGAACCTGGAGCTGGGGTTCACGCTGCACGAAAGCGACGCCAACACGCTGAGCCTGATCGCCGCGCCCGGCTACGACCGCATATTTTTCTATCGCAACGACCTGCAGAACTATTTCGTGAGCGGCGGCGCCTTCGGCCTGGTCAGCGCGCCGCAATACAATGCCGACAACCGCGAGCTCAGGGAAAGCGAGTATCCGATGCGCGCGCGGCGCACGACCTACCTGGTCGGACCGGAGTGGACCTTCAACTATGGCCGCCTGGTCGGCCAGGTGGATGCGCTGTACGAGGTCACCGGCCGGCACCAGGGCTACGAGGTGCGCGCCGCACTGGCGACGGCGCTGATACAGGCGGAAGATTCGCTGACGGTGAGTGCCGGCCTCACCTGGAAAAGCGCCGAGGTGGTGCGTTATTACTATGGCATCGAGCGCTTGTACGAGCCTGGCCCGGCCCTCAATCCCTTCGTCAAGCTGGCGTATTCCAAGCCGTTGTCGCCGCGCTGGGCTTTCAACGCATTCGCTCACTACGAGTACCTGAGCGATGCGATCGCCGACAGCCCCATCGTTTCCGGCCACGGTGTCACCACGGTGTTTGCAGGCGTTGTTTTCAAGATTCTTTGATCGCATCGGCAGCCTCTGCCTGGCTGCCGCGCTCTGCGCCTGGACCGGCGCAGCTGCCGCTGCGCCCGCAGCGAACGGCGATTCCATCCAGCTGGAATTGCGCCCGCGCGTGTGCACGCTATCGGCACGGGACGATCACTGCGACACCGTGGTGGAGGCCCAATGGCGCTCGCCGCAGGACGAATCTCTGTGCCTGGTGATCGTGGGCCGCCCGGAGATCAAGCGTTGCTGGGAGAACTTCTCCGAAGGCCAGTACTCGGTGAAACTGGTGTTCAGCGAGGACCTGGTGGTCGAACTGCGCGATCCGCAGTTGCACGACGTGCTGGTGTCCGAAGCGATCCAGGTCATCAAGGAAGCCTTGCAGCTGCGCCGCAAACGACGTCAGCCCTGGAGCATCTTCAACTAGCATGAGCATCACGCTGCCCCTGGTATTGCTGGTCGAGGACGACCTGCGCCTGTCGGAGCTGGTACGCAGCTACCTGCAGGAGAACGGCTTTCGCGTTGCAGTGGAAAACCGCGGCGACCGCGCGGTCGAGCACGTACAGCGCCTCGGCCCGGACCTGGTGGTCCTGGATCTGGGATTGCCGGGCAAGGACGGCTTTTCAGTCTGCCGCGAGCTGCGCGCTTCCGGCGCGACCCCGATACTGATCCTCACGGCACGCGACAACGACATCGATCATGTCGTCGGCTTGGAACTGGGCGCGGACGATTACGTCATCAAGCCTGTCGAACCGCGTGTACTGGTGGCGCGCATCAGCGCGCTGTTGCGTCGTGGCAGAAACATCAACGGCGCCGAGAGCAAGACGCTGCGCTTCGGAGCCCTCACCATCAACGTCGCCGCGCGTTCGGTCACGCTCGGCGATCAGCTGGTGGCCCTATCGAGCAACGAATTCGACCTGTTGCTGCACCTGGCGTCGCGTGCCGGCGAAATCCATTCACGCGAAACGCTTTATCAGCAACTCTACAAGCGGGAATACAACGGCCTGGATCGCACGCTCGACGTGCGCATCTCACATTTGCGCAAGAAGCTGGGCGACACCGGCGCACCCGAAAGAATCCGTACCGTGTGGGGCCACGGCTATGTGTTCGTGGCGGAAGCCTGGAACGGCACGGATTCGCGCCTGCCCTGACACAGCCCCACAACCCCGACCCGCCTCGGCCGCAATCGCGGCCACGATCGATGGCCGCTGGATCGTACCTCCCGGATAGCTCATGGCACGTCACTTTCTGCAGCTGTATCTGCTCATCGTCGCCACCCTGGCCATCGCCAGCTGGGGCCAGGAGCGCCTGGTCCAGATGTATGGATCGCAAAGCGCCTCCGAGGTGGTGGCCAACAATCCATCGCCAGTGGCTGTACTGGCGCTGGTGGAAGAGCAGCTGCGCAACGTCCAGCGCGGCGCTCGTCAGCAGTTCGTTGCACAACTGGCGCGGCAGACCCATGTCGATCTCGAACTGTTCGATGCACGGGACATTGCCGGCCGGGATACGCTGGCCCGCCTCGAACGCGGCGAACCGGCGTTGATGAACGCCGATGGTCGCGCCTGGATGCTCAAACGCCTGGGTGACGACGATCGCGTACTGGCCTTCAGGTACGCGGTGCCAGACACGCAACGCGGACTGCTCGAATGGGTTCTTGCGCTGCTGTTCTATGCGGCGATTGCACTGGTCATCATGGCCTGGCTATGGCCGTTGACACGCGACCTGCGCCGGCTCGAGCAGGCGACCATGAATTTCGGCAACCGCAACTGGACGTTCGACGCCGACATCAAGCCAGGCTCCCAGGTGAGGCCGCTGGCCGAAGCGTTCCGTCGCATGGCAGCGCGCATCGACAGCCTGATCGGCTCGCACAAGGACATGTCCCACGCCATGTCGCACGAGATCAAGACGCCGCTGACGCGCATGCGGTTCGAAATCGAGATGGCACGCACCGCCTCGAGCCCGGACAAGCTGGCCGAGCACATGAACAACATCAACACCGACATCGCCGAGCTCAACTCCTTCGTCACGGCCACGCTCGACTACGCGATCCTGGAGCGCGCCGAGGTCGCTCTCAACGTCGCCGAGCATGATTTCACCGTGATCCTGCCGGCGCTCACCGAATCTGTTCGACGCAGCGCGCCGCCGGACCTGAGCATCCGCTGCGAAGTTCAGAGCAACGCCACGCGCGTGCGGTGCGATGCGCATCTGCTGGAGACGGTCCTGCGCAACCTGCTGTACAACGCGATCCGCTATGCGCGCACGCAGATCCGGGTGACCTTCGTCATCTATCCCAATGACTACAGCCTGCACATCGACGACGACGGTCCCGGCATTCCCGAGGCGGATCGCGAGCGGGTATTCGGCTCGTTCGTACAGCTGGGCGAGCGCAAGGGCGAGAAAGTGGGCTACGGCCTGGGGCTGGCCATCGTCAAGCGCATCGTCGAATGGCACGGCGGCACCGTCCAGGTGCGCAAGTCCGATCTGGGCGGCGCCCGCTTCTCGATTCGATGGCCGGTGCGGCGGGCATCTCCCGGCTGAATTCGCAAAGCGCCCCGGGCTCTCGCCGCAACCGTGCCGGGCACCCGGCCGGCAGGCCATGAGCCTCTCCGACCGGGCCACGCCGCTTCCAGCTCGCTGGCCAAAGGATCGCGCGCGATTGCAACCTTTCCGGCGCCGGGCGCGTCCGAAGCGGATGAGTCAGCCCCGAATACAAAAGGAAGTCCAATGAGCTTTCGCGCCTCGCTCGCTTGCGGCCTGTGCCTCGCCCTGCTGTCCACGCTGACGCATGCAGCGGAAAAGCGCCTGGATCGCACCTTCACGGTCCAGCCCGGCGGCAAGCTGACCGTGGATACCGACGGCAGCGACATCACGGTGCGCGGCACCGACTCGGACCAGGTGACCGTGCACATCGTCGTAACCGGCTCGCAGAGCGCCCTCGACCGCCTGACCCTGTCGGCCGAGCCCAGCGCCGAGGGCGTTGCAGTGACCACGCGCAGCAGTCGCCACGACTGGCTCGACTGGCTGCGGTCCGGCGGCGGCCGCAACGCGAAGATTTCCGTCTCCGTACCGAAGCGCTATCAGGTCGGACTGAAGACGTCGGGCGGCGATCTGCTGATCGAGCAACTGGAGGGCACGGCGACCGGCACCACCTCCGGCGGCGATGTCCGCGTCGGCAACGTGAGCGGCAACGTCAGAATGCGCACCTCGGGCGGCAACATCGTAGCCAGCGACATCGGCGGCGATCTTCACATCAAAACGTCCGGCGGCGACATCACCGTGCGTGCCGTCACCGGGCAGCTCGACGCCGAGACTTCGGGCGGCGACATTCGCATGGAACAGGTCCACGGCCCGGTCCGCGCCCACACCTCCAGCGGCGACATCGTTGCCGACGTCATCCGCAGCGACGCCGACCTGGACTCATCGGGCGGCAACATCAAGGCGAGCGTCGATGGCCGAATCCGTGCTGCGACGTCCGGCGGCAACGTCGACGTGGAACTGCTCGGGGTGAATCGCGGCATCGAAGTTTCCACCTCCGGCGGCAACATCCTGCTGCACGTGCCGCGCAACGTGGCCGGCGTTGTGGATGCTTCGACCAGCGGCGGCTCGGTCGTCAGCGACCTGCCGGTCACCACCGTCATCTCCTCCGGCGGGCGCGTTTCCCGAAAACTGAATGGCACCATCAACGGCGGCGGTGAACCGATCAAGGCACGCACTTCGGGCGGCGACATCCAGCTACGCGCCCGCGGTTGACGATCACCCGCTTACGCGGGGCAGCTCTGTGCGGAAGTGATGGGTAATCAGAGCGCCCTTGGCTCACATCGCGGATACTACTTTCGTCGCCAGCGCTGCCGATTCCGCCGCGCAGTCGCGCGTCGGTTTCAGATTCCGGGCTCGCGCGGCGGAAATCTCCGTCTTGGCCACCGCCATGTCCGCCTCGAAAGCATCGTTGGCATGCAGGCGGGCCACCACGCCGGCTGCCATGAAGCGGCCCGCCAGCACGTCACTTTGCCAGTGCACGTTGCAGACCAACCGGCTTTCGCCGAACGAGCGGCCACGCGCCAGGATGGCATCGCTGCGCTCCGGAGCCAGCTCGGCCAGGATCAGCGCCCAGGTCCAGCCAGCCGAAGTATGGCCCGAAGGATAGGAGCCGTTGTTACGTAGGATCGCCTCGTCAGCCGGCGAGCACGTCGACTCGTTGAACGCGGCGAACGGACGGATGCGCTTGTACTCGTTCTTCGCCCCGGCTGTCGCGCGCCCGGCATCCTGGAGCGTTCGCCGCAGCAGTGTGTAAAGGCGTGGCGTGTCCTTCTCGTCGATGTTGACATCGAGCGCGCAAGCGTATGTGCCAGCGGCTCGCGGAAAGCTCAGATTGGCGTCCTCGGCCGCCTGTTGCCAGCGCGCTGAATTCCGCAAAGCACGCGCTTCGACGCTGACGGCTTCATCCTGTGCGAAGGCCGCCGATCCGGCGGCCGGCGGAGCGGGCAACAAAGCAAGGCTATTGGGAATCTCGTCGTTCGCCAGGTAGCCGGCCGGTACGCCGGGGCGGACTTCGGGAACCATCGGATTCTCATTGACCGACTGGCCGGCGCAGGCGCCGAGACCCAGCGCGAACGCGCCAACGAGAACTGCCTTGGATCGTTGATTTCGACCAGCCCGCTGCAGCATCGAACGACTCCCGTTTTGCCGAATTGGCACGGAACGATAGCGTTGCGCACCGGCATACGGCAACCGCCGCGCCACAGCGCTGTACTTCGGGCAACGATGTCCGGGTGTTGCGGATGGCCGCTGTTCGGCTACGGGCACAGCTTCAGAACTGCACGGCCCGCCAAGGCCAGCGCGCTACAGCGCTTGTAACGGTCGCTCGGAACGGGCCGTGCGCAGGCTGAACACGGATCTCAATCCGCTGCGATGCTCGTGCCGCTCGATGGCCAGATCGATGAGCCGCGTGACCAGCTCCTGTGGCGGCACACCGCTGGCCGCCCAAAGCTTTGGATACATCGAGACCGCGGTGAACCCGGGCAGCGTGTTGATCTCGTTGACCAGCAGCTGTCCGTCCGCGCGCAGAAAGAAATCAACGCGCGCCAGGCCGCTGCACTCGAGCGTGCGGAAGGTCTCGACCGCCAGCCGCTGGACTTCACGGATCGTCGCGGCATCGAGCGGCGCTGGAATCTTCAGCGTGGTGCCGTAGTCATCAAGGTACTTGGCATCGTACGAATAGAAGCCGTCGGCGTGCGTAACCACGATCTCTCCCGGAATGGACGCCACCGGCGCATCGTTGCCGAGCACGGAACATTCGATCTCGCGACCTGCGACGGCTTCCTCGACCACGGCTTTCAGATCGTAGTCGAAAGCCGTCTCCAGCGCGGCCGGCAGTTGTCCGCGCGCAATCACCCGGCTGATGCCAACGGAAGAACCGAGATTCGCCGGCTTGACGAACAAGGGACAGCCGAGCGACTCGATCTCGCGCAGGATCGCTGTCGGCTCGCGACGAAAATCGCTGCGCCGCACGACCATGAAACGCGCCACTGGAATCCCCGCATCGCGCAGCAGACGCTTCATCACGTCCTTGTCCATGCCGATAGCCGAGCCGAGCACACCGGCGCCCACGTACGGGATACCGACCAGTTCGAGCAATCCCTGCACGCTACCGTCTTCGCCCTGCGTGCCGTGAAGCACCGGAAAGATTGCATCCAGCTTGCCCACGGCGCTGCGCGCAGCGGTATCGGCAGGAGCGACCAGCGAGACGCTCGGACCGGCTGCGTCGATCCGCGCCAGGCGAGGATCGCCCTTGTCGCACAGCAGGCGCTCCGTCGATTGCAAGAGCCAACGACCGTCACGTGCAATGCCGATCGGCACCGCCTCGAATCGTGCCGGATCGAGCGCGGCAATCACGTTGCGTGCCGAAAGGATCGACACCTCGTGCTCGGCGGAGCGTCCGCCGAACAGCACCCCGATTCGCAGTCGCCTGTTGCTCATGATCCGAATCCTAGCGGGCGATCCGGCGCGGGCGCGGGCGGATTATGATGAATTGTGGCGTGCGCGCCCGCTCTCCCCGAAGTGCGATTGCTCCATTCCCTTACTAAATTCCATTGCGGCGCTGCCGTTATCCAATTCGATCGCTGCCTTGCGTGGAGCCCCCTCGATGTCCGTTGCGTCCCCTCGAACCATCCTCGCCGTCGACGATTCCGCCTCGATGCGCCAAATGGTCCGCTACACCCTGGAAGGCGCCGGCTACAAAGTGGTGCAGGCTGCCGATGGCGTGGAGGCACTCGAGTTCGCGCGTACCGGCACGGTCGACTTGGTGCTCACCGATGTGAACATGCCGCGTATGGATGGCATCTCGCTGGTGCGCGAGTTGCGAACCCTGCACAGCTACAAGTTCGTCCCCATGCTGGTGCTCACCGCCGAATCCGGCCAGGAAACCAAGCAGCGCGGCAAGCAAGCCGGCGCCACCGGCTGGATCGTCAAGCCTTTCAACCCGGAACAGCTGCTCGCGACCATCGGCCGCGTGCTGTAACGGATCGGAAAACAAGCGCATGGCTGCTCCGCAGGCAGGAACCTCTGCCACCCACCCCGTCGCCGCGGCGCCGTCCGAAAGCTGGGCGGTCGAGCGCCAGATGGCCAACACGCTCGGCCTGTGCGAGACGCAGATGACCTCCGCGCTGCAGGAATCCGACCAGGCGGTGGACGCGCTGATCCGGATATTCACCGGCCTCGCCGATACGATGCGTGACCTGGGCGCGGTAAGCGCCAGGCTGCCGCCGGAGATCAAGGCGAACGTCGCCGACGATCTGGACGCGCAGCTGGCGGCAATCACGAAACAGATCGGCTCGGCGGTGATCGCCTTCCAGTTCTACGACAAGCTGACGCAGCGCCTGGGGCACGTCCGCTTCAGCCTGGCGACGCTGGCGCAGTTCGTCTGCGATCCAGCCCAGACGCAGCAGCCCGAGCAATGGGATCGCCTGCACGCGACCCTGCGCAGCCTGTATCGCACGCAGGAGGAGCGGGAAATCTTCCAGCTGATGATGGATGGTGCAAGTCACACGGCCAGCAATGAGGGGCGTTGCGAAACCTCCGCGGCGCAGAGCACGGCCGGCGACATCGAGCTGTTCTGACGGCAGCGCCGGTCGCAGGCGATGTGACAGAACATTGTCAAAAATCGCTCCCGGCAACTCCCGTAGCGATTCCCCACCGATGTGACGCATCGCACGGAACGCATTGCGCATCGGCATATCGTGGCGCGCGAGTCTCGTCAGCAATGCGGGCTCACCGCCCGCGCCAACAGGGAGCCAGTCATGGTGATCCAGTCGCGGACTATCGTGGGTGCGGCCGCTGCGCTCGCCATGGTCGGCGCGGTGCTGTGGGGATCGGCATTCTTGATGACCCCGCCAGCGCGCTCCGCCCATGTCGAAGTCCAGCAGGTTCGGGAACGTTCGTGGGCCGTCGAAGTGAAGGATCTGAGCTTCGAGCAGGCGGTCGTCGATACCAAGACCGCCGCCGTCACCCGCTGATGTCGTTGATGACGCCGCCGCGACAGCGCTTCCTTCGGAGCGCTGCGCGGCTCACGCCAACGTGATTGCCTGCGACGACAACGGCAGCGTGCGCACCGGCTTGCCGTTCGCCAGCGCCAATGCATTCGCCAACGCCGGTGCGATCACCGGCGTTCCCGGCTCGCCGACGCCGGTCGGCTTGCCGCTGGCGGGCACGATGTGGACTTCGATCGCCGGCATCTGGTTGATGCGCAGCACCGGATAGTCGTCGAAGTTGCCTTGCTCCACCTGGCCGTCCCGGATCGTGATGGCGCCGCTCAGCGCGGCTCCCAGGCCGTAACCGATGCCGCTTTCCATCTGCATGGCGACGATGTTCGGATTGACCGCCAGCCCGCAGTCCACCGCGCAGATCACTTTCGTCAGCTTCAAACCGTCGGACGTGCGCTGCAATTGCGCCACTTGCGCCACCACGGAATTGAACGACTCGTGCAGCGCCAGACCCCAGATCTGGTCCTGCGAGCGCGGATTGCGCCATCCTGATTTTTCCGCGACCAGGTCCAGGACCGCGCGGTGTCGCGGATGCTTGTCCGCCAGCAGCTCACGGCGCAAGGCGTACGGATCCTTGTGGGTCAGTCGTGCAATCTCGTCGAGAAAACACTCGGTGGAGAATGCCGTGTGCGTCGAGCCGACCGAGCGCCACCATTGCACCGGCACCGGGTTGTGCGTGGTGTGCAGTTCCACCGACAAATTCGGGATCTGGTACGGCAGGGTCGACGCCCCCTCCACCGAGGTGGGATCGATCGGCCCCGGCGCCGCGAACGGCGACCCGGACAGGATGGACTGGCCGGCGATGCGATGCTGCCAGGCGATGAGCCGCCCGTCCTTGTCGAGACCGGCTTTCAGCGTGTGAACGTACAGTGGCCGGTAATAGCCTGCGCGCATGTCTTCCTCGCGCGTCCAGACCATCTTCACCGGCTCGCGTACGTTCGCTGCCTTGGCGATCGCGACCGCTTCCACCACGTAATCCGACTGCGGATTGGCGCGACGACCGAAACTGCCACCGGCATACAGCATGTTGATCTTCACGGCCGCCGGCGGGATGCCGAGCAGCTTGGCCACCGCCAACTGATCGGGCGTCTGGAACTGATCGCCGTTCCAGATCTCGCACTCCTGCGCGCCGACGCGCACCACGCAATTGAGCGGCTCCATCGATGCGTGTGCCAGATATGGAAACTCGTAGGTTGCCTCCACCACCTGTGCGGCCGACACGAGCGCCGCATCTGCATCGCCGACGCGCTTGGCCGATGCACCGGGCTTGGCCGCGAGTTCCCGATATCGGGCGAGCAGTTCAGCTGAGCCGCTTCTGAATGCCTTCGACTCGTCCCACTGCACCGTTACCAGATCACGCGCCTTGCGCGCAGTCCAGAAATCCGTCGCCAACACGGCAATGCCTGCGCGCACCGGCGTTTCGAACGCCACTACTGTTTTCACGCCCTTGATGGCTTGCGCCTTCGAAGCATCGAAGCTCTTCACCTTCGCACCGAAACGCGGTGGATGCAGCACCAGCGCCGTCAGCATTCCGGGCAGCTGGATGTCTTGCGTGAACGTCGCAGTGCCCGTTGATTTGGCGCGGCTGTCCACGCGTGTCAGGTTCTTGCCGATCAAAGTGTAGTTGGCTGGATCCTTGGGCTTGGCGTCCGTCGGCACCGGCAATTTCACGGCATCGCCCACCAGCTCGCCGAACCGCGCCGTGCGATTGGATTTCGAGTGACTGACGACACCTGCCGTTATCGCGATCTCGTTCGCCGGAACGCTCCAGCGCTGTGCCGCCGCGCTGACCAGCAACGCACGTGCGGTCGCGCCAGCGCTACGCAACTGATCGAACGAATTCGACAGCGACGAGCTGCCACCCGTGCCCTGCATGGGCCCGAACGACAGATTGTTGTAGAGCTTCGCATCCGCCGGCGCGCCCTCGACGCTCACCTGCTTCCAGTCCGCATCCAACTCCTCGGCGATGAGCGTGGCCAGGCCGGTGTAACTGCCCTGCCCCATCTCGACGTGCTTGGATATCACCGTGACCGTGTCATCGTCCCCGATGCGCACGAATGCGTTCGGCTCCAGGACAGCGCTGGTTGGCGCCTCGGCGGCGACTGCACCGCGCTGCGGTAGCCAGAACGCAATGGTCAGCGCTGCTCCTGCCTTCAGCACGTCGCGCCGGCTGGCACGGATCAGAGTCTCGTCTGCCGATGTGCTCATGTCGGTCTCCTGACTACGCCAGCGACTGCGCGGCACGCTTGATGGCGGCGCGGATACGAACGTAAGTGGCGCAACGGCAGATGTTTCCCGCCATTGCCACGTCGATGTCGGCGTCCGTCGGTTGCTTGTTCGTGCTCAGCAACGCGGTCGCGCTCATGATCTGGCCCGACTGGCAGTAACCGCATTGCGGCACATTCTCGGCAATCCATGCTTCCTGGACCGCCTTGCCGGCGGCGCTGTCCGCGACCGACTCGATGGTGGTGATCTTCATGCCTGCCACGGCCGACACCGGCAGCACGCAGCTGCGGGTCGCCGAGCCATCGATATGAACGGTGCAGGCGCCGCACAACGCCTTGCCGCAGCCGTACTTGCTGCCGGTCATGCCCAGACGATCGCGCAGCACCCACAGGAGCGGTGTATCCGGGTCTGCGTCGGTTTCCAGTTTCTTGCCGTTGATGTCGAGCGTGATCATGCGATGAACCTCACAGGCACATGGCGGGCGGCGCCGGATTGTACTCTGCACCTCGTCGAGGACGCTGCCTCATGAACTATCGCTGCGGCGCAACTCGGCTCATGCCAGTACGCGTCGCGTCCATTTCGCTCATATGGCCTCGCCGCCGATGAATCGCCGCAGCTGCTTCATCGGACGATGACGACGCTACTCCAGCCAGACCCGTGATATCCACATCTCCGGCGCCGTCGAACCATCTGCCCGGAAGAGCATGAAGTCCGCGATCTGCGTGAGATCCATCGACCGGCCGCGCGGCGCGGACTCGATGTCGACAACAGGCACCCGCAAGACGGAGCGGGTTCGCGGCGCAACCGTCAGCATGCGGTTGAACCGATCGTCGAATTCGTAGTTGTGGTGCACGTCGTGAACCCGCAGCATGAACGCGAGGTCGGCATCCGTCGTATTGGTCACGTCCAGCACCAGGCTCTTGTAACCGCGCCAATCGGGGCCTGGCTCGGCCGCATCGATTCCCGGCCAGGGCCCGGCGGCGAACTCCACTCGCAATGCCAACTCTCCCGGCTGCCTGGCCCACACCGACGGCATCGCCTGCAGCTCGATCCGGGCCCGTTGCGGTTCGAGAAAATACGAATCGAGCTGCTGGCTGAAATCCAGCAGCACCGGGAAAGCCCGCTCGCGCCGCAGATATTCGCTGGCCGCCGTCGCCAGCGGAGTCGAATGAATCCCCAGCAGGACGACACCGCCCAGCACGGCGAATGCCCGGACCGGACGACGCAACCGGCCATCGATCGCAGCCGCGATCCCCAGAAATGCTGCGGCTCCCAGCGCATCGCTGCGAAGGTCGAACCACGACGCATCGCGGCCCACGGGAATCTGCGCCAGCTCGGTGAGCCCACCGAGCGCGAGCGCGGCAAAGAAAGCCAGCAGATACTGCATCGCCGGCCGCAGCTGCAGCCGCCCATCGCCTCGGATGCACAGCAACAGCAACACCGCGACACAGCCGAAAATCGGGCCGTGCGCAAAATCGTGCAGCGTCCGGATCCCGAGGGTCCGGCCCGGCACTGGCGCAAAGACGACCGCTGCGAGCAGAATGCCGATGATCACAGCTGCGCTGAGCCGGAGACTTTTCATGATTCGGATCGACCGATGAGCAATGCCGCCGACAATACACATTCCACCCCGGCATTGCCGCGTCCATCCGCCACGATCCTGCTGTTGCGGGAGGAAGCGTCCGGAGTCGAAGTGCTCACGGTGCGGCGTCACGCCGAGTTGACCTTCGGTGGGCAATGGGTTTTCCCTGGCGGCAAGCTGAGTGCCGCGGACGGCTCCGCTGCCGCGCTCACCCTGATCGGCAACCCCGACGGCTACAGCTGCGGCCGCATGCACAGCCTGCGCGGCGAGCCGCTACCGCTCACCGAATGCCTGGGCCTGGCGATGGCTGCCTGCCGCGAGACTTTCGAGGAAACCGGCATCCTGCTGGCAACCGACCGCAACGGTCGACCTTGTGCACCTGAAGTATCGGCACGCCTGCAGGAACAGCGGCCGCATGTCGTCAAGCAACCGGCACTGTTCATTGAACTGCTCGCGCAGGAACGACTGCGGCCGGATATCGCCCGACTGGTCTACTGGGCACACTGGGTCACGCCGTCGATCATGCCGCGTCGTTTCGATACGCGCTTCTTCATCGTCGCCGCACCGCCCGATCAGCCGGTGATTCCAGACTCACATGAAACGGTCGAAACTGCCTGGCTGCCGCCTGCGCAATTGATCGAAGCGGCGCAGCGCGGCGAGATGCCGCTGTCGCATCCGACGTTGTACAACCTGTATGAGCTCGAAGCCGCCCTGCAGCACCATCGCACACTGAGTCGACTGCTTGCCGGCGAAGCCTCGCGGCCCATCGCACCGATCATGCCGAAGATGCTGCGCGAGCAGGGTTCGGCGACCATCCTGTTGCCGTGGAATCCGTCCTATGCAGACGCGGCAGGCGAAGGAGTGCCCGCCAGCGTCGAATATCCGCAAGCGCTGCGCTCGTTGCCGGCGCTGATCCGTGTTGCCAGTTGAGTTGAGCCGATCTCATGACGACCGAACTGCTGTTCCGCGACGATGCCTATCTGAAAACCGCAACCGCGCGCGTGCTCGCTGTCACCGAGCGCGGGATCGAGCTGGATCGAACCATCTTTTATCCGCTGGGCGGCGGCCAGCCCGGTGACACCGGAACTCTGGTGCGTGAGAGCGGCGAGCGGATCCAGATCGCCGACACACGCAAGGGCGAGACCCTGAACAGCGTGGTCCACATCCCGCTGACCGGTACGGCACTGCCTGAGCCTGGCGAGTTGCTCACGCTCGAGCTCGACTGGGCACGACGTTATTCGCTGATGCGGCTACACACCGCCCTGCACGTCATGTCCTGCGTGGTGGTCGCCCCCGTTTCGGGCGGCAACATCGCGCCTGACAAGGCGCGCCTGGATTTCGATATCGACATGAGCTTGCTCAACGCCGAACGCATCGAACAGGGAACCAATGAGCTGATCGCACGCGGTGTCGACACGCAAACCGAATGGATCACAGACGAGGAACTCGACGCGCGTCCTGAGTTGGTGAAAACCATGAGCGTGCAGCCGCCTCGTGGCGCGGGTCGCGTGCGCCTGCTGCGCATTCCCGGGATCGATCTGCAACCCTGCGGCGGCACGCATGTGAAGAACATCGCCGAGATCGGCGGCATCCGCGTGCTCAAGATCAAGAGCGAGGGCAAGCGCAATCGACGAGTGGAGATTGCGTTGGCGGGCTAGGCGCGGAAGAAGGCGAGGCAGCTTTGTCTGGCGGCGGGCGATTGCGATGGGTCGCTCGTTTCGACGGCGTGGTGAGGCCGCCGGAAGAAGCGGCTTCGTTGACAGTGTGTAGTTGCGGCGAGACTGCTTATTCCGGCGGCCTGGTGAGCCTACCGGGGAGGGAGAGTAGCTTCGATTGGCAGCGTGCGGTCTTAGCGTGCGGTCTTGTAGCTGCGGAAGAGTAGCTTCGTCTAGCAGCGTGCGGTCTCGTAGCTGCGGAAGAGTAGCTTCGTCTAGCAGCGTGCGGTCTCGTAGCTGCGGAAGAGTGGCTTCGTCTAGCAGCGTGCGGTTTCGGCGGGGGTGTCTCGTTTCGGGACCGCCGTGAACCCCTCCCTGGGGGCTGCCGTCGAAAACATCCTGTTTTCGAGGCTCCCGAAACGAGACAACCCCGCCGCAACCGCAGAGGCTTCTAGGTCCGTGGCGCTCGGAGAGCGCGCTTCCGGAAAGGAGACGTTGGTGTGCTCTTTCGGGCATCGTTCTGGGCGGGGCCACTCATTTTCAGGATGAGAGGAGGAACAGGACGTTCCGAGTGAGCAAGCCTACATGGACGTATTTACGTGCGGTCCTGAAAATGAGTGGCCCCGCCCGGAACGACGCCTGGCACGAACCTCTCCATCTGGAACTCCGCCTTCCGGATACCAAACGCAAGAAGGGCCGCCCGAAATCGAGCGGCCCTCCTGAGACCCATCAGTACCGGAGCAAACGCCCTATGCCCCGGCTACGGATCTGAACCTGTCTTATCTGCGACGCGCAGCGATGGCGCTGACTTCGAATGCCATCTTGTCGGAGGCCAGGCCTTCCACGATCAGCACGGACTCGGCGCTGGGCTTGTTCTTCAGGCCCGGGGCCAGCTTCTCGGCGACTTCGTGGAATTTCTTGCGGACCTGCTCGGCATCCGCACCCTTCTTGATGAACAGGCGGTGCTTGACCAGGTTGGCCAGCGTCAGGCCGGACTTGCGCAGCGTGGCATCGAGCTTCTTCACCGCAACTTCGACCTGCACCAGCGGGTCGTCGGAGATCGCGCCGTTATTGTCCATGCCTTCCTCGCCCGACAGGAATACCAGGTCGTCCACGGCGACGCTGCGCGCGATCGGCATGGAGTGGTCATCGAACAGCACGCGATTGAAATTGTCGGGCTGGCCCTTGACGGCGGGGCGCGCCGCCACGGCGTCCATTTCCAGCAGGAAGCCGTCGCCGGCCATGCCGTCGACCACCACCAGCGTGCCGACGCTCGGGCGGTCCTTCAGCTCCGGCGCGTAGCGATGCGTGAGCTCGTGGAACTTCTCGATGACGTGCAGCGGGTCGGTGCCCTTCTTCACGTACAGGTTGTGGGAAATCATGTTGCCGACGCCCAGGCCCGCGTTCTTGAGCGCGGCGTCGAGCTTGCCGACGATGACTTCCATCTGTTGGTCGATGGTCGGCACCAGCGTGCCATTCTTGAAGTCCATGGCTTCCAGGCCGGCGGTGAACACCAGCTTGTCGTTGCCGATGGACTCGGCGATTTCCTGCGGACCGTACACGAACGGCACGCGCTGATAGCTCTCCGGTGAGCTCTTGCCGGCGACCCAGTCCAGCATGATGGTCGTGTTCTTGTCCGGGAAGTCCGGCACGCGAATGATGGTGCCGACGCTGCGGAATTCCTTCAGGCTGGGCGCCAGCTTGGTAGCGGTGCCGTGGAAGGCCTGCAGCACCTGCATGGGCGACAGGGCGCCGTCCTTCACGAAGATCGTGTGCTGGAGCATGTTGCCGATGCCCAGGCCCTGCGCAGCCAGCTGCTCGTTGGCCTTGCGCACGACCTCCTCGACCTGCTGCACGCCGGTCTGCGAACCGGTCGGACCGGAGGGGAAGACGATATTGCCGGCGGTGACGACAGGCGCACTGGCCGGCGCCGCGGCGCTCTGCTGCTCACCCATGCTGGTACAGCCGGCCGCCGCCGACAGGACCGCAACCACCGCTACCGCAGTCAACCGCTTGATCATGATCTGGACACCTATGGCGAAACGCTTCGCGTATGAAAGCAGATCGCAAAAGATACGCGATGCATAGCTGATCACCGGAAAGTGCAAGGACGTGGCGGCGATGGCCGCCGCCACGAGACGATGACAGACCGAGCCGGATCGAGCGATGCCCGCCGGCGCGGGCAGGACGAGACACGATCACCCGGATACGCCTACCGCTGCCCCTGCATCAGCGCCCTGACCTTGTCGTGCGGCAGCGCCTCGACGGTGGAGCCGTCGATGGCCTTCATGGACCTGGCGCCCACCATGGCGTTGACGATGGCCTCTTCGGTGGCCTCCACCGTCGCCTGGAACAGCGGGCTGATGCGGTCATTGGACAGCGTCTGCACGGCGTTCGGGCCGGGCTTACCGTCTGCTCCGCGGTTGGCGGTGGAAAAGGCGATGAAAATATCCCCGGAATAGTTGCCGGAAGTGGACCCGGTCCGGGCCAGGCCCATCGTGGCGCGCTTGGCCAGACGCTTGAGCTGCACCGGCAGGAGCGGCGCGTCGGTGGCGACCACGATGATGATGGAGCCGACGTCGCCGGCCTCGCCGTCGGTTTCGAAGCCGGGCCGCTTCTGCTGCGTCGGCAGCGCCTTGCCGACGGGCACGCCGGCGATGGTCAGGTCCGATCGGTCGCCGCAGTTGCACTGGACGAACACGCCTACCGTGTAACCGCCCTGGCGTGCCGGCAGCACGCGCGAGGACGTGCCGCTGCCGCCTTTGAACTCGTAGCAGATCATGCCGGTGCCGCCGCCGACATTGCCCTCCGCTACCGCGCCGCCCTTCGCTGCGTTCAGGGCCGCGAATACATCCTGCTTCGAGATATGAAAGCCGTTGATGTCATTGATCCCGCCGTCCCAGGTTTCCGCGACCACCGGCAGCATCCAGGGCTGCACCGCGAGCCGGCCCTGTTCCACGCTCCAGGCGATGACAGAGTCGCGCACCACGCCGACCGAGTGCGTGTTGGTGATGGCGATGGGGCCTTCCAGAAAACCCGACTCGTCCAGCCAGGTGGTGCCGGTCATCTCGCCGTTGCCGTTCTGCGAGAACCAGCCGCCATAGACCGGCGCGGGATCGTCCTTGCCGCGCGGAAACACCACCGTCACGCCGGTGCGGATCGGCCCTTTGCCGACCACCAGCTTGCCCTCTCCTTCGATGCGAGTGGTGTAGCCGACCTCGACGCCGCGCACGTCCGTGATCGCGTTCAGCGCACCGGGTGTGCCATTGAATGGAATCCCCAGATCGCGCGCCCGCTCCGGTGTCTGCGCACCGGCCGATGCAGATGTGATCGCGCAAGCAGCCAGCAGCGCGGTCCGCCAACGAGTGTTGTTCTTCTTCGATTGCGTTGTCATGCACGACTCCCGTTATGAGCCCGCGACGCGGGCGCGATGATCGCAAACCCCTATTGGCACGACACTAAACTTGTTACGACGCAACCTCGCTTCGTACTCACCGAAGGGATGATTGCGACAGGCGTCGCTTTACAAGAACGTGGCCCGTGAATGTCCGCGCACTGCGCAATTGGGGAGACAGACATCTTGATGGCCGAATCCGATAGACGCTGGTTGCAGGTCGGTGAGTTCGTCGCCGATTTCGGCGGCAACGAGCTGGACCACGCATCGCTGCTCGCCGGCCGCTCGCTGCGGCTGAACTTCGAAGACGGCACCACCGAGCAATATCGCTTCGGCCAGAACGATGAGCTCAGCGTCACCGGCGCAACGCATTCGGGCAGCCCTCTGACGCTGGACGTGAACTATCGCGCAACCCAGCTGCGCCCGGGCATCGTGCTGGTCGACTTCATCGACCCGAAGTCCCGCATCCGCTCGGTGAGCACGGTTCTGGACCTGCAGCACGGCGTTTGCACCCAATTGATCGGAATGCTGCCGCAACGCGAGCAGACGCTGGTCCCATTGTTCACCCGCGTGCAGAAGAAACAGAGCCTGTCCGCGGTCGAAGTAAAGATTCGTCGCGGCGTCATCGACGCGCCCTTCTCGTCGACGGCAGCCCTGCACGCACCCACCAATGAACTGGTTGGACGCCGCGTGTACCACGAATACGGCCCGCACGACGCCTACGAGCACATCTATCTGGAATCCGACCTCTACAGCTGGCACTGCATCAAGGGCCCCGAGATCGGGCTGGCGGATACCGACCGCTGCTTCGTCTACAAACTGGATCAGGACCTGTACCTGTTCGCCTGGATCGAGAAGATCATTCCCACGCTGGGCGTGGTGATGATGGACTCGGCCGCGCTGCGCACCACCGGCAAGATCTTCGGCTACCAGGGCGATGATTTCGGCGCGACGGTCAATTCACCGGTGGGCGCCGTCTCGCGGCTGGTCAACGTCACCCAGTACGAGCGCTGACATGCAGCAGCCGGTCGCTACGCAACAGGCGGCCCGGTCTTCGGCCCAATCGACCCTGAGAAGCGGCGCCATCGGCTTTCCCACGGCGCTCGCCACCTCGGTGGGTCTGATCATGTCCAGCCCGGTGATCCTCACCGTGGCCACCGGCTTCAGTGTCGGCGGCAGCGCCTTCGCCGCGGCCATGGTCATCGCCTTCGTCATGATGCTGGCCCAGGCCAGCACCTTCGCCGAAGCGGCGGCCATCCTGCCCACGGCCGGCTCGGTCTACGACTACCTGTCCTGCGGCATCGGCCGCGCCTGCGCCATCATGGGGACGCTGTCGGCCTACATGCTGGTGCATGCCTTCGCCGGCACCGCCGAAACCATCCTGAGCGGCGTGATGTTCGTGGTGAACTTCGAATCGGTGAACAGCGCACTGGCCGGCAGCAACCTGTCCTGGACGGTGGGCGTGGGACTGGTGGTGCTGTTCGGCCTGCTCAATGCCTTCGGTATCACTGCCTACAGCCGCGCCGAGCTGGTGCTGACCGTAGGGATGTGGGCGAGCCTGATCGGCTTCGGCATCGCCGGGCTGGCGACGCCGCCACAAGTGCAGCTCGATGGCTGGTTCGGCCAATCCACCATCGGCTCGGATCTGCCCGCCATCCTCTCGCTCACCGGCATGGCCATGTTCATGTTCGTGGGAATGGAGTTCGTCACGCCGCTGGCGGTGGAGCTGAAGAACCTCTCCCGCATCATTCCGAAGGCCATGGCGCTCGGACTGACGGCGGTGGCGCTGTGCATGTTCATCTACGGCGCCGCCATCAAGCGTCAGGTGGAAAACGTCGCCATGAACGCGGCCGGCACCGTGCACCTGCTGGAGACGCCGATGGCGATTCCGCAATTTGCCGAGCGCATCATGGGGCCCGCGGGCCGGATCTGGTTCGGCCTGGCATTCCTGTTCGCGGGAGCGGCCACCATCAACACGCTGATGGCGATCCTGCCGCGCATTCTTTACGGCATGGCGCTCGACGGCGCGCTGCCGCGCGCCTTTGCCTATCTGCATCCCCGATCGAAGGCACCACTGTTGGGCATCGTGGTGTCGGTAGCCATTCCGTGCATCCATGCCTGGATGATTCGCGGCAACCTCGACAGCATCACGCACCTGGTGCTGGCGGCAGTCTGCGCCTGGGGCGTCGCCTATCTGCTGATCACGCTGTCGGTCGTGATGCTGCGCATCCGCCGGCCCGATCTGCAGCGCCCGTATCGCTCGCCCTGGTTCCCGTTGCCGCAGATCGTGTCGAGCGTAGGGATCGTGCTCGCCATGGGGTACATCGCGCCGCCGGGCATCGACCCGCGCTCCATCTACCTGCCGTTCGGCCTGATGCTCGGCGTCACCGCGGCGTACGCGATCATCTGGACGGTGTTCGTGCAGCGCGTGCACCCCTTCCGGCCAGTGGCGGTCGAAACACTGCTCGAACAGGAGCACGTCCGCTCACGCCAGCCATGAAAGAAGCCGGGCGCCTTGCTGCGACCCGGCCGGATTCAACATCGTCAAACACGGGCTTTTGCTTCCTTGCTGCTTGCGCCGGCGCCGTGAGGAGCCCTTCAGTGGGCTCCCCACGGCGTGGCAGTGCACTGCAGAGGTCAGTATCGGTACAGCACCGTCACACCGAAGGTGCGTGGCCGCACCGTCATGGCCCGATACAGGTCGGCGGGCGGCGGCTCCATCATTGGCCGGTTGCGGTTGAACACCGGATGCTCGTCGCTGAGGTTCGAGCCGAACACCGACACATCCGTGTTGCCGAACTTCATGCCCATGCGCAGGTCGAGGTTGTGGGTCTGCCCATCCCACGGCAGCGTCGGATCGAGCTCGGTAATCGGCCTCGCACCCGAGTACCGCTGGTCCAGGCGTGCATAGCCCTCGTGCCCGAAAGCATCGAAGTCATACTGCAGCGACGAAGCCACGTTCCAGCGCGGCACCGGCAGGCGCTCGCCGTCGGCGCGCAGCACCGTGCCGGTCGAACCCCGGATGGTTTCGGTGTACTTCGCATCCGCGAAGCCCACCGACAGCCCCACGGTCAGCTGTCCAGCGACGCGGGCTGCCAGACTCAGATCGAAACCCTGGCTGCGAGCCGTGCCCAAATTGCCGCGCCACGTGTTGCCGCACGGCAGGCCGAGACTCGACTGGATGTCCTTCCAGTCGATGCGGAACAGGCTGGCATCGATCTGCAGCCGGCCCTGCGCCAGACGGTTCTTGCTGCCGATTTCATAGTTCCATACCGAGTCCGGCGAGATGCCGCGAGCCGCGCCGCTGACGCCGAGCGCGTCCAGGTCCGCCTGGCAGCGACTGGCCACCGCTCCGGTGGTGAAGCCCTGCCGATAGCCCTTCGACGCCGTGACGTAATACATGTTGTCGTCGTCCGGTTGGTACGACAGACCGAATTTCGGCGTGAACGGCTTGTCGGTGGTCTTCGAGGTGTGGGTGAAGCCCTGCTCCGAGGACACGACCGGGCCTGCCTGGGTATCGATATCCTGGTACTCGTTGTGCGAGTAACGCAGACCGACGGTCGCCTTGAACTGGTCGGTCAGCCTGAAATCGACGTTCGCATACGCGGCGATCTCGGTGTTCTTCATGGTCTCGTTTTCCCAGAGGATGTACTTGCCCTGGTACAGCCCCATGCCCAGCGCATCCTCGACCGTGGTCCACGGACCGGTGTTGCCGTAGTTGAGCACGTCCTCCAGCTGATGTGCGTCCACGTAGTAGTGGTAGCCCTGATCGATCTTCTGATAGAACACGCCGGCCACCCAGTTCAGGCGTGCATCCGGCTGCGCGCTCTGCAAGCGCACTTCCTGCGTCCACACGCGCTGCCCGCTGTAGACATCGCCCGGCATGGCCACGTGCGCCAGCTCCTTGGGAATGTAGTTGCCGGTCGTGCCCGCGAAGATGGCCGTCGTGACGAGCGTGTCATCGAAGGTATTGACGTTGTCGCGCTTCATGTACGAGGTGTTCGACACGAGCCCGACGGCATCATTGCCCCATTCGATCTTCAGCACCGGCATGACGAAACGATCGTCGGTGGGCGTGATCACCGGATTGGCGTTGACGAAGCGACCTTGGTCCGGATCGGAAAACGCCTCCCAGTACATCGAGGAATCGTCGGTGCGCTCCCTCTGGAAATACAGCGACGGCGATACCGTCAGCGAATCGGTCACCGCCCATTTCAACGCGCCGCGAACGACCAGGGCATCCTGCGAATCCGCGTCCTTCGACAGCACGTGCTGATCCAGGCGATTGATGTGATCGACGTAGCCGCCCTGCTCGCGGTAGTAGGCGCTGAGGCGAAAGCCCAGCGAGTCGTCCACCAGCGGACCGCCGACCGCGGCACCGCCTTCCTGGGTGGAATCGCCATGCTCGGTGAATGCAATACCGGCACGCGCGTATACCTGCTGCTCGGTCAGGCTGGGCTCGGGCAGGATGAAGCGGATGGTGCCGCCTTCGGATCCGGCGCCGAACAGCGTGCCCTGTGGGCCGCGCAGGATTTCCACACGCTCCAGATCGAAAATGACCGGGTACGGATTGGTCGAGGCGCAGCAGTCCGGGCGAATCTGGATCGGCGTTTCATCCAGGTACACGCCCGTGGTCGCGGTGCCCGGCCCGGCGCTGATGCCGCGGATGGCGATGTCGGTGCGATGACTGTTGCCGCTGCCGCGATTGGAAAAAGTGACGCCCGGAGTCATGCGCGCGATGTCCTCGAAGGAGCGGACGCTCTGCTTGTCCATGGTCTCCTGCGTGTAGGCCGCGACGCTGATGGGAACGTCCTTGAGCGACTCGGCGCGCTTGGTGGAAGTGACGACGATCTCCTCCAGCACCTTGCTGCCGGGTGCTGTGTCCTGCGCCAGCGCGAGCCCGGCGACTGTCATGGAAGGCAAGGCAATGGCGGCCCGCAAGAGCCGCGAGGCGTGCTTGTTCATGTGTTTCCCCGTTCCCTGTTGCACCGTCGCCGTCGGTGACGGCGCGACACTTTGTATTTCGCCGCCCGGAATCCCGGGCGGCGCCCTGCCAGTACTTATTTTTCGAGCGGATGGAAATCGTTCAGCTTGCGCAACTCGTCGCGGATCTTCGTGTCCTTGAGCTGCTCCAGGGTGTACGCCTCCTCGCGCGCCATGTGCTCTTCATAGCCGCCCGGGTTGTAGATCATCAGCATGTGCGCATTCTTGCCGTCCAGCACCTTGACGCTGTGCACGGTATTCGCCGGGATGTACACCGAGTCGCCGGCGCTCATGGCGTGCGTCTCGCCACCCACCGTCCACTCCACGCGACCGGAGATCACGTAGAAGACCTCGTTGTGGGTCTTGTGGAAATGCGGCGTGACGACAAAGTCCGGATACCAGATCTCGTCCTGCAGCGTCAGCAGACCCTGGCTGTCCTCGGATGACACCGCAACGTCGGACTTGGTGGTGCCTTCCTGGCGGAAGCTGGGACGCTTGCCGGCAAACGAGAAATGATGGCCCGGCTTCTTCGGCGCATCGGCCGCCAGGCCGCCTGCGGCCAGACCGAGCGCAACCGCCGCCAGCACGCCGGCCGCCGCCACTGACTTCAAATTGATCTTGGCAACCATGTTGACTCCCTGATGAGTGAGATGCCCGTTCGCCTGTATAGACAGGGCTATACAACGTAATCTTATACGTGTTAATTAGTCAATATACGTGTTAAATGATAATGGCGAAGATCATACCGAGGGATGGGGTCATGAAAATCGGAGCGATCCTTGCAGCGACCTGCAGCCTGGCGATCGGCACATTGCCGGCGCTGGCCGATCAGCTCGAACACTGGAACGAGGCACAGCTATCGCAGCCGCAGTACCCGGTGATCATGCGCAACCTGGTGCCAGTGAAGATGCGCGACGGCGTCGAGCTGTCGGCCGACATCTACCGGCCGGATGCTCCGGGTACCTTCCCCACGCTGCTGTGGCGCTCGCCGTACAGCAACAACGGCGCGGGCGACGTCGAGCAGGCCAAGTGGTTCGCGCAACGCGGCTACGTCGTGGTGCTGCAGGACGTGCGTGGCAAGTACGACTCCGGCGGCAAATACGCCCTGTTCCGTGACGAAGCCAACGATGGCTTCGACACCGACGAATGGATCGGTCAGCAGCCCTGGAGCAACGGCAAGATCGGCGCCATGGGCGGCTCGTATCTGGGCTATACCCAGATCGCCCAGGGCATCCGCAACAGCAAGTACCTGACTGCGATGTCGGCGTCGGTCACCACCAGCGACGTCTTCAACGGCTGGGTCTACAGCGACGGCGCCTTCTTTCTCGGATTCGCCATGCCGTGGGGCGCGGTGGTGATGGACGGCCACGTGATGCAGAACTCGGGCGCCTACGACTGGCCCACGGTGTTCCGTCACCTGCCGCTCGCGACCATGGATGCAGCGGCCGGCCGAGTCGGCCCGGAGTATCGCAACTGGCTGCAGCACCCGCGCGCCAACGATCCGTTCTGGAAAGACATCAGCTACGAGAACCAGGTGCAGAACATCAGCGTGCCGTGGCTGGTGGTCGACGGCTGGTACGACCTGTTCCTGCGCGGCGCGCTGCAGGATCACGTCACCTTGAGCAAAGAGGGCAAGACCGAGCTGGCGCGCACCGGTAAGCACCTGATGATAGGCCCCTGGGGTCACGACACCGGCCAGCGCAACGTCGCCCCGGGCAGCGCCACCACCGGACCGGATCGCAGCATCGACTTCGGGCCCGCCGCCGAGATCCAGATGCGCAAGGTCTACCTGCGCTGGCACGATCACTGGCTCAAGGGCATCGACAACGGCGTGGAGCGCGAGCCGCCGATCAAGATCTTCGTCATGGGCGAGAACTACTGGCGCTACGAGAACGAATGGCCGCTGGCGCGCACCCGGTTCACCAAGTTCTATCTCGGCAGCAACGGCCGGGCGAACAGCGCAGCCGGCGACGGTACGCTATCCAGCGCGCCGCCCTCCGGCGTCGCCACCGATCGCTTCACTTACGATCCCGCCTCTCCGGTCCCGACGCTGGGTGGCAATATCTGTTGCAGCACCGTTCCCGCCGGTCCCTGGGATCAACGCAAGGCGGAGTTGCGCACCGACGTGCTGGTCTACACCACCCCGGCACTGACCGAAGCAGTCGAAGTGACCGGTCCGCTGAAGGTCAAGCTCTACGCCGCCACCAGCGGCAGGGACACCGACTGGACCGCGAAGCTGGTCGACGTGCATCCCGATGGCTACGCACAAAACATCCAGGACGGCATCATTCGCGCGCGTTACCGCCAGGGCAAGGAAGCACCGGCCTCGCTGCTGGAGCCCGGCAAGGTCTACGAGTACGACATCGACCTGTGGGCGACCAGCAATACGTTCCTGCCGGGTCACCGCATCCGCGTGGAAATCTCCAGCAGCAACTTCCCGCGCTTCGACCGCAATCTGAACACGGGCGAAGATCCTGCCACCGGCACGCGCATGCAGAAGGCGCAACAGACGATCTATCACTCGGCGAAGTATCCCTCGCACATCGTCCTGCCGATCATTCCGCACGCCGTCGCCACAGCGACTGGGGCATCGGCCGCGACGGCGAGCCGCTGAGGACTACTTGGGGCGCACCCAGCGGCGCTCCAGCAACGAGAACAGCGCCTGTACCGCGAGTGCCAGCAATGCTGCTGGCACCGCGCCCTCCAGGATCATGCCGAGATCGTCCAGGCGAATGCCAGTGAGAATCGGCTGGCCGTAGCCGCCTGCCCCGATCAACGCGCCCAGGGTCGCAGTGCCGACGTTGATGACGGCAGCCGTCCTGATGCCAGCAAGAATCGAGCGCGCCGCCAGCGGCAGCTCCACGAAACGCAACTGCGCAGCCCTCGACAAACCGAGTGCCTGAGCCGATTCACGCAGGTCGCGCGGAATGTCGGCAAGCCCGGTATGCGTGTTGCGAAGAATGGGCAGCACGCTGTAGATCAACAGCGCCACGATGGCCGGCGCATAGCCGATGCCCAGCCAGGGAATCAGAAACACCAGCAAGGCGAGGGCCGGAATGGTTTGCAGCGTATCCGCAATGGCGAATACGACCCGCCCCACTCCCCTGCGATAGAACGCAACGATTCCCAGCGGGATCGCCAGCAGGCAGGCTGCGCCCAGCGAAATGGCCACCATTGCCAGGTGTTCGCGAGTCCGCTGCCAAATTCGCGCAGCACGGCTTCCATCCCTCACGACGGAATCGATTCCAAACTGCTCGCGCAGGAAGCTCGCCGCAACATGGGCCTCGGGTATCAGGTCGAGCTTGGCGCGCGCATTCATCTGGGCCATCGCGTCTTCATCGATGCGCCCGCCCAGGCGATCCAGCGTCGTGCGCACCGACTGCGGAATATCGTCCCGGCAAATGAACAGGGCCTGGTAGTCCGGAAAGAAATGCGCATCGTCCTGCAACGCGATCAGGCCGTAACGCGGAATCTCGGCATCGGTCGAGTACAGATCGGTCACGTCGATCGCGCCGGAGGCGATGGCGCGGTATGCGAGATCGTGGGTCATTCCTCGCACATCCTGCTGAGGCAGACGATAGCGCGCCCGCAGACCGGGCCAGCCGTCGGTCCGTTGCAGGAATTCGTTGCTGAAAGCGAAATGCAGCTGCGGGTGCTCGGCAAGCTGCGAGATGCGCGCAATGCCCAACTCGGCGGCGGATGTCTTGCGCATGCCGAGCACGTAGGTGTTGTTGAAGCCCAGCGACCGCGAACGCCACACATGCTCGCGCGACAGAGCTTGCGTGAGTTGCTCGTCGGTCGAGACCGCCTCTTTGGCGAATATCTCGACCCGCAGCGTACCACTGTATTCCGGATAGCAATCGATATCGCCACGCAGCAACGCGCTCCACAGCACACGCGTACCGCCAAGCTCGCGTCGATGCTGCGTTGCTTGCCCGGAATCCCGCAGCAGCTGGGTCGCAATCTCGCTCAGCACCACCGATTCGGTGAAGACCTTCGACCCTACGACCACGGGCTTTGCGGACTCACCACAGCAAACGCCGGCAACGAGCAGCGACACACCGGCGACCAGCACCCGCAGGCTGCGCTCAAGCACCGCCCGCTCCTTCCATGTTCACCAGATCGAGCAATCCGCGCTGCGCCCGCATGAAGTCGCTGACGAACTGCTCGGTCGGCGCCGTGGCCAACTGCTCGTAGCTCCCCTGCTGCACGATCCGGCCATCACGCATGAGCACGATATGCCGGGAAAAGAAGGCCGCCTCGGCCATGTCGTGCGTGACCAGCAGCACCGACTTGCGCAGCCGGTCGAACAGCTGTCGCAGCTCCTCCTGCAGCTCGTAACGCACCATCGGATCGAGCGCACCCAGCGGCTCGTCGAGCAGCAGCACGTCCGGGTTCAGCATCAGCGCGCGCATGAGACTGATGCGTTGTCGCTGGCCGCCGGAGAGATCGCCCGGATACCGATCCAGAAGCTCGGACGGTAATCGCACCAGCTCGGCAAGTTCGGCGATCCGTGCATCGATCCATTGGGGCTCGCGTCGCAGATAGCGCGCGGCCAACGTCACGTTGTTGCGGGCCGTGAGGTGGGGAAAGAGTCCGCCGGACTGGATGACGTAGCCGATGCGCTGGCGGATCTCTGCGGAATTGCCCGGCCGCAGCTCGTGCGAGTTGACGACGATGCGGCCACTGCCCGGCTCGAGGAGACCGGCGGCGAGCTTCAGCAGTGTCGATTTGCCGCAGCCGCTCGGACCGATCAGCGCCACGGTCTCACCAGCCTCGACCTGCAGGCTGATGTCGTGGACCGATGGCGCCGTCTCATACGCATGGCTGACGGCTTCGAACGAGATCACGCAGCGCCCCGCAAGTAACGGCAGAGCCCGTGTGAGTAACACGAATGGCGCCGGAAGGCGAAGCGATTTCTGCTCGATTCAGAGTGGGAGCGCCGTCTTCTGCCAGGGCTGGCGTGCCCTTGGAGATCGAAGAGAATCGTTTCGCATCGCCCGCTCCCTGGACGGTGTGGACTCAAACCCGCTTGCGTGGCCAGCCGTACCAGACAACGGCGACGATCGGCGCAGCCAGCGCGATCCAGGCAAGCACATCGCCGACGTCGTCGGACACCAGCGCCGTGGTCAACCCCAGCGCGGTGACGGCGCCCAGGACGATCGGCGCCGTCCAGACCTTCACGCGGCCGTTGCTGCTCACTTGGCCGCTTCCGGCTGCAGCAGACCCAGTCGCGCCTCGACCGATACGTTGCGCTTCTGGACCCACAGGTAGACGCCGCTACCCAGCACCACGATGGCGATGACATCGAGCAATGCCCAGAGAATCTTCAGCAACAGGCCACCGTAGTCGCCGAAATGCAGCGGCTGCGAGACCAGCAGCGCAGTGACGTACCAGGGCAGATTGCGCTGGTCGATCACCGTGCCGTTCTGGGCGTCGATCAGCACCGGTCGCAGTAGCCGCGAGGTGAGCGGCGTCGAGCCGTGCATGAACGCGACGTAGTGATGTGGCGTGGAGTATTCGTTGCCCGGGAAAGCCATGAAGCTCAGCTCGGTGCCGGGCGCGGCGGCCAGCGCCGCTGCGACCGCCTGTTCAGGCGAGCTGAACTTCGCCAGCGGCGGTTGATGCTTGTACTGCGCCGTCATGTCCGCCAGCTCGGTGTTCTGCCAGTGGCCGAAAATGGGCAGGGCCAGCG
>Ga0182747_1000409_pt1 | contig 41783 bp, 38 predicted proteins | sample eDN3rd30CBELigBY_FD_128526 | JGI IMG/M metagenome (GOLD analysis project Ga0182747, IMG submission 128526) | Enriched backyard soil microbial communities from Emeryville, California, USA - eDNA 3rd pass 30_C BE-Lig BY (version 2) (version 2) | ecosystem: Environmental > Terrestrial > Soil >... | reverse complement strand
TGCGCTAACAGGCGGCCGGACGTATCGAACCGGACTGGACCCTCTTCCATGAATATCCTTCTGCTGGGCGGCGGCGGCCGTGAACATGCCCTCGCCTGGAAGCTCGCGCAATCGCCGCGCTGCGTGACCCTTTATGCCGCGCCGGGCAATCCCGGAATAGCCGCCCATGCGACTTTGGTCGACCTCGACCTGACCCGCCACGATCTGGTGGTGGGTTTTTGCCGCGCGCAGACGATCGGCCTTGTCGTCGTCGGCCCGGAAGCGCCGCTGGTCGACGGGCTCGCCGACAGCCTGCGCGCCGCCAACATCCCCGTCTTCGGGCCGAGCGCGGCGGCCGCGCAGCTGGAGGGCTCCAAGGGCTTCACCAAGGATCTGTGTCAGGAAGCCAATATTCCCACGGCCGGCTATGCGCGCTGCACCAGTGCGGCGCAGGCACTCGCGCGGCTCGACGACTTCCCGCTCCCGGTGGTGATCAAGGCCGATGGGCTGGCGGCGGGCAAGGGCGTCATCATCGCGATGACCCGCGCGGACGCCGAAGCGGCGATTGCGGAGATGTTCGGCGGCAGCTTCGGCGCGTCGGGCGCGGAAGTGGTGATCGAGGAATTCATGGAGGGCGAGGAAGCCAGCTTCTTCGCGCTGACGGACGGCAAGCATGTCGTGCCGTTCGGCTCGGCGCAGGATCACAAGCGCGTGGGTGAGGGCGATACCGGGCCCAATACCGGCGGCATGGGCGCCTACAGCCCCGCCCCGGTGCTCACCCCCGCGCTGGAGGCCGAGGTGATGGCGACAATGATTCGCCCCACCGTGACCGCCATGGCGGCACGCGGCATGCCCTATTCCGGCGTGCTGTTCGCCGGGCTGATGCTGACCCGCACCGGCCCGAAACTGATCGAATATAATGCCCGCTTCGGCGACCCGGAGTGCCAGGCGCTGATGCTGCGGCTGGAGGATGATCTGGTCGACCTGCTGCTCGCCGTCGCACAGGGACGGCTCGACGAGGGGAAGGCGCCCCGGCTCTCAGCCGATCCGGCGCTGACCGTGGTGGTCGCCGCGCGCGGCTATCCGGGCACGCCGGCCAGGGGCGGAGCCATCACCTTGCCCGCGGCCGAAAAAGCGGGGCATGTCTTTCAGGCCGGCACGGCGCTGGTGGACGGGCAGCTCGTCGCCAATGGCGGGCGGGTGCTCAGCGTCACCGCGCGCGGTCGCACCGTGACGCAGGCGCGTGACGCCGCCTATGCGCTGGTCGATGCGGTGACCTATGCCGATGGCTTCTGCCGCCGCGACATCGGCTGGCGCGAGGTGGCGCGCGAGGCCGCCGACGCCGTTCGCTGAACGGTCGATGATGGCGCGCGGCGCAGGCCGCGCAGCTGGCGGCAGGGGATGGCTGACATGCGCGCGAGCGGGCAGCTGCGCGCCGCCATGGCGAGGCAAGGCGGGGACGGGATTGGCGTGAAGGGCGGACTCAAGATCTTGATGGGCGCGGGTGGCACCCTGCTGCTGGCCTGGCTGCTGCATGGGCCGCTGGGACAGGGCCGCGCCTTTGTGGCGGACCTTGGCGCACGCTCCGCCGCCGCGCTGGCCGGACAGGGGCTGGGCGATGTAACGGTCGTCTATCCCGACGCGCCTTATGGACGCATGGCGCAGCTCTCCGGTGCCGTGGCGCCGACCGAGCGGGACAAGGCCCTGCGGCTGGTGCGCGCGCTGGGCGGCCCGGCAGGCGCGGCGTGGCGCGATCCGGCGGCGAATGCGGGCGCGCGCGCGCCGGCTCAGACAGATATCGTGACAGCGGCCCCCCGGCCGGCAGCGGACGCAGCGGCCGGCGGGATCATGCCCGCCACCCCGGACTCCGCCGGCCCGGCGCAGGCCCCGGGCGGCACGACGGCCGCTGCTTCGTCGCCACCACCACCGCCGCCGCCGACGACGATCGCCGGTTCGTGCCAGCAGGCCGTCGATGCGGCGCTGGCGGGGCGCGCGGTGCAATTCCGCCCGGGCAGCGCCTGGCTCAATCCGGAAGCGCGGCGGATCATCGCCGATGTGGCCGGCGCGCTTCGGCCGTGTCGGGCCTATAGGCTCGACGTGGCGGCGCTTGGCACCGGAAGCCGGCTCGCCCATCGCACCATGGCGCTTGAGCGCGCCGATCGCGTGCGCGCGGTGCTGATCGAGGAAGGCCTGCCCGCCGCAGCGATCACGGCGCGCGGGGCGGGGCGCGTGCGATACATCAGTTTCACCGTGACGCAGGGAGGCGCGTGATGCCGTTACTCGCGGAAACGATGGCGTTGTTCCTGCTGGCCTTTCTCGTCGGGCTGGCGATTGCCGCGGCGAACTGGAGGTGCCCATGATCGCGCTCATCGACCATTATAGCTTCGGGCTGCTGCTCGCGCTGCTGATCGGCATCGCCACGGGCTGGTGGGTGTGGGGTGGCCGGCGGGCGGTGCCGCTGGCCGAGCAACCGATCGCCTGGCCGGCGCGCGACCCCGCCGCGCCGGCGAGCAGGGATGCGCCGGGCGATGATCTGACGGTGATCAACGGGATCGACGTCGAGATCGCGCTGCGTCTGCGGGGGCTGGGCGTCACCCGGTTCGCGCAGATCGCCGCATGGATGCCCGAGGACATCGAACGGATCGACAGCGCGATGGGGGCGTTTCGCGGACGGCTGATTCGCGACGAGTGGATCGCGCAGGCGCGGCTGCTGGCGCGGGGCGATCCGGACGCTTTCGAACAATTGAATCGCTATTTTCAATCGCCGGCCCAGCCGGCGGATTTCATCAAATAATACTTGAAATCAGTAGCTTGTCGATTTTCCGGCCGTCCATATCGACAATTTCGAAGCGCCAGCCCTGTTCGCTGAAATGCTCCCCCTCATTCGGCAGGCGGCGCAGCACGGCAAGGGCGAAGCCGGCGACGGTGGCATAGTCGCGATCTTCCGGCAGGGTGAGGCCGAGGCGCTCGGCCAGCGCGTCGATGAGCATCTGGCCGGAGACGAGCAGGGAGCCATCCTCACGCTCGGTGAGAATCGGGTGGGCATAGAGATTCTGGTCCGAAGCGAATTCGCCGGCGATGGCGGAGAGCAGATCGGCCGGGGTCACGATCCCCTCGAAATGGCCATATTCGTCATGGACCATCAGCATCGGCACATCCGCCTCGCGCAGGCGGTTGAGCGCATCCATCGCATCGACCTGATCGGGCACGATCGACACCGGGCGGGTGAGCGCGCGCAGGTCCAGCACATCGCCGCGGAACAGCGCGGCCATGATGTCGCGCGCCTGCACGCAGCCGATAATATCCTCCACACTGCCCTGCCCGACCGGCAGCCGCGTGTGCGGCGTCGCCAGCAGCGCCTCGCGCAGCGCATCCAGATCGCTATCCGCATCCAGCCAGTCGACATCGGTGCGCGGCGTCATGACCTCCCGCACCGGCCGATCGGCCAGGCGCACGACGCCGGAGATGATCGCCCGCTCGCTCTCCTCGATCACGCCGTGACGGCTCGCCTCGGCGACGACGAGCTGCAACTCCTCCACCGTCACATGATCGGCCGAATCGGGATTGATGCGGAACAGCCGGAAAATGAAGGCGCTCGATGTCTCCAGCAGCCACACCATCGGCGCGGTGGCGCGCGCGAGCAGCATCATCGGCGGGGCGAGCAGCGCGGCCAGCGGCTCGGGATTGCGCAGCGCATATTGCTTGGGGACCAGCTCGCCGATGATGAGCGAGACATAGGTGGTCAGGATGATCGCGATGGCAAAGCCGCTATTCTGGGCGACATGGGCATCCAGCCCGAGCCGCTGGAGCAGCAGCCCGAGCGGGGTGCCCAGCTTCTCGCCGGAAAAAGCGCCGGCCAGCACGCCGATGCCGGTAATGCCGATCTGCACCGTGGAGAGGAACCGGCCCGGGTCCGCGCTCAGCTCCAGCGCCGCGCGGGCGCCGCGCTTGCCGACATTGGCCATGGCCTGCAGGCGCGGGCGACGCGACGAGACGATCGCCAGCTCCGACATCGCGAACAGGCCGTTGAGCGCGATGAGCGCCAGGATGATCGCCACATCGACCCATGGAAAGGGAGGCAAAGCGGGCGGGGATGGCGTGATGAGCATGGAGCGGCGGTCTTTAGCCCCGATTGGCCCATCGCCACAAGCAGACAACGTGCCTTGCGCACAGCCGGGCCCGCCGGAAGCGACCCCGCGCGCGCCCTCGCTCGCCCCGACGGCGATGACCGGCCCGCCGGACGCCGCGCGATCCCTGCCCCGCCCCGGCGTGAAAGTTCTGCCTTTGTTCGATATCGCATTGAAAGCCCCCGGCGGACGCGGCATAGGAGCGCGCATGGCCGCTGCGCCCTCCTTTTCCTTCGCCGGGCACAGCTGGCAGGCGCTGCCGCAAGGCGCACTGTTCTGGCGCGAGCGCGCGGCGCTGATCGTCGCGGATCTGCATTTCGAGAAAGCCAGCGCCTTTGCCGCCCGCGGCCAGATGTTGCCCCCCTATGACAGCCGCGCCACGCTGGATGCGCTGGAGACCGTGATCGCCGCCACCACCCCGCGCGAAATCTGGTGCCTGGGCGACAGTTTCCATGATCTGGGCGCGCATGACCGGATGAGCGACGAGACCGTGACGCGCCTGCGCGCCCTCACCCATGCGCGGCGCTGGACCTGGATCACCGGCAATCATGACCCCGCCCCGGTCGGCGATCTGGGCGGCGAGACGGCGCAGGAAGCCGCGCTGGGCGGCCTGCTGCTGCGCCATGAAGCCCGGCCGGAGGAAGAACAACCGGAGATTTCCGGCCATTTCCACCCCAAGTGGCGCATCACCCTGCGTGGTCGCTCGGTCTCGCGCCGCTGCTTCGTGCTCGGCGGGCACCGGCTCATCGTCCCCGCCTTCGGGGCGTTCACCGGCGGGCTGGATGCAGGCGCCCCGATCATCCGCGCCCTCGTCGGAAATCATGGTGAAGCACTTGTTCCCCTTACCGGGCGGCTGCTGCGCTTTTCGGTGGCGGCCCAGGCAGTATAAACCCGCCGTTACTGTCTCATATTCACAACAGGTCTCCCAGGACCAACAACAAGACCCTCCAAAACAAAGCGGGCGTCGCCTATGGTGTTGAACCATTGGCTCCATCACGCGTTGATCATGCAGACGTAGGGGAGATGTTCCGTGAAACACCTGTCTATTCTTTCTTCCGCCAGCATCGCCGCCCTGTTGTGCGCGCAATCGCTCCCCGCTCTGGCGCAGGACGCCGGGACACCCCCCACGGCGGACAGCAGCGCGGCGGACGAGCCGCTCGGCGGCGACATCATCGTCACGGCCACGCGCCGCGCCAGCCCGCTCTCCGCTGTGCCGATCGCGGTCTCCGCCGTCACCGCCCAGTCGCTCCAGAACAGCGGCGCCAATGATATCCGCCAGCTCAACCAGCTTGCGCCCTCGCTGCTCGTCTCCTCCACCGGCTCGGAAGCCAATGGCACCGCGCGTATCCGCGGCATCGGCACGGTGGGCGACAATCCGGGCCTGGAAAGCTCGGTCGCGGTGTTCATCGACGGCGTCTATCGCTCGCGCACCGGCGCGGGCCTGACCGAGCTGGGCGAGATTGAGCGGGTCGAAGTGCTGCGCGGGCCGCAGGGCACCCTGTTCGGCCGCAACGCCTCGGCCGGCCTGCTCAACGTCGTCACCAAATCGCCCGACTTCACCTGGGGCGGGAGCGGCGAACTCAGCTATGGCAATCATGAGTATTGGCGCGCCGCCGCCCGCATCACCGGCCCGCTGACGGAGACGATCGCCGCCAGCATCGACGGCGTGTGGTCGCGGCGCGACGGTTTTCTCACCATGGTCGATGCGAGCGGCCACAAGATCGGCGATACCAACGATCGCAACCGCTATCTGCTGCGCGGCCAGCTGCTGTTCGAGCCGAGCAGCGATCTCTCGGTGCGCGTCATCGGCGACTATACCAACCGGGACGAGAGCTGCTGCGGCGCGGTCTATATCAACGCCGATGAGGATATCGGCACCAGCCCGATCGGCTACACGCCCAACCCCACCAACCGCATCGTCAACATCTTGAGCGCGCTGGGCACGCAATTTCCCAATGGCCCGACGCCCTATACGCAAGACCCTTATGGCCGGACGATCAGCATCACGCCCGGCCGTGACTATGTGAGCGACCTCAAGGACTGGGGCGTCTCGGCCGAGATCAACTATAATATGGGTGGCGCCAAGCTCACCAGCATCACCGCCTATCGCGATTACAAGTCAGCCGATTATGGCGACTATGACTATGCGACGGCGGACCTGCTCTATCGCGACCCCAATACATTCCGCCAGTTCAAGACCTTCACGCAGGAACTGCGGGTACAAGGTTCCGCCTTTGGCGACGCGCTCGACTGGCTGGTCGGCGGCTATTATGCGCATGAGGACCTGACCCTGCGCGACAATATCCGGTTCGGCGCGGACTATGGCCGGTTCGCGGCCTGTCGCCTGATGGCCGGCGCGGGCAATGTCAGCAACCTGGGCGCGGCGCAGCTCGGCCTGTGCGGCGTGCCCTACACCACCGCCGGCACGCCCAATATCGGCACGCTGATCGCGGGCACGCAGGCGACCCTCAACGCCGCGCTCACCCCGGGCCTTGGCGCAACGCAGGCCGGCATCATTTCCGGCGGACTGGGGCAGGGGCTGATTGCGCTCGCCACCATCCCCTCCGGCGCGGGCGACACCGATTCGCGCTATTATCAGAAGAGCGAGAACTGGGCGCTCTTCACCCATAATATCATCCACCTGACCCGGCAGCTCGACCTCACGCTGGGGCTGCGCTACACCCATGAGCGCAAGGATTTCCGCGCGGACCTCAACAACAACAACGCCACCTGCGCGGCGCTGCAGGCCTCCGCCCTGCCCGCGCTCGCCACCAACGCGCAGCTGGGCGCCGCCGCCCAACTGGCCGGCGGCATCCTGACGCTCGGCTGCCTCGGCAATGCCAGCACCGGCCTCAATGGCCTCGACCTGCGCGACCGCTTCAGCGACGGCGAGTTCTCCGGCACCGCCGTGCTCTCCTACCGGCCGACCAGCGAAGTCATGATCTATGGCAGCTATTCGCGCGGCTACAAGGCGGGCGGCTATAATCTGGATCGCTTCGAGCTGGGCAATACCGGCATCGCGCCCGGCCTCTCGCCGCTCACCTATTTCTCGCCGCGCTCCAACGCGGACGCTGCCTCGCTCCATTTCGGCGCGGAGACGGTCGACGCCTTCGAGATCGGCCTCAAGGTGAGCAAGCGGACCTGGGGCGCCAATCTCGCGCTGTTCCGCGAGGCGTTCAGCAACTTCCAGCTCAACACCTTCAACGGCACCAGCTTCGTCGTGCAGAATATCAATGGCTGCAAGGGCACCATGGCCGCCAATGGCAGCTGCGCGGACACCAAGCCGGGCCTCATCAGCCAGGGCGCCGAGCTGGAGGCCTATATCACGCCGACCCGCTATCTGCGCGGCGCGGCCGGCGTCACCTACACCAGGGCGAAATTCGCCGATCGGCTGGTCGGCAACAGCAGCGGCTCGGTGCCGCTCGATCCGGCGCTGTTCCTGCTACCGGGCAATATCAACAGCAACGCCCCGCGCTGGGTGACCACCTCCAGCCTCGCCTGGACGCCGCCGATCAGCGCGACCCTCTCCGCGCTGGTCTATGTCGATGGCCGCATGACCGGCGATTACAACACCGGCTCGGACCTTTACCCCGAAAAGGCGCAGGACGGCTACATCCTCGCCAATGCCCGCATCGGCCTTCGCGGGCCGGACGAGCGCTGGGCGATCGAACTGTGGGGCCAGAATATCTTCAATGCCGGCTATACGCAGGTGGCCTTCAACAGCCCGCTGCAAAGCTCCAGCCCGAACAACCAGTCAACCGCGCAGCTCGGCCGGTTCGGCACCATGGCGAACCAGCTCTTCTCCGCCTATCTCGCCGAACCGCGCACCTATGGCATCACCTTGCGCGGCAAATTCTGAGCGACGCCGGCGCCGGATGGATCGATCCACCGCGCGCCGGCCGCAAGCCGGAGCTGAACAACCGGAGCCCGGCCTGATCGGACTGGTCGCACGACGCCCGATCCGGCCGGGTTCCCTGTCCGTCGAGCCAGCCCGCCAGGACGACCCGGCGGAGCGGCCTTAACCCTGGGGTTTCCGGAACCGCAGCGTCATGCGGTCGCTCTCGCCGACCGCGAGATATTTGTCGCGATCGACCGCGCCATTGCTCAGCGTGGGCGGCAGCATCCAGACGCCCTTGTCCCAATCGGCGCTGTCCTTGGGGTTGGCGTTGATCTCCGCGCTCTCCTCGAAGACGAACCCGGCCGCCTCCGCGAGCCGGCGCACGGTCGAGACCTTGAGATAGCCGCTCGTCTTCTCCAGCGCGCTGTCCCGCTCCTCCGGCAGGCGGTGGTCGACAATGCCCAGCGTGCCACCCGGCTTGAGCAGCGCATAGAAAGCCCTGAACTGCTCCGCCTCATTGCCGCGCATCACCATATTGTGGATGTTGCGGAAGGTGAGCAGCGTATCGACGCTGCCCGGCGCGATGCCCGTCTGTGGCCACCCCACCAGCGCCACCTTGCCATAACGGGCCGCATCCCCGTCCAGCGTCGCCTTGAGCGCATCGGCGCCGCGCCCGGCCGGCTGGGCGGCGTAGAACCGGCCCCTGTCACGCAACAACGGCGCGAGAATCTCGGTATACCAGCCCCCGGCCGGCATATATTCGACCAGGGTCTGGTCCGGCCGGACGCCGAAGAAGCGCAATGTCTCCGCCGGGTGGCGATATTTGTCGCGCGCGACATTGGCGGGCGTGCGGCCCGGCGCGGCGACGGCGGCGGCGATATCCGCGCTCCCGGCGGCGGCACTGCTCTGGGCAAGGGCGGGAGCCAGCGGCACCACCCCCAGGGTCAGCAGCGTGGCGGCAAGAAGCAGGCGGGGTCTCACGGCGGACATGGGGCTCTCTCTCCTGACAGATTTGCGATGCAGCATGTCGCAATGCCGGGAGGAGCGCAAGCCAGCGCCGGGCGGGGCCACCCCCGCCCCGCGCTCAGAGGCAGGCGTCGAGCAGGGCCTGATCGAAGCCGAAGCCGCGCGCCTTGTCGAGCGTATAGGGCCGCAGCCCCATCGAGCGATATTCGCCGATGATCTTCCCGTCGGCATCCTCGTCCTGATATTCGAACCGGAACAGCTCCTGCGTGACGATCACATCGCCCTCCATGCCGATCACCTCGGTGATGTTGGTCACCCGGCGCGAGCCGTCGCGCAGGCGCTTCACCTGCACGATCAGGTCGACCGAATCGGCGATCTGCTTGGAAATCGCCTCCTTGGGGATCTTGATGTCGCCCATCAGGATCATATTCTCCATGCGCCCGAGGCATTCGCGCGGGCTGTTGGAGTGGAGCGTGCACATCGAGCCATCATGGCCGGTGTTCATCGCCGCGAGCAGATCGAAACATTCCGCCCCGCGAATTTCGCCCAGAATGATCCGGTCCGGCCGCATGCGCAGGGCGTTCTTGACGAGGTCGCCGATGGTGATCGCCCCCTGCCCTTCCAGATTGGGCGGGCGGGTCTCCAGCGGCAGCCAGTGCGGCTGCTGGAGGCGCAGTTCCGCCGCATCCTCGATGGTCAGCACGCGCTCGCCCGGATCGATCATCTTGGAGAGGGCATTGAGCATCGTCGTCTTGCCCGAGCCGGTGCCGCCGGAAATCACGATGTTGAACCGGCAGGCGCCGGCGATCTTGAGCGCGGTGCACATCTTCTGGCTCATCGCGTTCCACTGGGCGAGCATGTCCAGCGTGATCGGCTTGGCGGAGAATTTGCGGATCGAAATGGCGGTGCCGCGCAGGCTGAGCGGCGGCACGATCACGTTGACGCGGCTGCCGTCCGGCAGGCGGGCGTCGGCCAGCGGCGTGGTCTGGTCGACCCGGCGGCCGACCTGATTGACGATCCGCTGGGCGATCTGGAACAGATGCTCCTCATCGCGGAAATGGATGGGCGCGATCTGCAGCTTGCCCTTCTTCTCGATATAGGTCTGGTGCGGGCCGTTGACCATGATGTCGGTCACATCCGGGTCCGCCAGCAGCTCCTCGAGCGGGCCGAAGCCGAGCAGCTCGTCGACCAGCACCTTCTCGAGCGCGAACTGCTCGCGCCGGTTGAGGGTGAGCTTGAGATCGGCCAGCACCTCCATGATGATCGGCCGGAACTCCTCGGCCAGCTCATCCTTGGTCAGCGTTGCCGCGGCCTCCGGATCGACGCGCTCGAGCAGGCGCGGCAACACCTGCTCCTTGATCTTGTGGACGCTGACCTCGAAGCCGTGCAGCTGATCGCCCGGCTCATGATCGCCGTTCATCCGCTCGGCGAGGCGCGCCATGGCGTCGGCATGCGGGCTGGGGCCCGCCATCTCGTCAACGAGCGGGGCCGGATCAGGGGCGATGGCCGGGAACTGGCCGCCGCCCGCATGGGGCGACACCGCCGGCGCCTGCATCGGGCGCGCCACGCCGAAGGACGTCTTGCCGCCCAGTCCGTTTCTACGTCCGAATGCGCTGCTCATTGCCTGATCAGATCCTGTGCCTGGCCGGGGAAAATGGATATCCGGTCAGCAGACAGACCTAGGCTGCAAGCTTTGATAAAATGCTAATCATCCCGCCCGGGCCGGTCCATGCCGCGAAAATGCGCCGATCCGGCCACAAACAGCGCGCCCCGCCCCCGATGATCGGGAGCGGGGCGCTGTTGGCTCAATCAGGAACGCCGGGGCTGGCCCGTCAGCTGGCCCGCTCGGCCAGCACGCGCAGCCCGGTTTCGCTCACTTCCGCAAAGCCGCCCTCGATCTGGATCACGCGCGGCTCGGCGCCATCGCGATCATAGACCTTGAGCGCGCCGTCCTTCACCGTGGACATGAACGGCGCGTGGCCTTCCAGCACGCCGAACTCGCCGCCGGTGCCGGGCACCACGACCATGTGGACCTCTTCCGAGAGGACGAGACGCTCGGGCGTCACCAGTTCGAAATGCAGGGTCATGGACCGCTCAACCTTCTCTCATGCCTTCCCCACGCCGGCGGGGAGGGGCCTTCACTATTCCGGGGCGATCAGGCCGCTTCAGCAGCGAGCTTCTTGCCCTTCTCGATCGCTTCCTCGATGCCGCCGACCATGTAGAAGGCAGCCTCGGGCAGGTGATCATACTCGCCTTCGACCACGGCCTTGAAGCTCTTCACCGTGTCCTCGATCTGCACGAACTTGCCGGGGATGCCGGTGAAGACCTCCGCGACGTGGAACGGCTGCGAGAGGAAGCGCTGGATCTTGCGCGCGCGGGCGACCGTCAGCTTATCCTCTTCGCTCAGCTCGTCCATGCCGAGAATCGCGATGATGTCCTGCAGCGACTTGTACTTCTGCAGCGTCTCCTGAACGCGGCGCGCCGTGTCATAATGCTCCTGACCGACGACGGCCGGGGTCAGCACGCGGCTGGTCGAGTCGAGCGGATCGACGGCCGGGTAGATGCCCAGCTCGGAGATGGCGCGGTTGAGCACGGTCGTGGCGTCAAGGTGCGCGAAGGATGCGGCCGGTGCCGGGTCGGTCAAGTCGTCCGCCGGCACGTAAATGGCCTGCACCGAGGTGATCGAGCCCTTGTTGGTGGAGGTGATGCGCTCCTGCAGCTGGCCCATGTCGGTCGCCAGCGTCGGCTGATAGCCCACGGCCGAGGGAATACGGCCGAGCAGCGCGGACACTTCCGAACCCGCCTGCGTGAAGCGGAAGATGTTATCCACGAAGAACAGCACGTCCTGCCCTTCCTGATCGCGGAAATATTCGGCGATCGTCAGGCCGGAGAGCGCGACGCGGGCACGGGCGCCCGGCGGCTCGTTCATCTGGCCGAACACCAGCGCGACCTTCGAGCCCTCCGGCGTCGGATTGCCATCGGCATCCTTGGCGATCACGCCCGCGTCGAGAAACTCGTGATAGAGATCATTGCCCTCACGCGTGCGCTCGCCGACGCCGGCGAACACCGAGGTGCCGCCATGGCCCTTGGCGATGTTGTTGATCAGCTCCTGGATGAGCACGGTCTTGCCCACGCCGGCGCCGCCGAACAGGCCGATCTTGCCGCCCTTGGAATAAGGCGCGAGCAGGTCGATCACCTTGATGCCGGTGGCGAGAATGCTGGTCTCGGTCGACTGGTCGACAAAGGCCGGGGCCTCGGCATGGATCGGCGCGGTGGTCGCGGCATTGACCGGGCCCCGCTCGTCGATCGGCTCGCCGATCACGTTGAGGATACGGCCGAGCGTCATCGGGCCGACCGGCACCGAGATCTGCGCGCCGGTGTCCGTCACGTCCTGGCCGCGGGTCAGACCGTCGGTCGTGTCCATCGCGATGGTGCGCACGGTGTTCTCGCCGAGATGCTGGGCGACTTCGAGCACAAGACGCTGGCCGTTGTTGCTCGTCTCCAGCGCCGAGAGAATCGCCGGCAGACGATCCTCGAAGATCACGTCGACGACGGCGCCGATCACCTGGCTGATCTTGCCGACATTGTTCGTGCCAGCCTTTTTGGTGCCAGCCTCTTTGGTGGTTGCCATGACTCTGCTTCCTTGCCTGCTTGTCCGTTAGAGCGCTTCAGCGCCTGAAATGATTTCCACCAGCTCGGTGGTGATCGCGGCCTGACGGCTGCGGTTATATTCGATCGTCAGGCGATTGATGAGATCGCCCGCGTTGCGCGTGGCATTGTCCATCGCGGTCATCGACGCGCCCTGCTCGCTCGCCTCATTCTCCAGCATCGCCTTGAAGAGCTGGATAGTGACGTTGCGCGGCAGCAGCTCGGCGAGGATGGATTCCTCGTCCGGCTCATATTCCACCGCAGCGCCGGAGGAGACCGGCGCATCGGCGGGCACGGCCACCGGAATGAGCTGACGCTCGGTGGGCACCTGCACCAGCGCGGAGCGGAAGCCCGAGTAGAAGAGATGCGCGACATCGAACTCGCCCGCGAAGTAGCGCCTGGTGATCTCCTGCGCCACCGCATGCGCCTCGGGGAAGCCCGGCGTGCGCACATCCGTGGTGTCGTAATGGCCGACGATCTTGTCCGGGAATGCGCGGGTGATGACCGCGCGGCCCTTGCGACCGACGAGGTAGAATTTCACCGTCTTGCCCTGCGCGATCAGCTCGCGCGCCTTGGCGACGGCGAGCTTGACGATGTTGGCGTTGAACGCGCCGGAGAGGCCCTTGTCGCCATTGGCGACGACCAGCAGATGCACATCATCCTTGCCGGTGCCGCCGAGCAGCAGCGGCGCATTGTCGCTCGTCACCTTGCCGGCGAGGCTGGCGACGACCTTCTCCAGCTGCTCGGCATAGGGCCGGGCCGCCTCGGCCGAAGCCTGCGCCTTGCGCAGCTTGGCGGCGGCGACCATCTGCTTCGCCTTGGTGATCTTCTGGGTCGACTTCACCGAAGCGATACGACCCTTGAGTTCCTTCAAACTTGCCATGTTTTACGCGTTCCGAGCCAGGGCCAGACGACCCGCCAAACCAATGAATGCAGCGCCGAGCACGGCCTCGAACCAGCGCATCGCGCCGCTCTGGCCGACCTTGCGGCCGGCATGGGCCGCCAGCAGCGCCAGCAGCGTGCACCAGATCATGCCGAGAGCATAGACGATCCCGATCAGCAGCGCGCCATGCAGCGGCGCCTGCGGCCCCGTGCCGACAAACTGCGGCAGCGCGGCGAGGAAGAACACCGCCACCTTGGGGTTGAGCACCGTGCTCCAGAAACCCTGCCGGAACGGCGCCCCGAGCGCGAGCGGCTTCTCAAGCCGCGCGGCCGGCTTCACCGCACCGTGCAGCAGCTGGATGCCGAGCCAGAGCAGATAGAGCGCCCCGGCGATCTTCACCGCTAGAAACAGCCCCGGCACCAGATTGAGCACGGCGAGAAAGCCGAAGCCGCACAGCAGCATGTAGAGCAGCCCGCCGGTCATGATCCCCGCCGAGGCCGCCATCGCCGCGCCGAACCCGCGACGCGCGGCCTGTCCCGCGACCAGCATCGTATCTGGTCCGGGGGACAGCACCAGCGCGATCGCGAGGATCGTCCAGGCAAGGAGGCCGTGGTCGGGGCTCATTCAGCGTCTCAGGCGAAGATCTTGCCGAACGCGTCGAGCGCGTCCTTGACCTTGGCCTTCACCTCATTGCCGAAGTCGCGGCTGTCGCGGATTTCCGCCAGCAGATCGGCATGATGCGAGCGGAAGTGCGCCAGCATGGCGGCCTCGTAGCGCACCACGTCGGTCGTCGCGACATCGTCCAGATAACCGCCGGTGCCGGCGAAGATCGAGACGGTCTGCTCCTCGAACGGCAGCGGCGAGAATTGCCCCTGCTTGAGCAGCTCGGTGAGGCGCGCGCCGCGGTTGAGCAGACGCTGCGTGGACGGATCGAGATCCGAGCCGAACTGCGCGAACGCCGCCATTTCGCGATATTGCGCCAGCTCCAGCTTGATCGAGCCGGACACCTTCTTCATCGCCTTGGTCTGCGCCGCCGAGCCGACGCGCGACACCGAGAGACCCACGTTGATCGCCGGACGGACGCCCTGGTAGAACAGGTTCGTCTCGAGGAAGATCTGGCCGTCGGTGATCGAGATCACGTTGGTCGGGATGTAGGCGGACACGTCGCCGGCCTGCGTCTCGATGATCGGCAGCGCGGTGAGCGAACCGCCACCCAGCGCATCGCTCATCTTGGCCGCGCGCTCGAGCAGGCGGCTGTGCAGGTAGAAGACGTCGCCCGGATAGGCTTCGCGGCCCGGCGGGCGGCGCAGCAGCAGCGACATCTGGCGATAGGCGACGGCCTGCTTGGACAAGTCGTCATAGACGATCACGGCGTGCATGCCGTTGTCGCGGAAATATTCGCCCATCGTCACGCCGGTATAGGGCGCGAGATACTGGAGCGGCGCCGGCTCGGACGCCGTGGCGGCGACGACGATGGAATATTCCATCGCGCCATTCTCTTCGAGCTGGCGGACAATCTGCGCCACGGTCGAGCGCTTCTGGCCGATCGCGACATAGATGCAGTAGAGCTTCTTGCTCTCATCGTCGCCGGCATTGGCCTGCTTCTGGTTGATGAAGGTGTCGATCGCGACGGCGGTCTTGCCGGTCTGGCGGTCACCGATGATCAGCTCGCGCTGGCCACGGCCGACGGGCACGAGCGCGTCGATCGCCTTGAGGCCGGTCTGCACCGGCTCGAACACCGACTGGCGCGGGATGATGCCCGGCGCCTTGACCTCGACGCGGCTGCGCTTCTCGGCCACGATCGGGCCCTTGCCGTCGATCGGGTTGCCCAGACCGTCGACCACGCGGCCGAGCAGGCCCTTGCCGACGGGCACGTCCACGATGGTGCCGGTGCGCTTGACGACGTCGCCTTCCTTGATCTCGGCGTCCGAGCCGAAAATCACGACGCCGACATTGTCGGCCTCGAGGTTGAGCGCCATGCCCTGCACGCCATTGGCGAACGCGACCATTTCACCGGCCTGGACATTGTCGAGGCCGTGGATGCGGGCGATGCCGTCACCCACGCTCAGCACGGTGCCGACTTCGCTGACCTCGGCTTCCGTGCCGAAACTGGCGATCTGGTCCTTGATGACCTTCGAAATTTCTGCGGCGTTGATGTCCATGTTCAGCCTTTCATCGGACCTTTTAAGGGCTTCAGCCCTTCATCGCTTGCGCGAGCTTGTTCAAACGGGTGCGGATGGAACCATCGATCATCTGGCTGCCCATCTTGACGATGAGGCCACCCATGATGGCGGGATCGACAGCAAGATCGAGAGCCATGTCCTGACCGGTGCGCGCCTTGAGCTGCTTGGCCAGCGCGCTCTGCTGCGCCTTGCCGAGCGGGAAGGCGGTGGTCACCTGTGCGCGCGTCTCGCCCTTGTAGCCGGAGAGCAGCGTCTCGAAATCGCGAATCACCCCAGAAATCTGCGCCAGACGCCGATTTTCCGCCAGCACGCCGAGCGTGCGGCTGGTGAGCCCGTCGAGCCCGAGCGTGGCCGCCACCGCCGCGATCGCCTTGCCCGCTGCCTCGCGGCCCACCACGGGGCTGCGGGTCAACGCGCGCAGATCGGCCGATTCGGCCAGCGCCGCCTTGAGCGTGCTGAGGCTTGCGGCGACCGAATCGAGCGCCTTGCCATCACGTGCCAGCTGAAACAGCGCGAGCGCATAACGCCCCGCCAGGCTAGCCTGAATACCGCTGGAGTTCTCCACCCGCGCCTATGCCTCTTCTCGTCGGTTTGAATTGCGCCAGATATGGGAGGGTGTTGGAACACCCCCTCGACACGCGGCGGCGGTTAGCAGGGGTCGCCGGAGGATGCAAGCCGGGAGGGCCAGGACAATGCCCCGTGCCACGGCGACTCGCGCCAGAGCGTGCACGAGCGCGTGCCCCGCTGGCCGGCCCGCCCGCGAAAACCGGCAGACGACCCGCCGGCCACCCCGCGCTGCGGGCCGATTCGCGCGGGAAAACGCCCGCAAACGACTATTGCTCCGGCGGGGCGCCGCGCGCGGTGTCGATCTCGCATTGATAGACCAGCCGCTCATTGGGCTGGGCGGGCAATGTCGCGCGGATATCGCGCTGCATGCCGGCCAGCTCGGCGAGGCGGGCGGGATCGGCCGTGCAGCCCGTCCAGCTCACGCGCTCGCGCAGCGTCCGCGCCCGTTCGATCGTCGCGGCGTCGACCAGATATTTATCGGTGCGATACCGGCCGAGCTGCGGATCGAACTGGCGCAGCGACACCGAATTCTCATCGGCCGGCACGAGGATGCGGGTCCAGCTATCCGGCGTCTTCAAAAACTGGGTCTGGCCGTTGAGGCAGCCATCGGCGCTCCACGAAAACGCCACATCGCGCGTGTCGGACACGGTCACCCGGCTCAGCGCCGTATCGAGGCGGCAGCTGCGCTCGCCCGCACCATCGCCCGCCACTGCACCGGGCGCCATGGCGTCGGCGGCGTTGTCCGCCTGCGCCGCGCTGGCGTCAAAGGCCGCGAAACCCGGCTTCAGCGCGAAGACGATGACGCAGGCCAGCAGCAGCACCCCGGCGCCGATGCCATAATGGCGCGCCCGGGCCTCGTCCCCGCGCGAGCGGGCGAGCAGCGCGCCGCCGCCCGCCACCGCGCCAAGCGCCAGCAGCAGGGCGGCGATCGCCATCATATTCTCCCGCCGCGCGATGGTCTGCTGCTGGGCCCGCTCACGCGCCGCGAGCGCGCGCTCCCAATGCGCCATTTCACGCTGGCCGGCTTGCTTGGCCGCCTCGGCCCGCGCGCGCTCATCGGCCACGCGCTGGGCGGCGTCGATCTCCGCCATGGAGCGGCATGGCTCGCTCGACCGCTGGATCTGCACCCCGGCCTGCCGCAGGAAGGCCGCAACCTCGCGGTCGGAAACGGCAAAGCCATATTCCGCATCGCTGCCATCGGACAGCGAACCGAAGCTGTTGATGCCGATCACCCGGCCGCAATCATCGACCAGCGGGCCGCCGCTATTGCCGGCCGCCAGCGGCGCGGTGTGCAGGATCGTATCAAATTGCTTGGACGCGCGCCCGGCGGACACGGTGCCGGAGGTGCGCACCGCGCTCATCGGGCTGACGATATCGGCCAGGTTCATGCCCTGCGCGCGATCCACCGCGCCGGGATAGCCGATGGCGGTGACATGGTCGCCATCATCGGGCGCGCCGGCGAGGAAGGTGGCGACCGGCAGCGCGGCGGCCCCTTCCACCGCGATCAGCGCCAGATCATTGCCCGGCGAATAGGCGATCACCTTGCCGCCATAGCTTTTCGTCCCTTCCGAGGGGATGATGCCGATAACGATATTGGGCTCGGTGCGGGTCAGCTCGACGACATGGGCATTGGTGAGCACGCGCCCCGGCGCGATCACCACGCCGCTGCCATGCCCGACAAAATAGGCGTTGTTGCCATCCGTCGCGACAAGGGCGACGCGCACCACACTGCGTGAGGCGGCCGCGATATCCTGCGCGTCCGCCCGCGCCGGCGGGGAGAACAGCGCTGGCAACAGCGCGCACAGGAGGCCCATGACAAGCGGACGGATCAGTCCCGGGATGCGTGGCGTCATCCCTGCCTCTTAGCCGCCAGCGCGCCTTCCCGACAGAGGGATAATGCCGGGAGGGTGCGCTTTGAGCGCAAGCGCCGGGAAGCGGCGCGCCGGATGACGCCCTATATCGGCCCGATCCCCCCGCGTTTCTGGACATGAATGATGCCCGATCCCGATGTTTTTGCTAGTGCCGCTGCCCGGTCAGCCATGGCGGCCGGCCCGGATTTCGATTATTCCGGCCCCATGACCGGCTCCGGCCCCCGCTTGCTCCCCAACCTGACCGACGCGCAGGCGCTCGCCGCCTTCGATGCGCGCGACCGGGCGATGGACGGGCGCTTCGTCATCGCCGTCAGGTCCACGCGGATCTATTGCAAGCCCAGCTGCCCCGCCCGCCGGCCACGACGCGAGAATATCCTGCTGATGCCCGATGCGGCGGCGGCCCGCGCCGCCGGCTATCGCCCCTGCCTGCGCTGCCGCCCGGACGATGTGGCGCGCGACCGCGCCGCCGTCGCCCGCGCCATCGCGCTGATCGCGGATAGCGAGACGCCGCCGCGTCTGGCCGAGCTGGCGCAGGCGGCCGGCTATGCGCCGCATCATTTCCAGCGGATCTTCACGCGGGAGATCGGCGTCTCCCCGGCCGCCTATGCCCGGCAGTTGCGGGCCGGGCGCCTCGCCCGGTCGCTCGACGGCGAGGCGCGCATCACCGACGCCATCTATGATGCCGGCTATGAAGCGCCCAGCCGCGCCTATGCCGACGCCCGCGCGCATCTGGGCATGAGCCCCTCGGCCTGGCGGAATGGCGGCGCGGGGGCGGTCATCCGCTTTGCCGTGGCGGACAGTTCGCTGGGGCCCCTGCTCGTCGCCGCGACCGACAAGGGCCTGTGCCGGATCAGCTTCGCCGAGGATGAGGCGGCGCTGCGGGCGCGTTTTCCCAAAGCGACGATCATCGCCGGCGACGCCCCCTTCGCGGCGCTGGTGACGCAGGTCGTCGCGCTCATCGACGACCCGGCGCGGACGCGCGACCTGCCGGTCGACGTGGCGGGCACGGCGTTCCAGCAAGCGGTCTGGGCCGCCCTGCGCGCGATCCCGGCCGGCGAGACCCGCAGCTATGCCCAGATTGCCGCCGCCATCGGCAAACCCGGCGCGGTGCGGGCGGTGGGCTCGGCCTGCGGGGACAATCCGCTCGCGGTGCTGACCCCCTGCCACCGCGTGCTGCGCAGCGACGGCACGCCGGGCGGCTATGCCTATGGCCTGGCGCGCAAACAGGCGCTGCTGCGCCGCGAGAAGCCGGCCTGACCGCTCGCCGCCGGTGCGGGCAACCACGCCTTCCCGACGAGCGCCGCACCGCCGAAAGCACGGGCCGATACCGCACGGCTGATCGCAGGATTTAACCATATCATCGTGAAAGATTGCTCGCATCGCAACCTGCGCCCGGCCCTGGCGGTTATCCTGATGCCATGGCCGTTCCATGACCCTCTGGCAGCAACGCCGCCGATCATCGCCGATGGCAAGCGGGACGGAGCCCGACGGACCGCCCGCAATCCCGCTCGACCATGACCTTCAGTCGACCCGTTTTCGGGTCGCGCAGCCGCTCGGCTCCCTCCCCCCTCCGCCGGGCGGCTGCATCGAGCTCTGCAAGAGCGCAGAGGAAAGGACACGACAAGAGGATGACGCCACCTGCAAATATCGGATGAGAAGGGGGCGCCCGCGCGAGCGCCGCGCGCATTCGCCACGGCGCCCTGCTTCTGACATTGTCGGAGGATGATATGAAACGCATGATCCTTGGGCTGGCGGCGACCATGGCCGCTCTTTCCCTCACGGCTTGTGCCGAGGATGGCTACGGCTATGGCTATTCCGGCATCGGCTATCCCGGCATCGCCTATGATGGCTTCTACGATGGCTATTATGGCCCCATCTACGATGGCTACTGGGGCAATAACGGCTATTTCTACTATCGCCTCAACCAGCATGACCGCCGCTTCCGGCGCGGCGATCACAGCCATTTCCAGCGCCCCGGCAATCGGCCCGGCGGCGACCATTTCCGCCCGATGCGCGGCAACACCCAGCCACCGCAAGGCGTCCGCGCGCCCAATTATCCGGGCCATCAGGCGCGGCCGGGCGGCGGTCGCGGCGGCGGCGGCAGGGACGGGAACAGAGGCGGCGACCGCGGGGGGCGCTGAGCCTCCAACGGGCGCATGATCGCCCCCCAGGCCCGATCGCCATTCAGAAGATGGCGGGCCGACACTGGTGGATTTCGTGCCCCGGCGCGCGGCGGGCGAACGGCATGGGAGCCGGACGTGCGGAAAAACGCCATTAGCAGGCCTGAAGGCGATCCGCCCTAGACGAAGCTGTAGGGATCGACATCCACGCTGACGCGGGTGCTGGCCTTCCAGTCGATCGCGGAGAGCCACGCCCGCAGGATCGCCTGCAACTCCACCCCGCGCCGGGCATGGACGAGCAGGCGGTAGCGGTGGCGCCCGCGCAGCACCGCCAGCGGCGCTTCGGCCGGGCCGTAGACCTCCAGCCCGTCGCGCTTCGGCGCGGCCTTGCCGATCCGCCGGGCGGTGTCCTGCGCCAGCGCGGCATCGGTATCGCTGACGATGATCGCGGCGAAGCGGCCGAAAGGCGGCGCATGGGCGGCGCGGCGGCTGGCCGTCTCGGCCGCGAAGAAGGCCGCCTCGTCGCCATCGAGCAGCGCGCGCATCACCGGCACGCCCGGCGCGCGGGTCTGGATGAAGACGCGCCCCGGCTTCTCGCCGCGCCCGGCCCGGCCGGATACCTGCACGATCTGCTGATAGGTGCGCTCGGCCGCGCGCAGATCGCCGCCATCCAGCCCCAGATCAGCATCGATGACGCCGACCAGCGTCAGCTCCGGAAAATGATAGCCCTTGGTGACCAGCTGGGTGCCGACGATGATATCCACCGCCCCGCCCGCCACATCGCGCACGAAGGCGGCCGCGCGCGCCGGCGACCACAGCGTGTCCGATGTGACGATGGCGGTGCGCGCCTGGGGGAAGAGCGCCTTCACCTCATCGGCGATCCGCTCCACACCGGGGCCGCAGGCGACCAGCGCATCGGCCTCCTTGCATTCCGGACAGGCGCTGGGCGTGGGCACGCCATGGCCGCAATGATGGCAGGCGAGGCGGCGGGTCAGGCGATGCTCGACCATCCAGGCCGAACAATTGGGGCATTGGAACCGGTAACCGCAATGGCGACATAAGGTGAGAGGCGCATAACCACGCCGGTTCAAGAACAAGAGCGACTGCTCGCCGCGGTCCAGCGTTTCGCGCAGCGCCACGACCAGCGGCGGGGCCAGCCAGCGGCCGCGATCCGGCGGATCGATGGTGAGGTCGACCGCGACGATCTCCGGCAGCTCCGCGCCGCCATAGCGGGCGGGCAGCTTGATCTCCTCATAGCGGCCCAGATCCACCTGATGGCGCGTCTCGATCGCCGGGGTGGCCGAGGCGAGGACGACCGGACACCCCTCCATCAGCCCGCGCATCACCGCCACGTCGCGGGCATGGTAGCGCACGCCTTCTTCCTGCTTGAAGCTGGTCTCATGCGCCTCGTCGACAATGATGAGGCCGAGCCGGGCATAAGGCAGGAACAGCGCCGAGCGGGCGCCGACGACCACTCGCGCCTCGCCGCGCGAGATCGCGCGCCACGCCCGCCGCCGCTCGGACTGGCGCAGGCCGCTGTGCCAGGCCACCGGCGCGCCACCGAAGCGCGCGGCGAACCGCGTGAGGAACGGCTCGGTCAGCGCGATTTCCGGCAGCAGCACCAGCACTTGCCGATCCTCCCGGATCGCCTGCGCGATCGCCTCGAAATAGACTTCCGTCTTGCCCGAACCGGTGATGCCATCGAGCAGGCTCGCCTGAAACCGCCGGTCCGTGACATGGGCGATGAGGCGATCGGCCGCCGCCTGCTGCTCGCCATTGAGCGCGACATGGGCATGGGCGGGATCGGGCGCGGGGAAGGGATGATCGGTGGAAACCTCGACCGGCTCGAACACGCCCTGCTTGATGAGGCCGCGAATCACCGCGTCGGACACCTCGCCGATCGCCGCCAGTTCGCGCACCAGCCCCTGCCGCTCGCCGATCCGTTCGAGCGCCTGCGCGCGCTGGGGCGTCAGCCGCGCGGGCAGCACGCCGCTCGGGCGATATTCGGTGACGGTCCTGTCCCCCTCCAGCGCGGAGAGGGTGGAGAGCGCCATGCGCAGCACCGCCGCGATCGGCGCGAGATAATAATCCGCCGTCCACTCGATGAGCCGGCGCAGCGGAGCTGGCAGCGGCGGCGCATCGACCACGCTCAGCAGCGGGCGCAGGCGATTGTCACCGACCGGCGGCACATCGGGAAAGCGATCCGCCTCCCACACCACGCCGATCATCGGGCGCGGCCCGAGCGGGGCGATCACGATCTGCCCCGGCACCACCGCCATGCCGGGCGGCACGCGATAATCGAGGGGGCCAAGCGCCGCGTTGAGAAGGATGAGCCGTGCCCGCGTCATGAGACCGGCCTTAGCCCCGCCGCGCTCCGGGCGAAACCCACTGCCGTGACGGCGCGTGCGCGGGCGGATGGAGGAAGCCCGCCGCGGTCGCGCACAAAGGCGGCAGCCGCGCCATGACATCGGCGCGCGCCATGCCGACCATGGACCATCTTGCGCCAGCCGGTCGGCTCTTCGGGCGGCCAGCCAAGACCTATGGCGGGGAAGCTCGCGCCGAGCATTTCGCGCATGTGGAGCAGGTCGTCGAATGTGTCGGTCTCGGAAGGCTCAGGCAGGGAGCAGGTGGCCATCTTCCTCGGCCATGCGGATGCACTTGGTGGAGCAGCCGAGCCATTGGGCAATGTCGGCGATGCCAAGGCGGCCGTTGAGGGCTTTGCGACTGTCCGGCAACAAGGCGCGGCGGGAGCGTCGGCGGCGGGCGGATAGCCAATGCCGGAGCGGCGCGGCCGGGAGCGCAGGGCACAGGCTAACCCGATGGGGCGCGACGGGCCGGTCAGGACCAGCGCTGCGCCGTCCCGTGTCCGGCGTCAGGCATGGACGGCGGGCGCATCCGGCATGATCGACTGCGCGTGCGGTCCATGGCGCTCAGGCCGGCTCCCCCGCTCCTCGTCCCCCCAGCGAGGCGGTCTCCCAGCAGGCGACGATGATCAGGCTGGCGGCCGTGGCGAGGCCGAGCTGAAAGCCATGCGGGAACGGCACGAAGGCGAGCGCGGCGAGCAGTGCCAGGCCGACCAGATGGCTGAGCGGCACATGCCGCCATGTCACCCGCTTGAAGAAGAGGTTGCCGGCGAGGAACAGGGCCGCGCCGCCCAGCGTCAGGGCATGGGCGGCGGGCGCGGCGGGGCCGGTCGGATGGGCGAGCAGCATTTCGTCACTCGCCGCGCTGACGATGATGCCGGCGATGATGGGGATATGACCATAGGTATAGGCCAGCCGCGCCACCCGGCCGGGATCGTCATGATGCACGATCAGCCGGCTCGCGCGATCCGCGCCGATGTTGAAATAGATCCACCACATGGCGACCGAACCGAGAAAGGCGCTGGCGAACGCGGCAAGCACCGGGCCGGTCCAGAGCAGAGCGGCGGCGGTGCTGCCGGTGATGACCACCGATTCGCCGAGCGCGATGATGATGAACAGACCGCAGCGCTCGGCCAGATGGCCGCCCTCCACATCCCAGTCCGCCGTGCGCGAGCGGCCGAGACCGGGCACGCGGAACGCGGCGAGCGGGCCGAGATATTCCACCCCCAGCGCTGCGGCCCACAAGGGCAGCCGCAGCGCGCCGTCCACCAGCCCGCCATATATCCACAGCACCCCGGAGACGCAGAACCACACCGAGATGCGCTGGAAATTGCGATAGTTGGCCCGGTTATGCCGGCGCACCGCCAGCATGGTGAACAGGCTGCGGCCCACCTGGGTGAGCGCGAAGGTGACGCCGAAGACGAGCCCGCGCGGCCCCCATGCCTGCGGAATGGCCATGGCGATCACCAACCCGCAGCCCATCAGCACGAACAGCATCATGCGCACTTGCCAGCGCTCGGGATCGAGCCAGTTGGTGACCCAGCTGGTGAAGATCCACGCCCACCAGATGCCGAGGAAGAGCAGCAGCGTCCCGAGCGCGCCGGTCAGCGTGGGGGTTTGCAGCAGGTGATGCGAAAGCTGGGTGATGGCGAAGACGAAGACGAGATCGAAGAACAGCTCGACCGTGCCGACCCGCGCCTCATGGCCAGTCCTCGTCCGCAGCAAACCGCTCATAGGATGATCCCCCGGCCACGCCGATGGAAAAGCTATAACGCCGTCGCGCGCCGCGCAACGATGGTTATGTCCATCCCGGGGTTGGGCGGCGAAGAGCGTGGGCCGTCTCGATGGCCCAGCTGGCCGGACCATGCATCACCGCAGGAGCGGTCTCTCGGGCGCTGGCAACCGCTCTGCGCCGCACGAGCCGGAGGCGGCGCGTGCGGGGATCGCCCGTCAGTGCCGCGGGATGACGGCGCGCCACGCCCGCCCGCAGCGCGGGAGCGGGCGCCGGACCGGGCACGGGAAAACGCGCCCTCGAGCGGCCGGCCCGGCGAGCGGGCGCGGCCGCGCGGGCGGTGCTATTTCCCGAAGCCCTTGGGCGCAGCGTCGATCACGCTGGTGCCGCCGGCGCCGATCTCCTGCACTTCCAGATTGCGCTCGGCAACGCCGGTGCGGTTGAAACGGAACGCGCCGTCAATGCCGGCAAAGCCCTCCGCATCGCCAAGCCGCGCGGTCGGAAAGGCCGCGCCCGGCTTCCAGTCCGCCGCGATGCGCACGGCGAGCAGCACCGAATCATAGCCCAGCGATGCGAGCCGGTAAGGCGCCGCGCCGTAGGATGTGCGATATTTGCCGGCGAGTGTGCGATACAGCCCGTCGGACACGCTGGCATACCAGGCGCCGCGCAGGGCGGTGCTGGCGGACAGCCCGGCCTCCGCATTCCATAGCTCGGTGCCCAGAATGCGCGCATCCGCCCCGCCATTGGCGCGGACCAGCGGCGCGGCCTGCAGGGCGATGCGGCCGGCGTCCGCAATCAGCAGCGCATCATAGCTGGAACTGGCGGCGAGCCGCTTGATCGCGGCCTGCACCGAGGCCGGCGAGCGATCGAACGTCTCCATGGCGACCAGCGTGCCGCCGGCCGCCTTGACGCGGCTGAGGAACGCACTGCCGGCGCGCTCGCCATAAACGCCCTTGGGCACCAGCGCCGCGAAATTGCTCAGGCCGCGCGAGCGGGCATAGCCGACCACCCGGTCGATCGACTGTTCCGGCATATAGCCGAGCAGATACACGCCATTGCCGGCCACCGCGATGTCGTTGGAGTAGCTGATGATCGGCACATTGGCGGCCCGCGCGATCGGCGCGGCGGCCTTGACCTCATCGGCCGTCAACGGGCCGAGGATGAGCTTGTTGCCCTCCGCCAGCGCGCGCTGGGCGGCGGCGGCCGCGCCCTTGCCCGTATCATAGGTGGTGATGCGCAGCCGCTCGGTCTTGGTATCGAGCAGCGCCATCGTCGTCGCATTGGCGATGGAGCGGCCCACCCCGGCATTGGGGCCCGTCATCGGCACCAGCAGCGCGACACGGTGGCGCGCGGTATCGACCGGCAGGCCCTTGTCGAGCCCCGGCTCGCTGGTCTGCGGCGGCGGCGGTGGCGGTGCCTGCGTGCGCGGCACGACCGAGGAACAGGCGGCCAGCAGCATGGCCCCCAGCAGCGCGACGATCTTCCCCAAATGCCGCTTGTTTTCCGGATGGCGACGACGTGCTGCCATGTCGAACCTCACTTGCCCCGCAAGGCCCCATTCTGCCATGGCTTCCCTCATGTCCACTTCACTCGCGCCCGGCCTATATATCGTTGCAGGCCCGATCGGCAACTTGTCCGATCTCTCGCCCCATGGCGCGCTGATTTTGCGCGAGGCCGATGTGGTCGCCGTGGAAGATACACGGGTCAGCGCCAGACTGCTGCGCCACGCCGGCTCCGAGCGGCCGATGCTGCCCTATCACGACCATAGCGACGACCGCGTGCGCGCCCGGCTGATCGAGCGGATGGCGAGCGAGGCGGTGGCGCTGCTGTCCGATGCGGGAACGCCGCTCATCTCCGATCCGGGCTACAAGCTGGTGCGCGACGCGCGCGCCGCCGGCCGCATGATCACCACCGCCGCCGGCCCCTGCGCCGCCATCGCCGCGCTCACCCTCTCCGGCCTGCCGAGCGACCGCTTCCTCTTCATGGGCTTCCTCCCCAACAAGACCAAGGCGCGGACCGATGCACTGGCCGAAATCGCCGCCGTGCGCGCCACGCTGATCTTCTACGAGAGCGGGCCGCGCTGCGCCGCCTCGCTCGCCGACATGGCGCAGATGCTGGGCGATCGCCCGGCCGCGCTCTGCCGGGAGATCAGCAAGGCGCATGAGGAGGTGCTGACCGACACCCTCACCGGCCTCTCCGCCGCCTGCGCCCTGAAGGAGCCGCGCGGCGAGGTCGTCCTCATCGTCGGCCCGCCGGGCGAGAAGGCGCCCGCCGCCGCCGATGAGATCGAGGCCGCGCTGGCCGAGGCGCTGACCCGCCTCTCCGCCTCGCAGGCCGCCAGCGAAGTGGCCCGCGCGCTCGGCGCTGATCGCAAGGCGCTTTACGCCCGCGCGATGGAACTGAAGGGGAAAGCGTGACCCGCGCGCCCGCCCCGGCCCGGCTCGCGGCGGAGCGGCGCGGGCGGCAGGGCGAGCGCATCGCCGGCTGGTGGCTGCGGCTCAAGGGCTGGTCCATCCTCGCGCGGCGCGTGCGCACGCCGGCCGGCGAAATCGACCTTGTCGCACGGCGCGGGACGATCGTCGCCTTCATCGAGGTGAAGGCGCGGGCCAGCGCGGCAGCGCTCGACGAGGCGATCGACGAACGGCGCCTGCACCGGGTGGCGGCGGCGGCGGACGCGCTGGCGGCCACCTATCTCCGGCCGGGCGACGACATGCGCATCGACGTGATGCTGCTTGCGCCGGGCCGTCCACCTCGCCATCTGGAGAATGTCTGGCATGGCGGCGGTTAGCCCGCCCTGCCGCGCCGCTGACCGAACCGGGCCGGCGGCAGGTGAAACCATCACGGCCGGCGCACCCCCGCGCGGCCAACCATAAGGGGGCTGGACCCGAACATGTCGCTCAAGGTCGCGTTGCAGATGGACCCGATGGAAACGCTCGCCATTGCCGGCGATTCCACTTTTGCGATCATGCTCGCGGCGCAGGCGCGCGGGCACAGCCTCTATCATTATCGCCCCGATGACCTGACCTGGCGCGGCGGGCGGCTCCATGCGCAGGCGCGCGCGGTGACGGTGCAGCGGGTGGCGGGCGACCATTTCCGCTTCGGCGAGACCGTGCGGCTCGACCTTGGCCGCGATGTCGACATGGTCTGGATGCGGCAGGACCCGCCGTTCGACCTCAATTACATCACCGCCACCCATCTGCTCGAACGGATCGCCGATGAGACGCTGGTGATGAACGACCCGGCCGCTGTGCGTAACGCGCCGGAAAAGCTCTATGTGCTCGATTTCGCGCGGTTCATGCCGCCGACCATGATCACCCGCAGCCTTGCTGAAACGCGCGAATTCCTGGCCGAACATGGCGAGATCGTGGTCAAGCCGCTCTATGGCAATGCCGGATCGGCGGTGTTCCGCATCGGCGCGAACGGCAGCAATCTGGGCGCGCTGGTGGAATTGTTCGGCGAGATGTGGGTCGAGCCCTTCATGGTGCAGGCCTTCCTCAAGGATGTCGCGCAGGGCGACAAGCGCATCGTGCTGGTCGACGGCGAGGTGGCCGGCGCGATCAACCGCATCCCCGGCAAGGGCGAGTTCCGCTCCAACCTCGCCGCCGGCGGCTCGGCCGCGAAAGCCGGGCTCACGCCGCAGGAGGAGGAAATCTGCGCCGCGCTCGGCCCGGATCTGCGCAAGCGCGGCCTGCTGTTCGTCGGCATCGACGTGATCGGCGGCCAGTGGCTGACCGAGATCAACGTCACCTCCCCCACCGGCATCGTCGCCATCGACGCCTTCAACGGCAGCGACACCGGCGCGATGATCTGGGACGCGGTCGAGCGGCGCATCGCCGAGCGGGCCGGATAGGGCGGCGCCATGGGCACCGGCCATGGACGAGGATGCCCCGAGGCACTGGCCCCCGGCACCAGCCATGCGCCGGCCGGGCGACCATGAGCGACTGGATCGTCCAGCTGATCGACGCCGGCGGCTATTGGGGCATTGCCCTGCTGATGGTGCTGGAGAATGTCTTCCCGCCCATCCCCTCCGAACTCATCATGGGCATTGGCGGCATCCGCGTCGGCCAGGGCCAGATGGCGCCGGTGCCGCTGCTCGTCGCCGGCACCATCGGCACGACGATCGGCAATGGTTTCTGGTATCTGATCGGCCACAGGCTGGGATTCGAGCGGCTGCGTCCGCTGGTCGCGCGCCATGGCCGCTGGCTCACCCTGCGCTGGCGCGACATTGCGTGGCTGCAGCGCTGCTTCGCGCGCCATGGCGAGAAGATCGTCTTCTTCTTCCGCTTCATGCCGGCATTCCGCACCATCATTTCGCTGCCCGCCGGGCTGTTCCATATGCGCCCCTGGCGCTTTGCCGTCTGGACCACCGGCGGCGCGCTCATCTGGAACAGCCTGCTCGTCGCCGGCGGCTATTATCTGGGCGCCCGTTTCGAGGAAATCGACATCTGGCTGGGGCCGATCGCCAATATCAGCGTGGCGCTGATCGCCATCGTCTATCTCTGGCGGCTGGTGACATGGACGGAAGAACCCGAAGCCTGAGAAGGACGCGGACTCAGGCCGCCAGATAGCGACGGATTGTCGCGATCTCCGCGCGCAGACGGGCCACGCGGTCGGCATGCCCATGCGCGGCCCCATGCGCAGCCATGGCGTCGGCCGCCCGCGCCCGCTCCGCCATCTCGCCGGTCAGCAGCGCGTGGATATCCGCCTCGGACAGCGGCACGCGCGGCAGCTCCAGCGCGGTCTGGCCGACGCGACCGGACGGCATCGCCTGATCGAGCGGCACGGCCTGCGCATTGTCGATGGCCGCCAGCAATGCACGCAGCAGCCGTGTCTCATCGGCATCGCGCGCGCGCATGGCCGCCTTGATATCCGCCCGCAGGCGCGTTTTGAGCGGATCGGCGGCATCCTGCATCGCCGTCAGCGCTCCGCGCGGGGGTGGGCATGGCGATAGACGTCCATCAGATGGGCGGCATCGACCTGGGTGTAGATTTGCGTCGAGGACAGGCTGGCATGGCCGAGCAGCTCCTGCAACGAGCGCAGATCCGCCCCGCGCCCGAGCAGATGCGTGGCGAAACTGTGGCGCAGCGCGTGCGGCGTGGTGCGCTCATGCAGGCCGAGCCGGCCGCGCGCGCCCTGCACCGCACGCCGGATGAGCGCCGGCGAGAGCGGCCCGCCCCGTGCGCCGCGGAAGATCGGCGCGCCGCGGGCCGGCGGATGCGGGCACAGCGCGAGATACGCCTCGATCGCGCTGCGCACCGGCGGCAGCAGCGGCACCATGCGGGTCTTGCCGCGCTTGCCGGTCACCCGCAGCACCTCGCCCAGCGGCAGTATCTCGCCGGTGAGGCCGAGCGCCTCGCTGATGCGCAGGCCCGCGCCATAGAGCAGCAGCAGCACCGCCCAGTCGCGCGCGCCGATCCAGCCGTCCCGCGCGCTTTCGGAGATGTCCTGCGCCAGCGCGACGGCCTCGTCCGGGCTGATCGGGCGCGGCATGCCGGGCCGGACGCGCGGGCCGCGCATCACCGGGATGGACGCCCCCGGCCCGCCGAGAAAGCGCAAAAATCCCCGCAAGGCCGATAATTCCCGCGCCGCCGAGCTGTTGCCGATGCCCTCGACCCGGCGCGCGGCGAGATAGGCGCGCAGATCACTTGTCGCCAGCCGCATGAGGGCATCGCGATCGGGCGCGTGGCCATCCATCTCCGTCATCCAGCCGACCAGCCGCTCGGCCGTGGCGACATAGGCGCGGACGGTGTGGACCGACCGCCGCCGATCCAGCGCCAGATGGGCGCGCCAGCTCTCGACGAGCGCGGGGGCGCCCGCCCCGCTCATGGCGCGGCCCGATCGACCAGCAGCGCCTGCCACAGATCGATGAGATCGGCCGGGAACCATGGCTCGTCCTGCGCCGCCAGCGCATCGGGCGTCCACCAGCGCCAGGAGCACATCAACTGCTGCTCGAGCGCGGTGTGGCCGGCGGTATCGATGTGCGAATCCTCGACGCGCAGGGCGAAATAGCGCTCCTCGGCATCGACATGGACGCCTTCGAGCGAGACGAAATCGACATGGCGGATGGCGACGCACGGGCCGGGATCGCGATCCAGCCCGGTTTCCTCGCGCAGCTCGCGCCGCGCCGCCGCCTCGAAGCTCTCGCCCGGATCGACCGCGCCGCCCGGCGTGCACCAGAAGGGCCGCCGGTCCGGCGGGGTGAAGCGGAACAACAGGAGGCGGCCGAGCGGATCGGTCACCAGCAACCGCGCGGCGGGGCGCTTGGGCCGAAGACTCACCGCCATGCGCCGGGCAGCCGGGGCCCCGCGCGCAACGCCGCCGCTGCGCTCACTCGCCCGGCGCCCGCGCGCGGATGGCGAGGGCATGGACCTTGTCGCGCAGCAGCTCCGCCAGCGCGTTATTGACCATGCGCTGGCGGGCGACGCGCGACTGGCCGGTGAAGGCGGCCGCGACAATCTCCACCGTGAAATGGCTCTCGCCCGAGCCATCATCGCCCATATGGCCGCGATGCTGCGCGCTGTCATTGATGACGGCGAGATGGTCCGGGGACAGGGCGGCGGTGAGCCGGGCTGTCATTTCCTGCCCAACCGGGCCTAGCGAAAGATCGTTCATCGCCCTTATATAGCGGCTTTGTTTTGCGCCGTCAGGAGGCTCGGGAGCTTTTGTCGCAAGGACGCACCAAGACCGGCGAACCCCGCCGTCCCGCGCGCTTTCATGGCCGCGTGGAAGGAGCGCAGCGTGCCTGCTCGCACCCGGACTGCGCGGAGACCGGCGAGTTTCGCGCGCCGCCGGCCGATCCGCTGCGCGCGCCCGATGGCCCGCCGCAATGGCGCTGGTTCTGCCTCGACCATATTCGCGCGTTCAATCAGGGCTATAATTTCTTCAAGGACATGAGCCCGGAGGAAATCAGCGAGGCGCAGCGCCCCCATGCCGGCTGGGAGCGCGAGACCCGCGCCTTCTCCAGCGCGGCGGCGAGCGGCACCGTGCCGCCGCGCTGGCGCGACTTTTCCGACCCGCTCGACGCGATCGGCGCGCGCTTCAAGACGCGCATGGCGGAGATGGCATCGCGGCCCGATGGCAAGCCGCTCTCCAGCGAGGACCGCAGCGCCCTCAAGACGCTGGGCCTCACGCCCGATGCCGACCGCGCGGCGCTGCGGGCGCGCTACACCCAGCTCGCCCGCCGCTTCCACCCGGATCATAATGGCGGCGACCGGCGCCACGAAAAGGCGCTGCAGGCGGTGATCGCGGCCTATACCCATCTGCGCAAGGCGCCCGCCTTCAGCTGAGCGGGCCTTGCGGTTGCCGGCCGGCGCTGCCATAGGCGCCGGCCCCCTCGCCCCCCGGAGATGAACATGCCAGACGGCGCCCCCGTCCGCGCGCTGGGCCTTGATTTCGGCACGACCAACAGCGTCGCCGCCATCTCGGCCGGCCAGCAGTCCGACCTTGTCGATTTCACCGGCGCCGCCGCCACCGGCGCGGTGTTCCGCTCGGCCCTGTGCTTCTGGCATGATGATGAGGTCAAGGGCGGCATCGCCCATGAGGCGGGCCCATGGGCGATCGCGGAATATCTCGATTTTCCGCAGGGCAGCCGCTTCATCCAGTCGTTCAAGTCGGTCGCGGCGATGGCGATGTTCGAGCATGCCACCGTGTTCGAGAAGCGCCTGCGCTTCGAGGAGCTGGGCCAGATGTTCCTGGCGCGGATGATCGCCCATGCCGGCGGCAAGCTCGACCAGCGGCCCGAACGCATCATCATCGGCCGCCCGGTCGAATATGCCGGCTCCCGCCCGGACGAAGCGCTGGCGCGGCAACGTTATGACGCCATGTTCAAGGGCTTCGGCACGGACATCCGCTATGTCTATGAGCCGCTGGGCGCCGCCTTCAGCTATGCCAGCCAGCTGACGCAAGCCGCCACCATCCTGGTCGCGGATTTCGGCGGCGGCACCAGCGATTTCTCCATCGTGCGAGTCGCCGCGCCGGGGGCCGCGCAGCGCTGCGTGCCGCTGGGCTCGGCCGGCATCGGCATTGCCGGCGATCGCTTCGATTACCGCATCGTCGACCAGCTGGTGCTGCCGATGCTCGGCAAGGGCACCAGCTATCGCTCGTTCGACAAGCTGCTGGAGATCCCGCGCAGCCACTTCGCCAATTTCGCCGACTGGTCGCGCCTCGCGCTGCTGCGCAACCGCCGCACGCTGGCCGAGCTGGCGCGCTTGCAGAAGGCCGCGAGCGACCCCGCCGCGATCGGCCGGATGATCGCGGTGATCGAGCAGGAGCTAGGCTATGCGCTCTATGATGTGGTGGGCGCGCTCAAGCGCACGCTCTCGCAGGCGGACAGCGCGCATTTCCAGTTCAAGGCCGATGACCTGACCATCGAGGCCGAGGTGACGCGCGCCGATTTCGAGCGCTGGATCGCGCCGGACATCGCCAGCATCGAGGCGACGGTCGACAAGGCACTGGCGCAGGCCGGCGTCGGCCTGGATGCGATCGATCGCATCTTCCTCACCGGCGGCTCCTCGCTCATCCCGGCGATCCGCGCGATTTTCGAGCGGCGCTTCGGCACGGACCGCATCGCGGTCGGCGGCGAACTGACCTCCATCGCGCACGGTCTGGCGCTGATCGGGCAGGAAGAGGATCTGGCGGCCTGGTCGACCTGACATGGCCATGTGACATCCGCGCCGGGAATCACCATCTATCGACAGGGCCTTGCCGGATCGGTTAGGGGCTGGAACGACTCTCAGGAACCATGATGCCATGACCGATATTCCCAACACCAATGCCGACATGCGCAGCGAAGTGCTGCTCGAAGCCCCGGACAAGATGGTGAGGGCGCGCGACCTGTTCGGCGTCGATATCGACATGGAGGTTCCCGCCTTCACCGAGGCGGACGAGCGGGTGCCGGATCTCGACCCGGCCTATGTGTTCGATCCCGATACCACGCTCGCCATCCTCGCCGGCTTCGCCCACAACCGCCGCGTGATGGTGCAGGGCTATCACGGCACCGGCAAATCGACCCATATCGAGCAGGTCGCCGCGCGGCTGAACTGGCCGTGCATCCGCATCAACCTCGATGCGCATATCAGCCGTATCGATCTGGTCGGCCGCGACGCCATCGTGCTCAAGGACGGCGTGCAGGTCACCGAGTTCAAGGAAGGGCTGCTGCCCTGGGCGCTGCAACGCCCGGTCGCGCTGGTGTTCGACGAATATGACGCCGGCCGCCCGGACGTGATGTTCGTCATCCAGCGCGTGCTGGAAGCCGATGGCAAGATGACCCTGCTCGACCAGAACAAGGTGATTCGCCCGAGCCCGTGGTTCCGCCTGTTCGCCACCTCCAACACGGTGGGCCTGGGCGATACGACCGGCCTCTATCACGGCACCCAGCAGATCAACCAGGGCCAGATGGACCGCTGGAATCTGGTGGTGACGCTCAATTATCTGCCGGCCGAGACCGAAGCGCGCATCGTGCTCGCCAAATCCGGCGAATATGATCATCCCGGCGGCCGCGAGGAAGTGACGCGGATGATCCGCGTGGCCGATCTCACCCGGCAGGGCTTCATCAATGGCGATATCTCGACCGTGATGAGCCCGCGCACGGTGATCAGCTGGGCGCAGAACACGCTGATCTTCAAGGATATCGGCTTCGCCTTCCGCCTCTCCTTCCTCAACAAATGCGATGAGGCGGAGCGGCCGCTGGTGGCGGAATATTATCAGCGCGTGTTCGGCAAGGATCTGCCCGAAAGCGTCGTCGGCACGGCGAAGTAGCCGCAGCGATGGCGGCGACGTACCCTCCCGGTTCAGCCACCGCCGCCATCCCCCGCCCTGTTTCCCGACCTGACGCCGCCCAGCGCGTCCGGGGGCTCCCCCCGTCGATGCCGCGCGTGCGGCGCGCCGATGACGTGCGCCGGCCCCTGTCTCAGGCCTTTTCAGCAGGACGGAGCATCACCCATGATCGTCATCGAACGGATCGCCACGGATAAAACGGCCCATCGCATCACCAGCGGCGCGCACGAATTGATCACCGACATGGCGCTGGCCGAGGGCGGCGCGGACGAAGGCCCCAACCCGCATGACCTCTATGACGCCGCGCTCGGGGCCTGCAAGGCGCTCACCATGCTCTGGTATGCCCGGCGCAACGGCATCGCGCTGGAAACGGTGCGGGTCGGCGTGGAGCGCGACGCCAGCGCCGAGCGCGACGGCCTCTACAAGCTGACCGCCCGCATCGCCATTGACGGGCCGATGAGCGCGGAGGAGCGCGCGCGGCTGATCGCGGTGGCCGGCAAATGCCCGGTGCACAAGCTGATGACGCAGGTGGAAACGCAGATCGAGACGATCACGGTCGAACCGGCCCGCTAGGGCGGCGCGGCCGTCCGCCGGCGGACAAGCGGCGCTTTCCCGCCCGGACAGCGCGCGCGATCGACCCGCCCCCTTGACAGCGCGGCGGCGCTGGCCCAGCCCGGCACGATCATGGCCGACCGTTCACCGCTGGATCGCTTCAAGGACGTCCTCTCGGGCGCATCGCGCGCGGTTGCGCGGGACCCGGAGGTGGACCTCGCCTTCTCCACCGATACGCCGCATCTGGCGGGCAAGCAGATCAAGGTGCCGCCGCCCACGCGCGGCCTGCCGGCCGATCAGGTTGCCCTCGCGCGCGGTTTTGCGGACAGTTTCGCCCTCAAACTGCGCTATCACGACCTCAAGCTGCACAATCGCCGCGCCCCGGCCGATCCATCCGCCCGTGCCGTCTATGATGCGGTGGAAGCAGTGCGCTACGAGGCGCTCGGCTCGAAAAACTACCCCGGCATGCGCGACAATCTGGCCGCCGCGCTGGACATGAAGACCCAGAGCGACCCGATCACCCGCGCCCAGTCCGCCGATGAAGTGCCGCTGCCGGGCGCCGTCGCGTTGCTGCTGCGCGAAAAACTGACCGGGCAGGCCCCGCCCAAAAGCGCCGAGCGCGGCCTCGCCTTCCTGCGCGAGTGGATCGACGAGAAGGCCGCCGGCGATTTCGACGCGCTGGCCTTTTGCCTCGATGATCAGGCGGCGTTTCAGGACCGGCTGCTCGCCATGCTGGAGCATCTGGAGCTGGTCCGCGCCGATGCCCCGCCCGAATCGCCCGATGAGGATGAGAACGAGCAGGAGGGCGAGCAGGAAGCCGATAGCGAGCAGGAGGATGAGGACGAATCCTCCGACCAGGACCAGTCCCGCGCCGAGACACGCGGCGAGGACCAGGGCGAGCAAGGCGAGGAAACGCAGGATCAGGGCGAGCAGGACGACGCCGATTCGGACGAGCAGGGCGATGGCGAGCAGGGCGATGATGACGGCATCATGCCGGTGCGCCCCAACCGCCCCTTCTCCGACCTGCCGCCGGATTTCAACTATACCGCCTATACCACCAAGTTTGACGAGGTGGTCGGCGCGCTCGACCTGTGCGATGCGGATGAGCTGGCGCGGCTGCGCGGCTTCCTCGACCAGCAGCTCGCGCCGTTCCAGAGCGCCGTCTCCAAGCTGGCGAATCGCCTGCAACGGCGGCTGCTCGCGCAACAGAGCCGCAGCTGGGATTTCGACCAGGAAGAGGGCATGCTGGACGCCGCGCGGCTCGCCCGCATCGTCGTCACGCCGGGCCATTCGCTCTCCTACAAGATCGAGCGCGAGACCGATTTCCGCGACACCATCGTCACGCTGCTGATCGACAATTCAGGCTCGATGCGCGGCCGGCCGATCGGCATCGCCGCGATCAGCGCGGACATCATGGCGCGCACGCTGGAGCGCTGCGGGGTCAAGACCGAGGTGCTCGGCTTCACCACCCGCGCGTGGAAAGGCGGGCAGAGCCGGGAGCAATGGCTCGCCGCGGGCCGTCCGGCCAAACCGGGGCGGCTCAATGATCTGCGCCACATCGTCTACAAGCAGGCGGACGAGCCCTGGCGCCGCGCCAAGGTCAATCTCGGCCTGATGATGCGCGAGGGGCTGCTCAAGGAGAATATCGACGGCGAGGCGCTGCTCTGGGCGCATGGCCGGCTGATGGCGCGCAACGAGGAGCGGCGCGTCCTCATGGTGATTTCCGACGGCGCACCGGTCGATGATTCGACGCTCTCGGTCAATAACGGCACCTATCTGGAGCGCCATCTGCGGCAGGTGATCAACTGGATCGAGACGCGCTCGCCGGTCGAGCTGATCGCCATCGGCATCGGTCATGACGTCACCCGCTGGTATAGCCGCGCGGTCACGATCATGGATGCCGAGCAATTGGGCGGCACCATGGTGGAGCAGCTCGCCGCTCTGTTCGACAAGGATTGATGCCCGCACTGGCGTGGATATCAGCAACATTGCTGGCCGCCGGCGCGCAGGTCGCCCGCAACGGCCTGCAAGCCGGCCTCGTCAGCGAGATCGGCACGCTCGGCGCGACGCAGGTGCGCTTCATCTTCGGCCTGCCCTTCGCGCTGCTGATGCTGGCGATCGGCCGCGCCCTGCTGGGGGAAGGCGGCCCCGCCTTCACCGGCGAGGCGATCGGCTTCGTGCTGCTCGGCGCGGTGGCGCAGATCGCCGCGACGGCGCTGATGCTGATGGCGATGGCGCGCCGGGCGTTCGGCGTGGCCTATGCCTATATCAAGACCGAGCCGATCCTCGTCGCCCTGTTCGGCCTCATCCTGCTGGGCGACCGGCTGGCCCCGCTCGGCTGGACCGGCATCCTGATCGCGACGGCGGGCATCCTGCTCGTCTCGATCGACCCGCGCGACTGGCGGGCGCTGGTGCGCGAATGGTCCCCGATGGCGCTGGGCATCGCGGCGGGCGCGGGCTTCGGCCTTTCCGCCGTCGCCTTTCGCGGCGCGATCAACGGGCTGGGCGAGGCCAGCGCGATGAACCGGGCGCTGACCATCATGGCGGCCAGCCTCGCCATCCAGACGGTGCTGCTCGGCAGCTGGCTGCTCGCCTTCGACCGCCGCGCCTTCCTCGGCAGCGTGCGCGTGTGGCGGCAGAGCCTGAGCGCGGGCTTTCTCGGCGCGCTGGCGACCGGCGCATGGTTCGTCGCCTTCTCGCTCACCGCCGCCGCCAATGTCCGCACGCTGGCGCTCGCCGAGATGCCCGTCGCCGCGCTGGTCAGCCGGCGCGTGAGCGGCCGGGCGCTGGGCGCGCGCGAATATGCCGGCATCGCGCTGGTGATGGCCGGCATCGCGCTGATGCTCAGCCAGGCGCTGGGATAGGCGGCACGGTCCGCCCCGCCGGCCCGGCGCGAAAGCCCCCGGCCCTCGCCGCCTTTGCCCTGTCCGTCCATGCCGCGCGGATGAGCGCCCGCCCCGGCCGGACCGCCGGCCCCGCCCTCATCCGGACGCCATGGCCCGCCGCGTGAACCATGCCATCGCCGCCCGATCCGCCCACCGCGCCATGGCTTAAACCTTTATTATCCCATTTCGTTCACGTTCGGACCGAAGCCAGACCGATCCGGGGGATAAACCTGCATGTCACGTCCTGACCAGCCCGTCGATGTCGCGATCATCGGCGCGGGGCCCGCCGGCCTCACCGCCGCCTATCTGCTCACCAAGGCCGGCCTCAGCGTGACCGTGATCGAGAAAGACCCGGCGCATGTGGGTGGTATCAGCCGCACCGTCGAGCATCAGGGCTTCCGCTTCGACATTGGCGGCCACCGCTTCTTCTCCAAGTCGCGCGAAGTGGTCGACCTGTGGAACGAGATCCTCCCGCACGACTTCATCGACCGGCCGCGGATGAGCCGCATCTATTATCAGGGCCGCTTCTACAGCTACCCGCTGCGCGCCTTCGAGGCGCTGCGCAATCTCGGCCTGCTGCGCTCGGCCGCGTGCATGGCGAGCTATGTGAAGGCGCGGCTCTTCCCGATCCGGGAGGTGAAGAGCTTCGAGGACTGGGTGGTCAACCAGTTCGGCCGCACGCTCTATGCCATCTTCTTCAAGACCTACACCGAGAAAGTGTGGGGCATGCCGTGCGATGCGATGTCCGCCGACTGGGCCGCCCAGCGCATCAAGGGCCTCTCGCTCGGCGCGGCCGTGCTGGACGGGATCAAGCGCAGCCTCGGCCTCAACAAAAAGCCCAATGACGGCATGGGCGCCAAGACGCTGCTCGAACATTTCCGCTATCCGCGCCTTGGCCCCGGCATGATGTGGGATGCCGCGCGCGACCATGTGATCGCCGGCGGCAACCGCGTGCTGATGGGCCACGCGCTCAAACAGATCAGCCTCGACCAGATCACCGGCCGCTGGCGCATGACCACCGCCACGCGCGGCGGCGAGAGCGTGACGATCGACGCCGCGCATGTGATCAGCTCCGCCCCGATGCGCGAGCTGGCCGGGCGCATCCATCCCGTTCCGCACACGCTCGGCAACGCCCTGTCGCTGGGCTATCGAGATTTCCTGACGGTCGCGCTGATGATCAGGTCCGCGGATCTCTTCCCGGATAACTGGATCTACATCCATGATCCCCGCGTCAAAGTCGGCCGGGTGCAGAATTTCCGCAGCTGGTCGCCCGAAATGGTGCCCGATCCGCAGATCGCCTGCGTCGGTCTCGAATATTTCTGCTTCGAGGGCGATGGCCTCTGGTCCGTCAGCGACGAGGAGCTGATCGCGCTCGCCACGCGCGAGATGGTGACGATGGGGCTCATCACCGCGGAGCAGGTGGTCGGCGGCGCCGTCGTGCGGCAGGAAAAGGCCTATCCGGTCTATGATGAAAGCTATGCCGGGCATGTCGCGGCGATCCGCGCCGAGCTGGAGGAGGCCTATCCCACGCTCCACCTCGTCGGCCGCAACGGCATGCATCGCTATAATAATCAGGATCATGCGATGATGACGGCGATGCTCACCGTGCGCAACATCATCGCCGGGCGGAAGCTCTATGACATCTGGCAGGTCAACGAGGATGCCGAATATCATGAGACCGGCGATGACGCGCAGGACGGCGCGACGCTGACAGCCGGGCAGCGCGCGGCGCTCGCCAGCCTGCGGCCCGTGCCGGCGCGCGCCGCATGAGGGACAATGCGCCGATGGCCTTGCTCCGCACGCTGCTGGACCGCACCTTCATTCGCTATGGCGCGGCCAGTGCGGTCGCGCTGGCGGGCGATGTCGGGCTGTTCCTCGCCCTGCTGCGGGGCGGCCTGACACCGGCCGCATCGTCCGCGCTGGGCTATGGCGCGGGCATTGTCATCCACTGGCTGATCTCCTCCCGGCTCGTCTTCTCGGCCGGGGCCGCCCCGCGCGGACCGGAGCGGCTGCGGCAGAAAGGGCTGTTCGTCGGCTCCGCCCTGGCGGGTCTGGCGCTCACCACGGGGATCGTCGCGCTCGGCAGCCTCATCGGGCTGCTGCCGCTGGCCGCCAAGCTGATCGCCGTGCTGGTGAGCTTCCAGACCACCTATCTGTTGCGCAAGGCGATCGTCTTCGCCTCATGAGTCGCCCGCCCGTCCTGACCGCGCCGCGCAGCCGCGCGATCCTGCTCGCCATGTGGGCGATCGCCAGCCTCGCCCTGATCGCGCTCAACTGGTCGCTGATCGGGCCGATGGCCTTCCGCGATCCGGACGACGCCCTGCGGCTCGTGCAGGTGCGCGATCTGCTGGCGGGGCAGAGCTGGTTCGACCTCACCCAATATCGCATCTTCCCGCCCGATGGCGTGCCGATGCACTGGTCGCGCCTTGTCGACCTGCCGATCGCGCTGTCGCTCCTGCTGCTCGATCCGCTGCTTGGCCCGGCGCTGGCGGAGCGGATCACGCTGCTCGTCATCCCGCTCGGCTGGCTGCTGGTGCTGACGATCCTGAGCTACAAGATCGCGCGCTGGATGGCGCTGGGCCAGGGCGTGGCGCTGCTCTGCGCGCTGCTGTTGCTGCTCTCGGTGCCCATCCTCATCCAGCTCGCGCCCAACCGCATCGATCATCATGGCGTCCAGCTCGTCTGCGGCGCCGTTGCCGTGATGGCGCTGGTCCGCACGGATCGGCGGGATGGCCGGCTGGGCCTGACCGCCGGCATCGCCATGGCCTGCTGGATGCAGATCTCGCTCGAGGGGCTGCCCTATGCGGTGACGGCCGGCGGCCTCTTCGCGCTGCGCCACATCGCCCGCACCGATCGCGCGGCCGACCTGCGCCACTATATGCTCGCGCTGACCGGCGTTTCCGCGCTGCTGCTGGTTGCGACCCACAATCCGGCCGATGCGCTGCGGCCATGGTGCGACAGTCTTTCCCCCGCCTATCTCGTCCCGCTGGGGGTGACGACGCTGGCCCTGCTGCTGGCCCAGCGCGTCCTGCGCAACAGCAGCCGGATGGCGCGCGCGCTGCCGCTCGCCCTCGCCGGCGGCGCGGGCATCGCCACCTTCCTGCTGCTCTCGCGCCAGTGCCTCGCCGGGCCGTTCGATACGCTTGATCCGCTCGTCTACCGGCTCTGGTATCTCGCTGTGAAGGAAGGCCTGCCGCTCACCATGCAGACCCCCGCCGTGCAGGTGATGGTCGTGATTCCGGCGCTGCTCGGCCTGGTCGGCACCATCATCGCGCTGCGCCACGCGCCGCACGACCGGGCTCGATCGGCCTGGGGGACGCTGCTCGTCCTGCAACTCGTGGCCTTCGCCATCGCGCTCCTGGTGCTGCGGGCGATGTCCTTTGCGCATCTGGTGGCGCTGCCGGGCAATGCCGTGCTGCTGAGCACGCTGATCCGCCATGCCCGGCAATATCCCTTCATGCCGCTGCGCACCGCCCTGACCGCGGCGGCCGTGCTGGCCACGCCGGTCTGCGCCGTCGCGGCGGTCACCAGCCTGCTGGGCGCTGGCGGCGAGAAGGCCGGCGAGCGCGCGCACAGCGGACCCGCCTGCATCGCGCCGGACACGCTGCAGGGCCTGGCCGCGCTGCCCGCCGCCACGCTGTTCACGCCCCTTGATATCGGCCCCGGACTGCTCGTCCTCACCCATCACCGCGTGCTGGCGACGGGCCATCATCGCAATGTCGCCGGCATGACGATGGTGCTGCAGGGGCTGACATCCACGCCAGCGGACGCCCGCGCCATCGTGGCGGCGAGCGGGGCGCAATATCTCGCCTTCTGCGCCGACCAGAATGAGGTCGCGCGCTATCGCCAGCTTTATCCGCAGGGACTGATGGCGCAGCTCCTCGCCGGCCATGTGCCGGACTGGCTGGCGCCGGTGCCGATGCGGCCGGGCGAAACGATGACCGTCTACCGGATCATCGCCGCGCCCGACGGCGCGATCAGGCCGGCACGAATTTGAGCGACACGCCGTTCATGCAGTAGCGCAGGCCCGTGGGCGGCGGGCCATCCTTGAACACATGGCCATGATGGCCGCCGCACCGGGCGCAATGCACTTCCGTGCGGGCAAAGCCCAGATCATGGTCGATCATGGTGCCGATCGCGCCGGGCAACGGCCGCCAGAAGCTGGGCCAGCCGGTATGGCTCTCGAACTTGGTGCTGGAATCGTAGAGCTTCTGGCCGCAACCGGCGCACAGGAACGTGCCCTTGCGATGCTCGTCATTGAGCGGCGAGCTATAGGGCCGCTCGGTCGCCGCTTC
>Ga0182747_1000403_pt1 | contig 42268 bp, 68 predicted proteins | sample eDN3rd30CBELigBY_FD_128526 | JGI IMG/M metagenome (GOLD analysis project Ga0182747, IMG submission 128526) | Enriched backyard soil microbial communities from Emeryville, California, USA - eDNA 3rd pass 30_C BE-Lig BY (version 2) (version 2) | ecosystem: Environmental > Terrestrial > Soil >... | reverse complement strand
TCCCTCGCCAGTTACCTCGTACTCACTGCCATCGGGGGCGGTGATGCGATAGGTCGGCATCACTTCACCTTCTTGATCGACCAGCCGCCAGTTTGTGGCGCATCCGGCCCGGGCGCAGTGCCTCCGCCTGAAAGCAGGTCGTTGTAGCCCGTCTCCACTGCGTTCAGCATGTTGTCGAGGTCGGCGATCTGCTGCTGCGTGACCTTCTCGTACTCTCCACGAGTTGGGAATTTCGCCTGATCCAGTTTTGTTTCGTAGTCGGACATCGCGCCGACGCCAGGCACACGCGTAAGGGCCGTCAGCGTGCTCCGCATCTGATCGACACGACGATCGAATGCGTGCCCAGCCTCCGTTGGAAGCATGCCTTGAACAGGACCAAACGCGTTCAATCCCTTCGTGCCCGAATCGAAGCTCTCCTTGATCGCGTTCAGTTGCTGACGCGCCAACTTCACCGTGTTGAGCTTCATGCGCGCAGTTGTCTGGTCCTTTTGGCTGAGCGTGTTGGTGTTGTCACGCTTGCTGACGACGTCAATCTTTCCGGTGGTCTCGTCGATCTGAGCGGATGTGCCTGCAGGCAGACCGGCCTGCGCGACCTCATCAGGCGTGAGCGCGCGAAAGCTCCTGCCGGGCTTCTGCGCATTGAGCGCTGCGGCCTCGCTCATGCGATAGCCATGCTGGAGCCCTGCCAGCTCTTTCTGTTGGCCGAAGTTCTGCTCATCCATCGCGCGCCGCTGATCCGCGGCGTATTTTGTGTTCGCATCCGGCTGCAGGTTGATACCTGCCTTGGCCGCCGACTCCTGCATGCCCATCTGCGCGATCTGCTTCACGACTTCAGGCGGCAGCCTTTCAAACGTACCTGCGCCATGCTGCTGCTCAAATGCTGTAACCATCTCCGGCGCGAGCTGGCGAGCGGTGGCAACCGGATCTTGCGAGTTCACAACTGCCTGCGCAGAAAGCCAGTGTGTACGAGCTAGCCGCTGCTGATTCTCTGTATCAAACGTCTGCGCCTGCTGGGAGCGAGTCTGCTGAGCGTTCTGAATCTGCTCGCCGATGTACGCCTGTCGGAGCTTGTCGTTCTCGCCATCACGGCGCATGGCCTTGATGGACTCGGAGACCTGCATCACACGGCCGAGGTCGAACGGTGCGAATTCAGGCATTCCTATCCACCCAGGTAGCGCGCGAGCAGGAGATTCGAAATCCCGCCCTGCACGCTGTTGTTGATCGCGGAGGCGCCCTGCATGTAGGCGCTGCCCTTGGCATTGCCGCCGTAGATCGCCGCGTTGCCGACGTTGCTCGCGGTGTTCGCACCAGCTGCGGCAGACGCTCCGATCCCGGTCGACCCAAGGCCTGCCTGCTGCATCAAGCGGTCGACGAACGCTCCGTATTCGCCGGAGGCGAGATTCGATGAGTACCTGATGCCTTCGCGTTGAGCTCCGCCAGAGAGAAGACCTCCGCGTGCCGCGGCCGACCGGTCGATGGCCTTCTGGCCCTCGTTGAGCCTGAACTGATAGTCGGGGCTTGCGAAGAACACCGACATATCTGGCGTGCCAGTACCAGTAGCCGCTGGTGCTGTTTGCCCGGGTGCCGCTGATGCCGGCTGGCCCATCGGGGTCTTCTCGAGGCCGGCTACACGCGTCGCATACCGCTGCTGCCAATCAGCCTGATTGCCATCTGGTGCATAGGTTGCGCCATACCAGTCGCCGGCCAGATCGCGAATCTGGCTCTGGTCGAATGTCGTTCCGTCAGCAAGCGCGTACTTTCCGTTACCAAGGTCATAGACCTGATTGTCACGGAAGAAAGCCTCGGCATTGCGCTTCTCGTCCCCATGCTTGCTGCCACCAATTCCAAGCATCTTGCCGACGCCGAGCCATGACCCGACGCCACCGCCACCGATGAGAGCTTGCTTCAGTCCGTCACTGACCTGACTGCCGCCATACGAGACGGGCGATGCCGACACTGTCGGAGCTCCAGCGGGCCCTGATTGCAGGGTGGGTGATGGCCCATAGCCGTACAGGCGAGACAGGGCGCTGATCGCGTTATTGCCGAGAGCTCGCTGACCCGCAGTATCTCCGCGCACGAGATCGAACTGCCGGCGCGCTTCGTCAATTGCCTGCTGCGATCCCTGCTGAGCAGCTTTCCCTGCCTTGTTCGCAGACTGCGAGCCGAGATAGCCGGTGACGACACTCCCTACACCTACCGCTACCGCAACCCAGCTCATCGACGCTCCTCCGCGATCTTCTGACACTCGATCGTGATGGCTTGCGGTACAGCCCACTCACACGGCTCAACGATCATCTCTTCGAGCTTCGCCATATCGGTCTCAGGGGTGACGTGGATCGTTTGCCAAATCATGTCTTCGGTGATGTAGAGAACCTTCTGCACGCCAGCACCGGACACGAATGTCATCGGGGCGCGCAGTTCTTCCCGCCTGCCATCGTCGTGCACGATCAAACAGGCGCCCTTGATCAGGACGTTGAAGTGTTCGGTCTTGTGGACCTTGCCGATGACGACAGTGTCAGCAGGCATGAAGATTTCGCGCAGATAGACGCCAGGCGCGAATCGGTGAGTGACTGGGCACTGCGTCTGCTGGAGCTTCGAAAGGCAGCGGCCTACCTCGCTGACCTTGTCCTTGAAGGGGACGAGGTCATGCGAGTCCGCAAGGACGGCGTTCATTTGCCGATCCAGCCTGTGTTACCGGTGCCGCTTTCCTTGACGTACAGTGTCGTTCCAGCGCCTCCGTCCGTACGCAGATACAAAGAGCCAACAGGCGCTGTGATCACAGTCTCCGGGCTTCCTGTGCCCGTATAGAGCAACGCGAGCGCTGCAGGCTTTCCGGTCAGTTCCGCGTAGGTGACTGCATCCGTCAACTCGCGATAGCGCGCATCGCCCTCTGCCTGACTGAGGTACTGGCCATGAGGATCAGGGGCCGCCTCATGCGCTGCGATTGCGGACGAGATCGCGCTGGCCACCTCGCTGTCGCGCGCGATCCCCGAGGGAACGTCTGCGTCCTGAATGGTGTCCGTGACAACCTGCGGCCCACGACGCACCAGGAACTGACCGTCACCGCTGAAAGAGATGTCGTTCGGGGTGCCGTTGGTATTCGACGAGCGTCCGATAACAGATAGCGCGTTGCTATCGCGTAGTTTCTCGTCCGTGATCGACTTGTCCGCTTGCGCGCGCGTCGAGACTGCGCCATCGGCGAACTTGGGCTCGGTGACCGCCTTGTCCTTGATTTGATCCGAGTCCGTGCTGTTCTTGTCCGGCACCACAGGGACGTTGCGCGCGTACTGGTCAGACTGCCGCTGGTCCATCTGGGAAAACGGCATGTGCGGACTGCGCAGAGACATCAGTCTCCTTCCCAGATCGCCTGAATCAGTGTGCGGCGGACTTTGTCGGTGATGGCGTAGCGATATACCCGATCGCGTGCGCGGCCCATCCGCCGACACACCGCGCGAGATTTGAATGCGCCCATCGCTCCCAGCGAGCGCCAGTGCTCGTTGGACCACGTTCGCCCCCCGTCATCAGACCAGTCGATCATCACCTGGGGGTCTGGGGTTTCGAGCGTGCCGACGCCCTGCTCGAACTGCAGCTCCAACGAGCCGTGGAAAATCTGTCGGTTCTCATCCGCGATGGATGGCGCCGTACACGACTGACGCAACACCTCGCCCCACTCGGCGAGTCGGCGATAGTCAAGCATTCCGATCCGGTTGGAGCTGTAATCCCCGACCAGCGTCTGCCCGAACGCCTGCAGCGCAATCTGCGGCCGCCAACGCGTGTGGCCCGTGCTCAGGCGCTCATGCCACAACTGCGTGGACAGGTCGTAAACCCACGTGCCCTCCGCAAAGTGAAAGGCCAGCATCTTGTGGCCGCCTTCCGTGAAGGACATGGCAACCGAGGACTTGTCCTCATACGACTCGATGGCCTGCTCTACCGCGTATGTGGAAATGCGTTCTGGCTGGTAGCCGCGCAGCAGATAGATCAGCCCGTCGTTTCCGACGAATCCGATGCCGTTATCGGTCGATGCCGCGGCATGCGCGCTCATGATCCCGATCTCGATGAACCCGGAATCCGTGCGCCTCAGTGGCGTGTCTGCGTCGCCAGAGTTGTAGAGCACTTCGGTCGTCTCCCGACCGAATGCGAAGATCTCCCGGTGACTGATGACCTGCCACAACAGATCGTCCGGCGCGCCTTCCGCAGTGACGAAGTCGAGTGCATTCCAGTTCGTCGGGACGTATGGCGTCTCGTTGATCCAGATGCGGCCAGACCCCGGCTCGATGATCGGAAAGAATCCATCCAGAAAGCCCACGCACGCCGCGCCCGGGAAGTCCGGGTCTGTGACCTGCGTGACGTTTGAGCCGTTGTAGATGTAGAGGCTGCCATTCGCGGCAACGGCGATGTTCGCCCCGTCCCCGGCCATCGAGACCAGATCTTCTCCCGGTATCGCACCGAGCAGCGTGGCCGAACGATCCGAGTTCAGTCGATAGAGGCTGTTGCCCGAAACAACGAACGGTGCGCCATTCACGACCAACCCGCCGCGAATCGGTCCAGCGCCAGCGGTCGTCCAATCGTCGATGCCGTAACTCGATACGACGGCTACCGGACTTTTGGCTCCCGGTGGGGCTATCTCGAGATAGCAATGCACCATACGCTGCGCAGACAGCGGCAGGGACCGGTGCTGATAGCTGCCGGTCCCGAATCTCACGAGCATCAGAAGTACTCGACTTGCACCGGCTGCGAGATGTACTTCGACGACACTCGCTTCGTCAGCATCCGCTCGGCAGGAGATGCCTGCGGCAGGTCGAGATAGCCTTCTGCCTTCAACGTGCTCTTGCGCGGCTCCGGGATGAAGAAATCCTCCGCGCAATACGCCGCCATCACGAGCGACATCGCAAAACCGGCATCCGGCGGGATGTCCTCGCTCGCATCCCAGTCCGCGAGACCCTTCGCGTACAGCACTTCGAACACCGCTTCGTAGTTCTTGCGAACCGTTGCGATGTCCTCCGGCTGCGCGGGTTCACCATCAGCGGCGACCTGCAAGCGCTCGAGAGTCTTGCGGTAGAGCTCGTTGAGAGTCATAGGAAAAGGCGAGTGTCAGTCCTCGCCCAAGCTCCTTAGCGCTGGCAGAGGAACGCGCAGTAGAGCGTTCCCGCCGCGGCCGTACCCGGAACGGCGGTCGTTGTCACCTTCACCAGCGTCTTGCTCGTGACGGTGATCGGCACGATGCCCACGAAGGACTTTGCGCCCGTCTGCCCGCCCGTCAGGCCCGTCGCCACATCGGTCGACCCGATCGTGATTTTCTGCGTGAGCAGCGGCGACACGTTCGTGTCCATGTCGGTCGGGGAATACACGACGCCGTAACACGTGCAGTTCGCCGGCAGATAGCCCAGCTCCATCACGTCATTCAGCTCGAGCTGCCCGGTCGCGTATGCCACCGTGAACGGAACGAGGAACATGCCCTCTGCTGCCTCATACGGAGGATTGGCAGACAGGGCAGAAGTAGTTTCACCAGCCATTGAAGTCTCCTAGAACCGTTGATTAGGTGAACGCGTAGTAGCCGGTCACGATGCCGTTCTGCTTGGGAGCAGTCGTGTCGGTAGCGCCCGCGCCGAAGTACAGCTTCGAGAGTCCATCAAGCATCTTGATGCCCGCGCCGTTCACCTCTCCGTAGTCGTCCGTGTCCTGGATCATCTTGGAACGCAGGGCTACCGCGTAGCCGAGAGCCTGTGCGCCCACGAGATACGCAGGAGCGACAGCGGTCGTACCGCTAGCGCCAGGCGTACCAGCCAGCGGCTGGATTTCCGGCACTTCCTTGATGACCATGCCGTCGCAGATCAGGTCGCCGCCTGTGAACAGCGGGTTGTTCTCGCCCTGTGCACGCACCCATGCCTCACGGTTAAGCTGCGCCAGCGCCGTCTGCGCCTGACGGAACAGCTTCGTACCCATGAACACGACGTACCACTCCTCGTCCTCGCGAACCTTGATGGGTCGGATGATGGGATTGGCCGACTTCGCCTTGTCCTTCATCAGCTTCAGATTCGCTTCCGTGATGATGTCCGTGGGCGAATCGAGCTGCGTGATGTCTGCCGAGTGATCCGCGTAGCTACCGACCCCCGCGCCGAAGATGACGCGGTCTGAGTTGTTGGCGAGCCACACGTCCTTGATCGTCGTCTCATCGGCGTCCGCGTAGGCGTAGTGCGTGTTGCCGTCGATGCTCATCGAGCCGAACGCCGTGATGATTCGATCCCGGAAGTCGATCTTCGCGTCGTCCTTGAGCACGGCATCGCGCGCTTCGACCAGATCGATGGCCGAGAATTGCTTGTCGGACTCCCAGATCGTTACCGCGAATCGAGACAAGCCAATGGTCAGCTTGTTCGAGCGGATGTTCATCGGCGTCTCATAGCCCTTCAGCGTCTGATAGCCGGTGCGGATCTTGCCGTTGGCTCGCGTCGCGCCGAGCTTGTTGACAAGGTAGATGTACACGCTCTCGCCGCGTGCCTTGGAGAGATCCTCGATCAGCTGAATGGGCGAGTTCTCGTTCGTACCGATGTACTTGGAGAACTTGTTGCCCCGGATGAACTCGCGATAGAACGAGTTCTGGTACTTGACTACACGGGCATTTGCCGTGACTGCGGTCTGGCTCATATCAACTCCTGAAATGGGTGATTGGCCGGATCGCAGGCAATAAAAAACCCGCTCGAGGCGGGTTCTTCGTCAGCCATGTGGCGATCCGGCTATTTGAATCGAACGATGCTGTGAATGTCGTCTGCGTCCTCGTCACCCGCCTTGGCAGGGGTCGAGGGCAATCCGTTGAGTGAGCGTGGAACGGCGGCCAGTTCGGCCTGAGACTTCGTCAGAGCTTCGACTTGCGCGGTCAGCGCTGCAATCTGCTTGGCCTGCTCATCGATCTTTGACTGAGATGCGGAGGTCACCTTGTCGCGGTACTTCATGAGGTCGCCGCCAACATCGGCTAGCTCCCGGACATGAATGCCCATCGAGTAGATGAACTCGCCAGGATCGTCAGAGGCCTGCAGCCCCGCGATCAGCCGCGGATCTCGCTCGGACGCATCGGCGAACGCCTGCGCTGCGTCGTCGAAGTCCTTGTAGCTCGCACGAGCGGACTTGACCGACAGTTTGTAGATCGCCTCACGAACTGGAGCCGAGTACTCCTCGATCCGAGCGTTGATCGCCGCGTCTTCATTCTCGAAGACTGACGGCTTCTGTACGGGCTTCTCCTGCGCCTGACGCAGCTTCGCAAGCTCCGACTCCAGTGCCTGACGCTTCCTGCGCTCATCGATGATCGCCGCTACGTCGGCACGGGGCTTCGTTTCGGCCGGCTTCTCAGCAGGCTTCTCCGATTTGTCCTCGGCCTTCGTGAACTTGCCGCTCTCATCACGAGCCCGATCAGGCTTCTGCTCTGTCGGTTCCTGTTTGACCTCAGCGGGCGCTTCCGTCTTCGTCTCTACTGCCGGCGGCGCAGCGGTTTCGCCCGTGACGAATGGGGACTCACCCAAGATGCTCTGAATGCTCTCTGTCTCGCTCATACACGCTCCAAACGCCCGTGAGGTCGGCGGCACCATGTGAGAACGCCCGAAACCCGGCGGCGGTTAATTGACTGAAACTTGTGTCTTAGCTGCTGGCTTTGCGCCAGCCTGGCCCGTCGCAGGATCGGCCTGCGGGGTGGTGAACTCTGCGACCTTGACGCTCGCGTCCACCTGACTTTCGACGGTGGCGGCTTCGTCCTTGGCGGCCTGCGCGTTGACCTTGCGCACTTCGGCCTCTTTCAGCATGGCCTCGAGCTCCATCATGCGAGCCTGCATCTGCGCCATCTGCTGAGCCATCGGGTCGTTCGCGCCCGACATCTCGTCCATGATCTGTTTCTTGGTCTGCGCCCGAAGCTGCGAAGCGGCGATCAGCGCCTTCGGCGGGATCTGCACCGCTCCCGACTCGGCAAGACGCACGAGCTTCTCGAACTCCTCGGACTGGACGATGACCGTGTCCGGTGCTTCGTCGATGATGATGTCGACGTCCATCTCGGCGACGTTGTTCTCGATCGTCCGGCTCATCGCTTCCGGGTCAGCAGCGATCTGCTGAACCATTGCGGCCTTCTGCTCTGGCTGCAGTTTCTGCTTGGCGAGGCGCTTGGCCTGCATCTCGCCCACGGTCGTCGGCTGGTTGAGCCCGGCAAATCGAACGTTGTCTTCGTTGTCCGTCACCCGAATCCACATGGGCGCCGTCCAGTACTGGCGAATGCGGTTCCACGCGTGGCGATACATGCGCGTTTTCCAGGAGCGCAATGCATTGGCAAGCGGCGCGGTCATGAGCATCCCGCCCTGCTGGTCGAGCTGCTTGGCGCGGCCTGAGATATCGCCTGTCTGGCCCATCAGTGCCGCGTTGGGCCCTGTTGCCGACAACTGAGCATCCGTGTACTGCAGGAGCTGGAACTGCCCCTGCGCCATGTCGAGATTCGTGATGATCTCGGACTTCATGCCCTGCGTGTACTCGATCACGCCATCGGGCTTGTGGAGCTCCGCGCGGGCCTTGTTGATGTCTGCGAACGCGCCTTTCTCCGTATGCAGCTGCTTCGTGTTGAGCAGGTGAAGCATCTTCGAGTGACGCTTGTTGTGAGCGTCCTGCAGGTCGAGCCAGCGCTTCACTGCCCCGAAGGGGTTGCCGTCCTTATCCTTGTAGACCGCCTGCAACTCGATGCAGCAGTCCGGGTTTCCATCCTGATCCTTGTAGTTGGACTTCTCAGGGCCCTCGAGATAGCCCCCCAGGCACCACACCGCGCGCATCCAGTAGTCGGACTTGCGGTAGTAGGTCGTGAACACCTGAATCCGCTTGCGCTTGTCGCTGATCATCGCGAAGCGCGGCTTGTCCTCGTGCGTGCTGTCCGTGCTGATCGAATCGCCAGAGAAACACTGGTCGAGGATCTCGCCTTTGCCTTTCCACTGCGGCATGGCCTTGGCGTCTTCCAGGTCCATCCAGGTGAAGAAGCCCTTGTAGCGCGCGTCCGAGTAGTCGAGCTCCAGCGAATGCGGGTCGTAGTACACCCGATCCCAGCGGATGCGCTTCATCAGCACGCGGGGAAACTTGCGCTCGCGCGGCTCTATGATCACCTCACCCGCGCACAGGCCCTCTACTACGAGGTTGTCGAAGGCGGCTGTCGTAGTCTCGGTGAACGAGTTGTCGTCCTTGACGTAGCGCAGTGAGTCGGTGGCCGCGTCTGCATCATCCTCATGCTGAGGCGTGCGAGGATAGGCTTTCGGGTCGGTGCGCGTCTGCTGCTCGATGCCGATCAGCGTGTCGTACTTGTCCTGGATCTTGTTGTCGACGACCGGCGGCTGTTTGCGCTTCTTGAGCGCCTTGATCTCCTCCTCTGACAGCTGCTCGCCGTTCTTGTAGTCGCGGCACTTCTCGGCGAGCGCGCGTGCGGTGACAGTTGAAGTGGTGAAGTCGCGGAACTCTGAGATACGGTCCTGCAGACCGTCTACGCTATCTTCCACGAGTCCTCTTCATCACGTTCATCGAGACCACCGTAGTCTTTGACCTTCTGTTGCTTGCTGTTGGCCGAGGGCGCAATCCATGGGCGTGACATGCACGCATAGCGTGTCTCGTCAGGCGCGTGATCCTCACCGTCTGTGTCAACGTCCTCTGCCTTCACTGGGTCGTGCTGAAGTGCAGGAAGCGTTCTGATCGTGTGCGTACAGGTCGAGAAGAAGTACAGCATCGGCCTGCCCTCCTCGCCTTTGAGCCGGGCGCGCAACTGATCCCATCCACCCAGAGCGCCCGCCTGCGCAACGCGCTTGTTGTCGGCGCGCCTGAAGATCACGCCGAGCCGGCTTGCGATGCTGGGGCCGCCGTCTTCGGAGAATGCTGATGGGTCGAGCACGCCAACCTCGAGTTTCTCGGTCGGTAGCTCACGAGCCCTGATGCCCGTACCGACCTCCTCCGCTGTGAGCTTCAGGCCCACATTCGGCAGGAACTCACCACGGTTGTCGGTCTTGATGCCGTACCACTCGCGATACTTGATCAGGGCTCCACGCGGGAACTGCGGTAGCTCGCCGTCCGAGACGGCATACCAGCCGACGGAGAACGGCTTGGCCGATCCCCAGTCCATGGCGCGAAAGCGCGTCCAATGGCTCGGTAGCGCGATCGGTGCCACTACATGCAGCGCCGTCGAGAACTCGGGAAAGAACGCGCCTTCTATCGCGTCCCAGTCGCCCTTGAGCCATGCATTGACGAGCTCAGCCGATCCGACCAGGTAAAGGCGATTGATGTAGTCGGGGTCCGACCGCAGCAGGATGCGATTGTTTTCCACCCTGCTGGGGATGAACACGAACTTGTGCGCCTTGCCGTTTGGCAGCGTACGAGTCAGCACACGCATTCCAAGTGGTGCTGGATCAATGTAGCGCTGCTTGATCCAGCTCTGCCCGGGGCCACCAGGATTACCCGTCAGCAATAGCTGAGTGGGCACGCCGTGAGCGCTACGCAGAACGCCGTTCACGCGATCGATGGGGCGCGAGTCTGGATACTGACCGGCTTCCTCCACACACGCGTCCGTGAGGTTCTGGCCCTGATACTTCTCCGCGTCTTCTACGCGCTCCAGCGGCCTGAATCTGAGTCGGCCGCCCCATGGAAAGCGCCATGTCTTCTTCTGATCCGACCACTTCGCACCGAGAGGGCCGTAGATCTCGGCCGAGCGCTCAATCGCGTCGTCGAGCATCGGCAGTTCACGGCGGAAGAACACCGCGTTGAAGTGTTTGCCGTACCGTTTGGCCTTCAGCGCGTACTTGCCGAGGACCCCGTCCGTCTTTCCACCACCGCGAGCTCCACCGTAGAAGACCTCGGGCAGTGGGCAATCAATGAGAGCTTTCTGAGGCCCCTGCTGGGGTCTCCAGACTATCTGCGTACTGCTGCTCCCACTGCTCGGCGGTTTGGGGCTGGTCTGTGATGTCGCGGTGGATGAGCTCACCCGTGAATTCCGTCGTGTTCAGATCGGGCACTTTCTTGCGCAAGAGAATCTCGGCGGCTCGTATCTGAGTTGCGCTCATCTCGTTTTTCCCAAACACGTGATCCTGAAGCGCTTTTGCAAGTTTGGTCGCCTGGATGCGCTTGCGCACAATGTCCGGGGTCCAGACTCCTTTTGGGCGAGCCATCATCCGTACTCCACAAGCAGGTGAATTCGGTCCGTATCGCCGTCATTCGTGGCCCAGTGCAGGGGGTCGCGTTGGACGAGGTATCGCTTGCCGGCCTGCAGATGGATGCAGCAGTCCTGTCCGTCTTCCTGCCACCAGTTCAGGGCCTGAGAGTTGGTCTGCAGGACGAGATGGTGCGTGATGCCCTTGATGGCCTCGTCTCTGTGACGATGGATATGGCCTTTGGGCGGGATACGGATGAAGAACGCGCGGGTGCACTCTTCCCAGAAGCCCGAGATGTCTGCAGTGTCGTACTGACGCAACGGAATCTCTCGCCATTGAGCAGTGTCGGCCAGTTGCTTGAGTGCCAGCATCTGTTCGGCGGTGAGTACGCCAAGGAGTGTTGCGAAGCTCACTGGAAGCCTCGCAGGTTCTCGATGCGATACACCTCTTCCTTGGAGAGCTGGTCGTCGGTGTCGTAGTCGCTCTGGACGGTCAGGACGCGATATTCATACGCGTTGTTGTCGTTCAGGATGCGATTGACCGTGGCAGCAATGAACACTTCCATGCGCATCGCCGGTGGGATCTCGGTCCATCCCTGAAGCTCGGTCTCCGTCTGCTGATCGTGGACACGAAGACGGCATGTGCCTGGAACGAATGCCCTGCGATCCTCGTCCTCGCAGATGAAGGCGAAGCCCTGTCTGGACTTCTCCGGGATCGTCAGCACTTAGGCGGCGGCTCCAGTGACCGTAACCGTCAGCAGCCAGCTTTGCGTGTTGGCCTTGGTGCCCAGTGACTCGACCTTGCGAGAGATCATCGTGCCGCCCGTTGGGGCGTTGAACACGCCGTGCTCGGCCCACGCATAGTTGGCGTCAGACGTGCCAAACAGGCCGCGAAACACGAGCTGGTTGCTCGAGCGCTGCGGGTAGCCTGACTCCATGCCCTTGCGGGTCTTGTTGGAGCCCTGCAGGTCGGTGTGAGCCGCGCTGAAAGCGGTGCTGGAGTCACCCACGCCGAGGTAGGCATTGGTGCTGTTGAGCGCCGTGAAACCGACTTCGCCGATGATCGCCTTCAGGTGCTCGATCAGACCCAAGTTCGTGAGTGCCATTATTCCTCCACGACCTTTTCCACGGTGCCGCGATAGGCGGGATGGCTCGTGAGGGTTTCAGGGTTCTTGGGCAGCACGTTTCGGTTGTGCCACCAGTTCGAGAGCCACTGATCGAAGCGGTACCACTTGGGGCGTGATACCCAATCGCCTTCGAGCTTCATCACCTGAAGTTTCATGCTCATAGCGGAACGATCCTGATGCGCGCGGTGCGCGGAATGATTCGAATTCGAAGCGGGTCAACGGGCGTTCTTGCGATGACCGCGGCAGATAGCGACCACGACATCGACCACACATCTGTGCCGCCGATGGGCTGGATGCCGGTGAAGACCTCTAGGAACGGCGCTTCGGTGTAGCTGATCGACCACGTATCCGTGGCCGAGATGACCTCAATGGAGACATCGACCGTGCCAGCTTCAGACCAGGAGATGCTCCAGGTGTCTGTCGCCTCGATCGCAACATCGAGCGTTGCGACTTCCGTGTAGCTGAGTGACCAGGTGTCTGATCCGGCCTTGTCCGTAACACCCGAGATGCCGAGCTGGACGGTCTCGGACCATGCAAGGCTCCATGTGTCAGCCGCTGCGATGTATCGCAGGACCTGCGCCGTCTCGCTCCATGAGAGGCGCCACGTATCGGTGCTGTAGATCTCCTGCGAGTCGACCGGTGACTCGGTCCAGGAGATCGACCAGGTATCGGTGCCTGCGACACTGACATCCGAGAGTTCGCTCTTGCCGCTGAAGTCGACGGCGTATGGCGCAGGGACTGCGGTGAGACCGAGTTTCGTGAATGTCTGGGTATACGGCCTTGGATTGGTCGCGTACTCAGAATTGAAGACCGGCGCTGCGCGAGAGACGCCAGAAAGGCCGAGGGTCGAGACCGCCCCGGCGAGACTGGGCATGGGCTACTCGTCAGACAATGACGAATGTCGTGCCATTCGGGACGACCTCCGTCAGCGTCGACATGGTGAAGCGGCCTCGGCCACCGTTCAGGGCGTAGTCAGTGATGAGCGTTGCCTGCCCGAGAAGCGATCCTGACGTGAATACGATGACGCGGCCGTTGTAGTGATCGGCGGTCGCCTCCGTGATCGTCGTTTCCATGATCGAGTTCGTTGCGGTGAACCCGGTGTTGTCCGAGGTGCCCGTAACGATGCCGGCGAGGGAGGCTGCGAACAGATCGCGAAGCGTGGTGAGCCCCGCGATTGAGTAGACGTTGGTGTTCAGGATGTTCGTGTTGCCGACGAACGAATCCCAGATATTCGAAGGAACGACCAGGAAGTCGTGCCTCACCGGCAAAGCACCAGACTCGTTCACGCCTAGGGTCAGATTACCCAGGGTGTCCGTATCCGTCGTGTCGAGCGAGCAGGAGTAGTAGCCGTTTTCCTTGTGGGTGGCCGTCGAGGACTGATTCTTCTGCCCGAATGCCCCGTCGTTCTTCGACAGCCGGATATCGGCCTGCGAGAGAGTGAGCGCCGTCTCTGCGGTCACACCGTCCGTTGAGTCCACGAACGGGCCGATCGTCACCGTCCTTGCGGTGCTCTGCTTCAGCCACGTGACCATTGCCATTTAGCGCATTCCTCTCTGTTGATAGCCGCTCGAGATGGCAGCGATGGAAGATCCGCCGCCACCTGTGATGCCCTTCAGGGCGATACCGGCCGCGTACCACGTGTCACTGGAGCCCAGTCCCCACGTGGGATCGAAAGCGCCTGCGCTGGATGTCGTGCGCAGGAGAACCGACGTCATCTGGACGTCGTTGTCGTTGTAGCCATTGCCGAGCGTCCAACCGGAGCCCGCTGTGGCTGTATTGGTATTGGTGCAGGTCATCACCCCGAACACGAGGTCGGTGGTGGTGGCCGTATCAGGGATGTTTGCGACCGGCGCCGTGCTGGTGCCGGTGCTGGTCGCAGGCGTGCCGTCGATGACATCTGTGTGGACGCCCGACACTTCGTAGACACTGAGGCTCGAATACTTGTTGGCGTCGCCGCCGCTGAAGTTCAGGCTGACCGTGACCGAGCCGCCGGTCGTCGGCTTGCACGTCCAGATGGCAAGCCCGAAGCTTCCAGGCATCGTCGATGCACGCTGCGTCCACGTGTTGCCCTGGTTGTCGGTGATGCCCGTGATCGTTCCGGGCGTGTCGCCTCGGAAGCTTCCGAACATCGCGATCAGCAGATTAGATGTGCTGACGCCCGTGAGGGCGACCGTGACCGATGTTGTGCCGTGGTTGCTTGCCTGGTTCTTGTTCGATTGAACGACGACAGGCGCTGCCACGAGTTATTCCTAAGTGAACTGGCCGACGCGGACGGCGGTGCCATCGCTGCGAACCACGTACAGGTATTTGCCAGCGAGAGTCAGAGCACCGCGACGGCACACAAAGGTGATGGAACCGGCAGCCCATGCGGTCGGGATCTGGACTTCCATGCCGCGAGTGGACGCCGTGCTCCACGTCGCTTGATCCGTGACTACGACGCGGCACCATGAGTCGTCGAGATAGAGAATGTCGTACCAGATGCGCCACGACGACAGCGTGTTCATGCGCTCTTTCTGGTGGCCGTAGAAACGCGCATAGAGCGCGGTCCACGATGGCGAACGGCGCGATACGTTCGTGTAGGTCGCCTGAAGCTTGCCTTGCTCGAAGATCCGCGTGACCGCGTTCGCTACGCCGACGTCGCCCTGATGCTGCTGGATCTCATCAGTGAGCCAGATATTCTTCGGCAGCCCAACGCCATGCACCTCAAATGCGGTGCCGTTGTCTGTGTTCTCATATAACTTTACGTGCTTGTCGCGCGCGTCATCGTCGCCGAACCCGGTGACCATGTCGTGCGTGAAGCCCGTATTCCAGATGCGCCACCCCTTCATGTTCGCCTGGCCGTCTAACAGGTTCCCCGCGAGCGGGAACGCGTCGGCCATGTTGAAGTTGGTGCGCCACTTGCTGAAGAGGTACCAGTCCGTGGCGTTCGGCAACGCCATTCCTTGAATGGTTGCCTGCCGACCCGCCGTGTTCCAGTTGATCTCGTAAGCGGCTACGGAGCCGGTCACCAACTGATTGGCGGTGATTGATCCATACTGTGGGCCGTTGACGCTGCTGTCAGGGTCTACCGCCCACGCAGTGTTTCGGCTGTTCGAATCAAGTGCCGTCGAGGCAGACTTGCCGGGGTTCCAATACCAAGCAGGTTTCGAGCCGTTCGGTTTCGAACCGAACACTGAGCCGGACGAAAGGATCGTGGCGGTGCCGCCATCAGCGAACGAGCTCCCGGAGCCCGCTGAAAATCCGCTGTCAAAGGTGAAGCCGCCCACGGACGCGGACTGATCGAGCACCAACACTCTCTCACCCGGCGGTGAGAACGCTTGCGTGCCCACGTTCGAGAACGTGCCGGCAGTCGCGTAGGTGCCATCGGTTGTGTTGTACCACCGCGCACGGATCGAGGAGACCGACAGGGAATTCAGGTTGACGGTAAATCCGTTGCCCGTCGTCCAGATCATCACGAATGAGCCATCGCTGGCTCGAGCTGCGACGATTCGCGTCGCTCCCGATCCCAGGCTCGTAGTGACGACGCTCGTGTCAGTACGAGGCTGCAGCAGCTGCCAGTTGAACGCCGTGAAGAGAGCCTTCACGTACGCCATCTGATTCGTCGCGGTCGTGCTGAGGTTAGTCAGCGCCGCGGTGACACCACCGCCCGAACCGCCCGCTGCAGGCGATCCGAAGTCCCAGACAGGGAAGTTGCCAAATAGATGGCCGCAGGCGCCCGACAGGATCGACGCGTAGGCCTGACGGCGGCAGTCCGCAGGAGTTGCCGGCGGAGTGCCGCCTCTTGCGTCGTCGTAGTAGCCCTCGAACTCGATGAACGGCATTGCCGGCGAACGTGCGTACTCGGTCGCCGCGAACGTGTACTCAGTACCGTTCGTGTAGATGTTGTTTAAATTGAAGCCTGAGCCGCGGAAACTGCTCCACTGGCTATAGGCGCTCTCAGTGCGAGCTCCGTGCGCGGTGATGATCGCATCAGTGTCGACCGTGCGGATGCCGGTAACGATATTCCACTGCTTGGTACGCTCGCCGCTGGTACCTGCGTAGTCGCCGCCCATGCACCAGATGACATTTCCGTAGCCGCTGTAGCGGTTGGCGAGGAACGTGCCGTAAGCCTGTAGGTCTGCGGCGGTCTCGGCCTGTACCTCTGTGTTCCAGCCTTCTGAGCCGCCGCCGAACCCCAAATAGGCCGGGTTGATCAGCGCGATCATGTTGCGGGCCAGACAGCCCACCACGATGTAGTCGACCAGTTGCCAGTACGCCTCGTTTGGCGCGGCGAAATTCGTCATCGGCGAGAACGGGTCGTTGCCCTCCCGGTTTCGGTACGCGGGAGAGTTGGCGCTGAAAAAGTGCTCGATGGCGTTGAAGAGAACGGTGTTGAATCCCTTCGACTGCCGATCGTTCAGGTACGTGTCGATTTGCGTGCGGGTGAGCTGGACCGCAAGCGACCACGGAGTATCGCCATGGATCAGGAACGGCGCGCCCGTGTTGTCCCTGATGAAGCGCCCGCCGCTGTCGATGGTGAGCGGGAAGATCCCGGCTCCAACCTGCGGGACGCGAGCCAGCACAATCGCGTCACGCGGTGAGAGCGTCACGCTAGTGACGGCCACACCGCTGTTGACGGCCGGTGCCTGGGTGCCTACGAGGCGGTAGAACGTGCCGCCGAGGCTGACCGGCGAATAGGCCGTCGTCGCCCCGCTGGCGCGACGTGCGCCTACAAGAACGATGCCGTTCGCAAAGTCACGACGCCAGACGCCCTCGCCGAGCGTTGCAGACTGATACCGGGCGACCGTCTGGACCGGATCGATTGCCGCGCCCAGATCGAAGTTGAATTCGTCGTACCACAGACTCGGAAGGTCTTCCGAGCGGTACGTGCCCACCAACGGGTAGTAGTACGTGTCCGTCAGCAGCGCTGTGCCGAACCCGTAACGCATGCCCGCGTAGTCGGTGAACGATGCGATCTTCCAACCGAGGACGCCCAACTTCGGCGGTAAATACGCGTCCATCTGAGTCTTGATGGCGCTGATCACCGAGCTGTAGGCCAGCGACTCGTAGTTCTCGATGGATTCGATGGCGCCGCCTTCGGCCTTCTGGTTCAGCGGGGCATTGCTGAACGAGCCGAATCCATATGCCGTCTCGTACTCGCGCCAGTCGGCGGAGTTGACCATTACCTTCCAGGTAGGCGCCCGACTACGCAGATAGCTCATCATTGCGACGTGCGAGTTCATCGTCGCGTTGGCATCGGCGATCGTATCGATCGCGTCCGGGGAACCGTTGCGGTCGTAGTCGGCCGCCGTGCGCTCCTTGCAGAACACGTTGTCGACAAAGAATCCGTCGAGGAATGGGTTCGCTGCGGTGCTGATCAGGCTCGTGCCGTTGCTCCTCGGCACGCCATCCCGGTGTACGTCCAGACTGAAATCGATCAGGTACTCGTAGTACCGCTTGCCGTTGACGACTTTGCCCGTGAGGCGGTAGTTCGCCTGATCCTGAGAGGCATCCGCCGCCGAGATCATCACCCCGATCTCGCTCAGGCCGTTGCTGTAGCCGAAACCCTTGTTCGTGACGAGCCAGTTGTACGGGTCCCAATACGCTTGATTTGTCGCCGCGGCGGCCCTGTAAAGGCTGCTGGTGATGACATAGACGTAGATCTGCGTGCCAATCGTCGACTGCGCCTTGATGTCCTGCGTGACTGCAGTGAACGTGGTCCCGCGGCTGTTCTCCCAGCCGAGAAATGGCGACAGGAAATTGACGTGCCGCTTGGAGAGAGCGGCCTTTACTGCAGCGTCCTGATAGTTCTTTTGGCCACCGATCGCGTACGACCCGAGTCGCGGGTACAGCGGGTTGAACGGCGCTGGTGCAGACAGGGTAGTCGCCTGCGACTGCGCGCTGTAGGCCGAGACGTTGCCGGCCTGATCACGGCCCGCGACACGGAACGTGTGCGTGGTGTTTGACCCGAGACCCGTGAGCGAATAGCTCGTCTGGATGCCCAGCTCGAGCGGCGCGCCACCGTCGATGATCAGGTTGTAGCCCGCAAGCCCCGAGCCACCTGCGTTGTCCGTAACCGAAGTCCACGCGACATCGAGACGGCTTTGAGAGACGACGGTGACGCTGGTGATCGATGGGACACCAGTCGGGGTCAGGTCCGGATCGAAGACGATCCGGAGAAGTGAACTCACGCCACCGTGACCTTTATGTTCAGAACCTGACCCGGCGGCGCGGACTTCACTGTCGCAGATGCGTCGAGCGGCTTGCCCTTCTGTCCGTAGATGTCGGTGACGACGAACCGGATCTTGTAATCACCGTCCGGCACGTCCTTGTTCACGGTCTGCGTCGCGTCGGGCTTTACCTTCGCGAGACTCGTAAACGAGCCTACGGTGCCATCAGCGGCGACCGGCGCCAGCGATACCTCCGTATCCGCGATCTCGGCTTTCGGCAGAGCCTTGCCATCCTCGCGGGTTACCGGGACATCCCACGTGATATTGATGGTCTTCATGCAGATACCTTGATGCGGACGTTGGTGACGCGGCCCGGCGGCTTCTTGAATAGCCGCCCGATGAGCCATTCGATCCAGCTCATTCAGGGCTCCAGAAATAAAAAACCCGCCACTAGGGCGGGTTGGAGGGCTCAGCGGGGGTGCGCTAAGCAGGGATTCGGTGCAGAGGCACGATCAATTGCGGTGAGTTCAGCAGAAAGATTGAGTGCGTACAAACGTTGACGGGATACCAAGGACCAGCGCGGTCGTCCGCCTCCCGTCGGGGCGCGCCTAATTTATCTGCGAGGCCGCAGAAGTGGATAGCGCACAGTCACTCGCACAGGCTTCATGTCGGACAGCTTGCAGTCCTCCTGCGCTTCCGCCTTGGTTGAATAGAGCACCGGAACGCCTGTGTTGTACGTGAAGGGGCCGTCTGCAGTCAGCACACCCCAGCAGCCAGCGATGGTTCGCGGGAGACGTCTAGCTGCCACGGGCCGCCTTCGGATTGGTTGAGCGTTTCATGTTGAACGTTCCATGATGTCGCCAGACAAGTGGATGAGCATTCAAAAAACGCTGAATCTCCAAGAATCGCTTCCTGCCCAACCCATTCCCGAAGCAGCGAGCGAGCGACATGTCATCATAACCAGATGCAATTTCCTGGGCCGTGGTAAACCCATTCCTTGCCAACATGTTCGCGGTCGCCTTTCGTAGCTCGGGAACTTCGCATACCGTCATGCCAACAAGAGTTGGGAGCGTCTCATTTCCCTTCTCGTCTGCATAAAACGCCGTCGCTCTGAGTTCCCAGCTTACTGTTTTTTGTGGATAGCTCCCATTGTTTCTCCGCATACTCAACCCCCTTCAGCCACCGCCAGATGCGCCATGAACCGCCACCGCGCACGTCTCAAGACATTCTGCGCCTGTCGCACGCGCATACGCATGAACTTCGCCACTTCCTCGACACCGACCCAGTGCTGGTAGTAGTACCGCAGCACTCGTTGGTCGATCTGGCAGAGCTTTGCCACGCACGCATCAGCCCGCGAGGCAGACTCTGACAACGATACAGGCGGCTTCCCGCTCTGCCCTGCGCCCATTGGCCCCTGCTCGATTAACCGCCCCAGAAGCGTGGTAGAAGGATATCCGTTGCTGGCGTCGCGCGTCTCTCTCCCCCACTCCTCCAACCGCAGATGCGCCTCCTTGGTCTCCGGGTCCATGTGGTTCATCGTGCGCTTGTCGCGAACGGTGACGGCGGCTGTGACCTTGATGGGAACCGGGATGATCTCGTACGACGAGATGGCAATGGCGGCGTTCACTTCTGTCTCCCCATTCATGTGATTTGCTCGATTTGCACTACGGTGTGCGGTGTCTTCGTCACGATCTGCTTCACGATCAGTTCGACGTGATCGGGCGTATCGTTTTCCAGGATGCCCTCTTTGACCAGCGAGTCGATCAGTATCTTTTGGCCACCGATCAGATTGTCGGTGTCACAGATTCGCCGACCGTGACGCGTGATGGTGACCTTCGCTTTTGGGAGCGGCGCCTTCGGATAGATCTTCGCGTTGAGCCGAGCCGCTCTCACCAGCCATCCCCAGTGCTTTCGCAAGTCGTGCTTGTTCTTCCAATGATGGCCGAGCATGCGGTTTAGCGAAGGTGTGGCCTCGGGGATGGTCAGTTCGATCATCGCAGAGCCCTGTCCGCATCTTCCTGTGCGACTCGTTTCCCGTCTTCGAAACTCGCCAGCCCCACGGCTAACTGCTTCATCCCGCCCGTCAGCGGCTCGCGAGTCCAAACCTCGTATTCCCACTCGCCATCGACCATCGCCTTACAGCACGAGTACCACTCACACACGGTCCTGACGCCCATCGATCCAGCCGCTGGCTTCTGCCACTGAAGCGGGCCGGTTGCGCGGGGAGGAGTTGGAGGCAGGCGGGTTTCATGAGGCGCTTTCGGCCAGACATCAGCGTCTGCTTTCGCCTGCGGCGACTGCGCTTTGCCGGAGCGTCTGGCCAGGATCTCATGCATGCGCTCCTGGCTGACCTGCTTCTGAGGCGGGTGCATCGGTTGATAGCTGTGTCTAATAACCATTACCGCTCAGCCTCCGCAGGCGCGTAAAATGCTTGCGTGGTCACGAACATGGAACAACTTCTCCGACTTATCCTCGCGAACCCCGATCGCTTTGCATGGAGCGAGATACCTTGCTGCCTGCTCGGCTACCTCGACTCCGAAGATCCTGGGAGGCATGACCCCCCCTCCCCCCACGCATGGGCGCAGAGGATGGAGGGGCGACCTCCCGGGCTTGTTTCGACTCGCCCCGGGATACAAGCCCCCAGCGAGCTGCGCCTATCCGTTTCCGGCCTCGACGCATGAGGCCTTGAAGCCCGATCAAACTAAGTTCATAGTTGCGCTGTAACTTCGCCCCGATGAACCAAGACGCCCCGGATGGACTTCCACCACCGGGGCGTTTTTCATTCAGCTAGCCGATAGCTCGCGACTTGCTTGCCATTCGGCAGCGTCACCATCTGCGATTCGATCTCGTGTCCGGCCTTCTTCAGGTCGTAGATACGTGCGCACAATCTGAAACACCCGAAGCGGTTCAGCGCTTCCAGCGGCGTGATGTGCTTGCCGGATCGAAGGTGATTCAGGATCTGGTCCGCTTGGGTCACAGAGCCTCCAAAGGAACGGCGGCCTGCCCGAGCGAAGTCAGTGCAGGGAGCGCGTCAATAGCGCCCGCGGGTTCCGCCGAATTAGGATTGGCGTCGCAGCCCCGGCCATCAGTCGCCAAACATCCGGCCAGGGCGCGACGGGAGAAAACAATGGACGACCAGCTCACAGCACTGCTCCAGGCGTATGCGACAGCAATTTCTGCTGTGCTCGCCACGCACCCACAGCCTGATCGACTGAGAGAAGCATTCGAGACAATGGTTGCGGCGAATCCGCAACCGCATGAGACGTTTCAGCGGACGATCGCGACGTTCCGGGGCGCGATACCGTGATGCTCACCGCGCAGTGATCTAGCCGCACTGTGAACGGCCAGCGGATCACGCCACGCTCCATGTGCTTGAAGCACAAATGCATCCGTTATCCGGCGTCCAGTTATGGCCGGCATACGGTCGTGTGAACAGCGGGTGAGATAAATCGCAGTGATGCAGCAGTGGATCAAGGTTTGCGCGCCGCGTCTGCGAAATGGAGTTGCACTTTTTTGAGGCCAACTCCGGTCTAACCTGTGTTACGTTCTGATAGCCGACTGCAGATAAGAACAGCGCAACCGCCGAGGCTCCGGAGTACGTCTCCCGGAAGGAAGTGCGCGACGCCAATGGACGGGCACGGCTATCACGTGTCTGATTCACGGAGTGATCGCAAATGCCCGAGCGATTCCCAGCGGACTTCTTCCTCAAGGCGTTACACGAGGTCTGGTCCCGCGAGGCCCAAAAAGAGGCTGTCACTGCAGCCTCTCCAGTTCGCTTAGACGCTTTTCGAGTTTCACGAGGGTATTCACGCGCGGATTCGACGCGTCCTCGTGCTCCGCGAGAAACTTGCAAAGCCACGAGTAAGTGAGACCGGACTCATACGCGAGCTGCTCGCGTTTGACTTTTTTCCGGTTTAACAAAGCGTTGGCACGCCGACGAAGGTCTCGGACTATTTGCTCTGGTCGCTCCATGTGCGTATTCTTAGCAAAATATCGCTATGGTAGCAACCGCAACACAACTCCCACTCCTGCGACAAACCGCTACGCAGAGATTATACCGTTGCTATGTGGCACCAAAACGTCCAAGCACCCGCACCTCGCTCTCAAGGAACCTTCGGACCCTCATGAACATCCGTGAGTGGAACCAGATGGAACTCAGCAAGAAGTCGGGCGTGTCCCAGCGAATGATCAGCGCGATCCTCAGTGAAGACTCCGGATGCTCTGTGGAGACTGCTGATGCGCTAGCGCACGCTTTTGGCTTAGAGGGCTGGCACCTGATCATGCCGAACCTCACCGAAGATCTGCTGAAGTCGAAGGCTGTCCAGGCGCTGTTTGACTCATACGTCAATGCAAGCCCAGAAGGCCGCGCGCTCATCGACGCGATGGCCAACCGCGAATCTAAGCTCCGCCCCACCCCCTGATCGCCCGCCCATGAACTAGCCCTCGCCCGGCTGGTTTTGGGTTTGGCTGTATACCGCTAGCAATAAACTACTTGACGCCGGTCCGCGCGAGTAGCAATATACCGCTACAGGCTGAGCAACCAGCCGGGCCACCCCCGAAGCGTCAGGCATCCGCCGAGCAGCGCAAAGGGCCTCGAATGAAGGGGTGGTCCGGCAAACGGGAGAGCGAGATGGCGAGCAACCAGACCAGCGGGATTCAGGGCACGGGAGTCACCCGTGAAGAGACCAGTAGGTCGGAGGCGTCACGCATCGCATGGAGCCGATTCGGCGCTACGCGCACGGACTACAACGATGCCGCTCCTCGCTGGGGCACGCGAGCATTCGGTCGCTGCCGCATCTTCCGTCGGGAGTCGCTTGAGGAAGTCTGCATTGGCGGCGGGTGGACTTGGGATGCAGCGCTGGCTGACGCGGACGCGTTCCATCGTGGGGTGCGGTCGTGAGTCACTCACAGAGCAAGAAAAGCTCTCCGCCGCTAGGCGTCATGGAGATCCACACGTGGATCAACGTGAGCGCGCCACCGCAGGCCCGGTGGTCTGCGTCACTCCGTGAGTATGACCTCGGCGTGAGGACCTTCAATGGCCATACACAGCGCGGAGCCATCAACGAGCTGCTCGACTACTACGAACAGGACAACGGGGAGATCCGGGAGTGAGCACCTCACAAGAAACCAGCGTCTCCGGACACACCACGAGCGAAGCCCGCTTGCGCCAAGTTCTGGAGAACTGCCGGCGCTTCCTGACCGACAAGAAAATCGGCCAGTACCAGTACATGGAAGGGTCCGGCTTCTACGAAGACCGGGACACGGTCGTGGCGGAAATCGATGACGTGCTCTCGGATGAAACGGTTACTGGAGAAAAGCGATGAGCATCAAATCTGTTCGCGTCAATCACTCGCACTTTTCGGCTGACCCACCGACTGGCGATGATCCTGTCGCGAAGATCCGCCGCATCGACTTCAAGACGATCAACCGCGCGAAGGCTGAGTCCCGTCTGCTCGGCGGCGCCGGCTATGTGCGCGCGTTCAGACAGCATCCTGGCGATGCCGAAATCCGCCGGCTACTCGGAGTCTGATCGTGGACACGCTCAAGACCTACGAGGTGAGTCAGTCGTGATCCCGACGACCGTCGTTCCGAAGGTTGTGCGGCCACCCACCGACGAGGAGCTAGTCGCGCAGCTCGTGCGGGATCGTGGCGAATGCGTCGAGCGTATCAGTGCCGCCTGGAGGCAGGTGACCTACTGGACCGGCCGCAGCCACGCCGAGGTGATGCACTGGTGCTCAATTGCCCGCTCGCGGCAAATCGACCTCGACATCATCGATGCGAGCCTGAGTTTTTGGCGCGCGCCGAAGGACGAGCGTTACGCCGACCTTCGCGCGCAGATGAGGCATGAGGACCAAACGCGTGAAGTCGTCTCTGACGGCTCTACGAATTGGGAGGCTTTGTGAGCATCCGAACCGCAATACGCGACTGGCTGATCGAGTACGAGCACGTACCCGATAACGTCATCTACCTGAACACGCCGTTTGCCCGCGCAAACGCTGCTCAGGCGGCACAGCTTCTCGAGGACGATCGAGCGGCGGCCCGTCGGGAGGATTTGAAGATCGACCTGATGCGCCAGCGGCGCGAGCTGGAAGACCGTATTGCCGAGATCGACTCGGCCTTGATGGAACTGGCGGGAGGCTGACTTCTATGTCTGACGAGAAGCGGAGCAACGCTCTCTGCATCCTTGGGGCTGTGCTGGGCGGAATCGGCTATCCGCTGATAACTATCCTGTCGATGGTCGGCGTGATATGGCTGTTGTCACGTCTGCCTCAAATGGCGCAGATCATCATCACGGCCACACTGTGCGTGATCGTTCTTGGGCTGCTCGCCTTCGCGGCTGCAATGGTCACTTACCACAAGTGCCGAGGCGGCTCCGATGACTGAGTCCATCGCTCGCTACTACCCAGGCGCCAACGGCATGGACCGAGATGACGATGCAGGCGACTGGGTGCGTCACGAAGACGTGCGACAGATTTTCTACGAGTTATTCATCGCGCTCGGGAACGTCTCGCACGTGCTCGGCAACCATTGCGACCCAGAACGCGGCAACGATCTGCTGGAGCCGATTATCGACAAGCTACAGGAACTGTCGAAATGAACGAGCCTATTCACCGTTCCACTGAAGGGCGCGTCGCTTTCAACATCAACAACACCGTGCGCGTGAAGTTGACGCCAGTTGGGCGCGCTGAGTTGCAACGTCAGCATGACGAACTGAACAAGCTGTATCCCAGAATCGGCCCGTTCACGTTCCGCGTCGATGCAGAAGGCTATAGCGAATTCCAGCTCTGGAGCCTGATGGAGCAGTTAGGCCACATGTGTCACATGGGCGGAGATATTCCGTTTGAGACGGATATCCAGTTCGCCGCGAAGGACTTGCGATGAGCGACAACGTTCCAGCTGATGAGTGCTGCCCGAAGTGTGGTTCCAAGGAAATCGAATCGGAGACCCGACAGGAGTATCGCGGCGAAGTCACCTGGGCTGACGGTCTAGGTAGTCCTGGGCCTTTGTTCCTGCCGACGACGTACTACACCTGCAAGTCATGCGGAAGGGTTTGGTCATGAGTAACAAGTCCGCACTGGAGAATACGCCATGATCGATTTTCGACGGGTGGCGACAATAGCGGCGCTCGTGGCGTCCTCTATGCCAGCGCTCGGCGCCGAGGTCATGCCGAATCCGCAGAGAGACTACCGGCCGAGCACCTTCAGCCGAGAGAAATATCGCGGCAAGCACAAGCCGGCCGGATCGAAGCTCCTGCGCAAGGCGAAGGAGGGAAAGCTGTGAGCGACCAGAACATTCCCTCAAAGAATGACCTCGCGAACCACGTTCGGGTCTACACCGGCCGCCTGTTCTATGACGGCTCATACACCGACGAGCAGCGATGGGTGAAGGCCGAGTTCTTTGAAGCACTTCGGGATCGACTCGCTTCCGAGACGTCTGGTGACTGGCAGCCGATAGAGACCTTCGATTTCGTGCAGGGATTCGCCGCGACCCGATGGGTTCTCGTGCACACCAGTGACGGCCGCGTTACCGAGGGGCTGCCATTCATTTTTGATGGCGACAAGCGGGGCTGGATGTGCGCGTGCGGAAACAACGCACACGACCCCCGCTACATCCCCTCGCCCTCTTTGCTGAGGGACACCGTAACGCACTGGATGCCGAAGCCGGCACCGCCACAAGTGAAAGCCGAAGTACCTCCCGTTACTAGCGACACGCGGCCGTGCGCAGTCGACGGATGCCCGAACGATGCCACATGGGGATATCGCCGATGCGTGCCCCACATGCGCCAATTAGACGCTGAGAAAACATCTGCGTCTCCCGACGACCCACACAGCGACCTGCCCGTGGAGTTGAACCCATGAGCTGGGCTCCCGCACTGATCCTCACGGGGATCGTCTTCTCGCTCGCCTGCTTCCTGTGGTCCATCCGCCCGAAGCGGTCGAACCGTCACATCAACCTGCCGCCGCCGGCCACGGCGTGTCGGCGTAACGGCCCGGAGGCTGCCCCTTGAACGCTGTAGTCCAATCCAACGAGCCGCAATTGCCGGCTCCAGTCGCCCGCCGAAACATCGGCGAGGCCCAGTGGCGCACGCTTGCGAACAACCTGTTCCCAGGCGCCAAGTCCGAGTCCGTCTTGATGGTGTGGGACTACTGCATCGCCCGAAGACTGGACCCGATGAAGAAGCCTTGCCACATCGTACCGATGAAGGTCGGAGGACAGTGGCGAGACGTCGTCATGCCCGGGATCTACGAGTACCGGACGACGGCGAACCGAACTGGGGAGTACCTGGGCCACTCCCGGCCGGTATATGGGCCAGCGATCGACTATCTCGGCGTAGAGGCGCCCGAGTTCTGCGAGTTAACTGTGTACCGCTGGAACCCGAAGGCTGGCCAGCGCGCCGAGTATCCGGTTGTTGTGCGCTTCTCCGAGGTGGTCGCCACCAAGTGGGACGACAAGAGGGGCGAGCGCGTCGTGAACGAGCGCTGGACCAAGGCGCCCCTCCAGATGCTGACGAAGTGCACCGAAGCTGCCGCTCTCCGCGAAGCTTTTCCGGACGAACTCGGCGGCGAGCACACCGCCGAGGAGATGGAAGGTCAGTTTCAGCAAACGGAGCCCACAGTCATAACGCAGCAGTTGCGAGCCGATCCTCGCGGTGACACGAGCAATGTCGATTGGGAGGAGCGCGATAAGCACGTCACAGCGATCGCCGACATCGTCGCCGAGTACGGTAGCGACCAGAAGGTGTGCGCCTGGAAGTACCGCCAATACGTCGAGAAGCATCTGCAGGCGGATCAGGAGCTTTGGATCACCGTCGACGACAAACTCGCCGCGGACGGGATCATCAACAAGGCGACGATGAAGAAGTGGATGAAGGCGGAGGCGCCTGTCGAATGAGACCGTCCCGCGACTACAGCCCGACCGGCTTAGTCCGGAAGGATGAGAAGCGTTCAATCTGGCGCGGGCGTCGGTGGGACCGACGACTCAATGGCCTGCGCCGGGCGCTGATGCGCGAGCTGGGGTATGAGACCACCCTCCCTGCCCCCGTCTATCCCCAGCTCGCGCGGAGGGCGTGGCGATGAGTGGCTGGATCGCTAAGAAGGGTCGCGGCTTTCTGCCGGCTGATGAGGAGTGCGCCCGCATACACGTCCGAATGAAGGATGGTGAGTGCGCGCAGGTGAAGATCATCCGGCCCCGCAGCGTCGCCTGGAACCGGATGTACTTTGGAATCTGCGACCAGATCGGTCAGAACCAAGACCCGCCAGAATCCAAGGATGTCATCGATCACAAGCTGCGCATCTACGCGGGACACCGCGAGACCGTAATCATCGATGGCCGAGAATGCGTGTGGGCCAAGCGCATCGCGTTCGATCAGCTAACGGCTGATGAGTGGGCCGACATCTGGCCATCGCTCGAGACGGCAATTCGCGAGCGGTATGGCGAAGAGTACCTCGGCGAATCGAGGATGACAGCGTGATTGACCTGCGCGTTTACGCGAAAGGCAAGCCTTGCATGGTTCGTTGCCCTGGCTGGTGCAACCACGAGCCGGAAACCACGGTGCTGGCTCACGTGCGGATGGTTGGCTACTCCGGCATGTCGATGAAGATCCCCGACCTGTTCGCCGCATTTGCCTGTAGCCACTGCCACGACATCGTGGACGGCCGCACGCCGACGCTCGAAATTTCCTACAGCGAGCGGCGAGCCCTGCTGCTGGAAGGGATGGTGCGCACGCAGATTTATCTTCTGGAGCGCGGGATTCTGCTGGTTGCAGACTCCCTGTCCGAAGCAGAGCGACTCACTACAACAATCGGAGAATGAACGTGACCGACGCTGAAACCAAACAGACTTTCGAGGATGCAATTCGCGAGCATCTGATCGAGAACCGTCAGACGCTCGTGAAATCCGCCGTGGTCAGCGCCATGGACAAGATGGCGGAATCGCTGAAGTGGACGGCAATGAGCGCTGCTCAGAAGCAGCTCGACGAGTTTTTCCAGGCGGAGGTTGGTCCCGAGGTGAAAAAGTACCTCGATGCGGAGCGGGAAAACCTGATTGCCTCAATCGTCGCGACCATCAAAGAAGTCGTGGACTACGGGCTTAAGAAGCAGGCCGAGGACTGGATGAAGTCCATGGACAACGAGTATTCGCGCTCGGGTGTCATCCAGAAGATGTTCGGCGGCAAGGGCTACTAGGTCACCGCACATGACCGAATGTAATCGCAGCCATCCGCATGAGGAAATGGCTGGCGAATGCCAGCTCAGGACAGAGCTCGCGCGGCTGCAGAACAAGTACCAGCGTGCAGTGTGGTTCCTGCAGGACATCGCTGCCATGAGTAAGAAGGTCGGCAGCGAGACTGCCGCGCATGCCCTCGCGCAGTTGGGCGAATCGAGGACTCGCGATGGCGACTGAAACGCTCAGCACCGATCATGCGGGCCAGTTGCGCTACTGGGCGAACCACGTCGCCGGACAGGCCGAGCCGATGCGCTCTCACCTGCTGGCAGCCGCTCAGGAGCTTGAGCAGCTCCAGAAGGACAAGGCGATCAACACCACCAACGCGGCCACCATCGAGCGCCTGCGGTCGCAGTTGGAGCTGTTACAGGGCCGCTGCGCGATGCTGGCCGCGCTCCACTACGGCAAGTCTGGCACTGCCGTCGATGCGCCAGGCCAGTGCACGCACAGTCATCCAGATCGCCAGCCCACAGACCAGTACTGCCGCGATTGCGGCGAGACGTTTCCGGTCACAAGGACAACGAAGCCATGAAATCCACCGTACCGATTGGCGCCGACAAGCTGCCCTCTGAGTGCCCAAAGTGCAGCAGCGAAGACCTGTGCATCGATAACGTCGAAGGGCTGGAGTGTATGCAGTGCGGCTGCTGGTTCGATTCGGACCCGGATGGCGCAATCGTCTGGGCTCGCGCGTCGCGGCCGATTGAACTCGACCTGTTGTGAGCGAGAACGGCAATGGCTAAGCGAAAGAAGAAGGCGGCTCCAGAGAAATATTCGGGCGAGCTTGAGCTGAGAATCCCCAACGACACCATGGCGCGACTGCAGAAGGTGGCGCTCGTGGCCGAGATGTCCGTGCAGGACGTGATTCGCGTCATCCTCGCCATCCACGTCGAAAGCTCACGTCCTACATCCACTTGTTCCGAAACGGAGAACACATGAGCGAGAAGTCTTCCAGTTCATCGAGCAGCGGCATCGGCTTTTTCTGGCTGCTCGCCATCCTATTCATTGCGCTGAAGCTGACCGGCGTCATCACCTGGTCGTGGTGGTGGGTGCTATCGCCTCTCTGGGGCGGCCTCGCGTTGTGGCTTGTGATTATCGCGACGATCTTTGTCGTTGCGCTGATTGCGACTAGCCGCAAGCCACGACTGACGCGCAGATAGTGCGTGATATGAGCCCGCCAGTCACAAGATCTTGGTCCCTGGAAGAGCTTCACGCCGTAGCTCTGGCCTTCATGCAGAGCGAGTATGGGCGCGTATCTAAAGACGATCAGGAGGCGCGCGACCTGTGGCATGAGCGGCTGGGCATGCTCGTGATCTTCGCGCACTTCCTTTGGGAGTCACCCCAACAATGGACCTGCGGAGCCTCGATGACACCCCTAGAAATCACGATTGCCATTCACTACTGGACGTCACCTGTCCCGTACAAGGGCGGCTCCGAGAACTGGACCGAACTCGACAGCAAGATCGTGCAGAGCATGATCGATGGCCATCTGCTCGAGTATCAGGGTTCGAACCTCAGCGGCAATACGCCTGCCATGCGCTGCTTCATTCAGGCGCTTTGTGATGTTCCTTGGCCGAGTATCCGTTGGGTATGCGAGAAATCACCCGTCAGCGCAGGAGGTGACTCCGGTGGTTGAGGTCTACGCGTTCGCATGCTGGCACAAGCGCAGCGACGAATCGAAGGCCACGATCATCAACGCGGCCACGCGGAGCAAGGCCCGCTATCAGTACTACCTCGACGTCAGCGACTGCTGGCCCGAGGTGAAGCTGATGGACCTGAACGTCCGCAAGGTCGGCGGCCCTCACAGCAGCGAGCGGTTCATCGACAACGCGAAGTATCGGGGCATGCCTGACGTGCGCTGTGGCCAGCGGGTCAAGGTTGGCGACGAAGGCGAAGGCGTGATCGTGGGGCACAACAGCAGCGCGAACTTTGACGTCCTTTTCGATACGGGGCGGTGGGCCGGCCAAGTGCTCAACTGCCACCCCATGGGCGTCGAGCTGTTACGTGCTCAAACCGTGACAGGTGATGCATGAGGCGCGAGACCTTAGCCGCCCTACGGCAGATGTGCTTCCTTGAGCCGAACTGGGACAGCTACGGAGCTGCAAAGATCGATCCGCGCGCGATAAAGCGCGCGATCATCATGCTCGACTCGCTCCAAGGTGACTGGAAACCTGTACCAATGTCGAACGGCGGGGTGCAGTTGGAGATGCACTCAGGTGGCTTCGATATCGAGATTCAGATACGCGCTGTCCCCACGCCTGCGGAGCATGGTTCGTGAGGACGTCGCAGCGTCTCGCGCATGTCGCGGCAGAATTGGCTGACATCGCCCTGTTGAACACGCCAGCGCTCAGCAAACTTGAGCTGGCGAAGACTGCCTCTCGACTGTTGGCAGCGGCCGGGCAAGTAGCAATCGACGAGCGATCGATCGTTGTCTGCCCGAACTGCGACAGCGATCTGCCTACGGGCTGCGGCGGAACCTTCCTTCAGGACGGCGACGCATGCTGGCTCAACCGACGTGCTCCACCACAGTCCGGAGGCGAAAATGGATAGAGGCCCTTGGAAGATCAATTACGACCGTGCTGACGTGGCATCCGGTGTGGAAAGCGGCGACTTCGAACACGATGTCGTGTTGCGTGTCACGGGCGACTTTGCAGGGCCTGATCAGCTCAAGCAGTATTGCGAATGGCTGGCTCGCAAGTTAAACGCGGTCGAACAGGAATTGCCCAAGTGACCGACCTGATTGCCCTACTCCGCAAGGACCGCGACGACGGCAGGTCAGATGACGATGCGTTCCTGAAGTGGGAGGCGGCGGACCGGCTTGAGCAGCTTGAGCGAGCCTTCAATTACGTGTTGCCCCATGTGCATCTGGACATCCGCGACAAGGCGCTCCAGATTTCGCGAGGCACCGATCAACCATGAGCACGTCACCCGAAACGATTTTCAATCTTCGTGTCCATAGCAAGAACGTCGATGCTCAGCGCTGGCGGCTTGAGAGATGGCCGAATGGCGCCTACTTCATCGAGGCACCAAGCGGCGAGGGAACCGAGGTGCCAGAAGAAGCGGTGGCCGGCGCACTCGCTCAACTGTTCACGACGTTCTTTTAACTCAACCTGTGACTGACAAACCGAAAATCCCTGATGTCATCGAACGCTTCCGGGCGTACTACCAGAAGCCCGGGAACGGCGCATGGGGCTCGCTGCACATCGTGCTCGATGACGGCAATACACAGGACGACAACGTGCGCTTCTGCATTCAGGCGGCTGAAGAACGCGGTGATACCGAGGGCGCCGAGCTGGCGCGGCTACTACTGCGGATGAGCCGAACCCAACGTGGAAAGATTGCGAGGCTATGCGGATGACAAATCCGGTGAAGCGCTACGAGGCCAGCTACTACGAGCCCCATGAAGCGCCAGATGGCGAATGGGTTCGTTATGACGACATCAAGCACCTGCTACAGGACGAACCGTCAGCGCAATGCACCTGCTCGACCGAGATCAAGGTAGTGTCGATTGACCCGGCGTGCCCGCAGGGCCACGGCAAGGGCTTGCCGCCGCGACCACCAACAGTGCCGCCGGCCGAACTGAGAGAGAGCCATCGGTGGACGCCTGAGCAGATCGAGAAGGCTATGAAGGAATGGTCTGGCATCCCACTATGCCCTGAATGCTTCAGGCCGCAGCTCTACTGCGCCTGTTCGATCCGAGCATCTCTGAACCGGACTTAGAAGCATGCCCATCTTCCTAATCGAGCTACGCGTCAATGGTGTTTGGGTGCCAGACCCGGCTATCCGGCAATGGTTCGGCGACAACACATCCGCTCTTAGTGAGTTGGCGCGGCTGCTCCGAGAGTTCCCCGCGGACGAGCGCAAAGTCACGATGTACGAGCGATTCGCTGAGAGAGCCGAGCAGAACCGACCAGCGAAACACGAGCCGAAGTGCAAACCCGATTTTCCATTTTATTTATGCCCGGTCTGTTATCCGGGGCTCTGAAACAGGGATGAGCGCGTATGAAGTTCAACGAACGCTATTGGTACCACCGCCGGTATTGGGGGCGCATCGAGTCACTGCGCCGGGCACTAGCGGGTCTACTGTGAGAACCACAACGGAGCCAACATGATTTGCATCGAAGACATCGGCCATCTGTTGCCGAGCCACAAGACAGGCAAGATCGTCGGGGTTGCCTCGTACAAAGGCGATTACATCATCGTCGCGTGCGAGCACGGCTTGTACCGGCTGTGGGACGACGGCGTCCAGTTGCAAGTAGACCGCGATCCGAAGGACGCGGCCGAAGAACTAGACCGGCAGTTGAAGCGCTGAGCGTCGAGGAGGTGAGCCCAAATGAGCGACTTGCTTGATCGGATTAGGCGTGCGCAGATCGAAGCTGGCGAGCGCGTTGTGATGGAAGACCTTAAAAGCAAGGGCCTCGATGCGGCCATCTTAGATGCCGTCCGGAATCCAACTGGGGAGTGTATCTGCCCGAAGTGCGGCCTACGCCACGGCACCAGCAACGTTGACGGCGGATTCTGATCATGCGAATCGCTCGCCAGTGTTGAGGAGAGAAGCCTTGAAACATGCAGTCATGCGAGACGAAGGTGGCGCCGTGATGCTCACTGCGACGCAGCTCCGTTCGATGATTCGCGCCAAGATCACCGTGCTCTGCGGGCGGCGACAGAAAATCATGGCCAGTTCCATCGGAGTATCGGAGAGCTTTCTGTCAGACGTGCTGGCTGGGCGTCGCGAGCCAACGGGAAAGATCCTCGATTACCTCGGCTATGAGCGCGTCGTGTCGTACCGAAAGCTCCGCTCATAGCTGACCTTATGAGCCTTCTGACACCTGACGAACTCCGCGACCTCACCGACTGCGCCAGACACTCCGCGCAGATCGAATGGTTACGCGCGCGGTCGTGGGTGTTTGAAATCAGCACAGCAGGACGGCCGAAGGTTGACAGAGAAGAGTACGCACGCCACATGATAGGCGGCCAACGAAAACAACAACCGCGCAAAGGCCCGGACATCTCCTGGTATGGGACGACGCAGAAAGCGTAACAAGAACCTCCCGCAGAACATGCGGGAGTCTGGCGGAGCCTACTACTTCACTCGTTACGCCGTTATCGACGGAAAGCGCAAGCAGGTATGGGAGCCGTTAGGTCGTGACCTCACGACCGCTTTCAGCAAATACAGGGAAATGCTTGGTGTCGACGCGCCTGTCGGCAAGACCGTGAACGACCTCGTGACGCGTTTCGACCTTGAGGTGATACCGACTAAGCGCGCCAACACGCAGCGCGTTTACCGGGTTTGGCTTCCCACGATTCGGAAAGTCTGGGGCGAGATGCTTCTTGAGGAATTGCGCCAGCCGGACGTGGCGCTGTTCTTGGACAGCTTTCCCAAGAAGGTCACAGCTAACCGGGTGGTGACGCTGCTGGTGACCATGCTGAAGAAGGCGAAGCGCTGGGGATGGGTGACCGAGAACCGTATCGCTGGCATTGAACGCCATGCAGAGACTGCGCGTCGCCAGATCATTTCTGGAGACGAGTGGAAGGCCCTCCTCGCGGCCGCTGAGCCGAAATACCGGCTGCTGCTACGTCTGGCCCGGTTTACCGCTCTGCGCCGCTCAGACGTTTGCAGCTTGTCTTGGGCGAACATTCAGAACGGCCGCCTCGTCATCACAACCCAGAAGACTCAGGCTCCCATATCGATCGCGATCAAAGGCGACCTTGCCTTGGTGGTTGCTGAGTTGAAGCGCGGAATCATTCCCCACCCCACGCGGCGCCTTTTCAGCGTGGCGGGGGGCAGACCCCTGTCGACGACGATGCTCGGCTATCACTTCGATCACATACGCGAGCGCGCTGGGCTACGACGGATCAACTTCCACGACATCCGCCGGACTCGTCTCACGGAGCTCGGCGAGAAGTACGGCAAGGTGTTCGCGCAGCGCTTGGCAGCACACTCTGATGTGAAGACGACCGAGCGTTACATCGTCCCTGATGTCGTCGAGATCGATTGGCCCGACGATGAAATAAGAGGCGCCGGCTGAGATAAGAGACGCTCGCCGTGCGCATCGCTTTGTTCCACATGAAACTTTTTAGGAGTTGTTTTTGCTTCTTCGTCAGCACAAGTTTTTATCCAATTCTTCCGACAATTCAATAAGTTGCGGTCTAGGGCCGATCCTCTTATTGCAGCCATCAACCGCACGTAAGCCATTGATGTGCGGCGGCGTAAGAGGTGCTGTCACGCCGCGCGTGCTCTGCCATCACGGCGCTTACCAGCTTATGGTGGTATCGCATCGCGGGAAGCCCGCCCTGCGCTATATTCGAAGCTCAAATAAAAACACGGGGGAGTCGAAATGAGTTCGACAGGGATCAAAGCAGCAGTCCGAAACCGCGTCATCTACCCGCTGGCACGCCGACTCGGGGCGTGGATTCGGGAAAGCGAATTCCAACCGGTGCCGCCAGCGCCGTTCGACAACAATTACGCATGGCTCCGGTACGCCTTCAGCCAACTGATGGACGATCCGGTGTGCCGGCGCAAAGCCGAATACGCGTGGGGTGTCGTGCAGGGCGCTGCTCTCGCACGTGCATTGGGCTACCCGGCGATGAGTGCGCTGGAGTTCGGTGTGGCGGGTGGGAATGGGCTGCTGGCGCTCGAGCGCATCAGCATGCTCACGCAGAAGATGACTGGGGTTCGTATCGAGGTGGTTGGCTTCGATTCCGGTGCGGGTCTTTCTCCGCCGCAGGACTACCGCGACCAGCCGAACATGTGGTTTGCCGGGCAGCTCACGCACGATCCTCAGGAGGTGCGTAACAAGCTGACGACGGCGGAGCTGCGGGTGGGATGGGTTGAAGAAACGGTGCACGCCTGGATCGCCGAGCGTCACGCGCCGGTGGGCTTCGTCTCGTTCGATCTGGACCTATACTCCGCCACCAAGGACGCGTTTACGGTCCTTCGGGCCGACTACGAGAAGATCCTGCCGCGCGTGCCCTGCTACATGGACGACATCATGGGGCAGAGCTACAGCGAGTTTGCGGGCGTAAGACTCGCCATTGCCGAGTTCAACGAGCAGCCGAAGCGCAAGCTTGCGCCGATCTACGGGCTACACCACTACGTGCCGGACACGCACCGCTCAGGAACGTGGGAGCGGATGTACTGGTGTCACCTGCTGGAGCACCCGAAGTACAACCAGCTCGATTCGATCACGAAGGCGATTAAGACGGATGACGAGGGCCGGGACATCAGGGTGGATGTTCGAGAGCTTGCTGCTCCCTGACCCAATCCTGAAGTGACGTCAGGGCGGCGGCATCTTCTTCGCACCGACGAGCCAGTGCGACAAGATCAGCTCCAAATCGCTCACTGCGTTCGAGGAACTGGCTGGCTTCATCAGCGATGGGGGTGGTTCCGGGAACTGCGGGCAGTTCGCAACTACTGGCACGCTTGGCGTGGTTGCGCATGAGCTGACTGACACGGCGATCAGCGTCAGCAGCACGAACCTGGAGGGCTTGAAGTGTCTGAGCATGTTCGACCTCTGCCTTCTGCGATAGCTCCCTGCTTGCTATGTCCTTCTGTCTGGTCCGTTCGTTGGCCTCGCCCAAGGCTTTGTTGGCGGCATCAAATGCTGGACGCCATTTTGACTCAGAAGCGTTGTAGCCGGACTCGTATCCGAGTCTGTTGATGTACACGCCAGCAGCGAGGATGGCTGCGCCGATCAGCAAGTGCGGCCAGACGCGTAAAAGGAATGTCACTGCTCAGGCTTCCGAGCTTTCGATGAGTTGAAAAAGCCAACCCAAGCAGTTGCGATGCCGCTAGCCAAGATGATGCATTTGAGTGTTAGCGGGCTGAAGATCCCATCCGCCGTGGCGAGCACTCCAAGCGTGACCTGCGTAAAACCAAGCACCTTGGTACGGTGACACCACAGCCATATCAGCAGGCTCACGGAGTAACCAGCTCTTTGTACTTTCGATGCTGAAAATGCGGCCACTCTTTGAACGTTGCCCACTTGCTCGCGCTCTCAAGCCCCGCGTCCTCGCCTGCCTTCACCACCTTCTGCCACAGCACAAGGTCATCACCCCTCGTACCCCAGACTGGCTTTCCGGACCGCATCGGCACGACATCGATCGCGAGCGATGCCGGTAAGCCGTTCAGCATGTTGTTGTGTGCGCTCTGCCCTGCCCGTGCGTTCGTCACCTTGGGGCCGGGCTTCGTTCGCCCCTGCGCATAGAGTTCGTCCTGCTCCCGCGGAGATCGCCACGTTGTCGTGATCAGAATGTCGATCCCCGCCATCGTGCAGTTGTGCAGAAAGTCTTGGACCAGTGGCTGCAGTAGCGGATGACAGTCGGTGATCTTGCGCGAGCTCATCGCTCGTATTCCTTCCTGCGCTCTAGCATTGCAACGCGCATATCGATCTCGGTGAGGCGATTCGCTGTTTTGTGAACCGTTCCGCGGATGCCGGTCTCGTGCGTGCCAATCTCCTGCTCGATGCGATCAAGGCGTGACTCAGCCCTAGAGACACGCCCATGCACGCCCGCATATCCTCCCGCTGCTGCCGCGAGCAGTGACAGGAGCGGGATGAGCCACTCAGGCATTTACGGCCTTCGCACAACTCGTCGCACGATGCGCGCTACGCGCCACGAGTCGAGCAGCGAACAGCCAGCAGGCGATCGATCCTGAATGGCGCGCAAGGCTGCCACCTCTTTCGACGTGCACTTGCCGGAGTCCACGACACTCTGAATGATGATCACGCCGCCGCCGCCGCCTGACATGGTTTACTTCTCCAGCCGTTTCGACACGGCTTCCTCTGGTGTTTTGACGCCAGCTGCGATGAGCTTTGCGTCCATTTCCAGCACGTAGTACTGGAGCATTCTAGATTCACGCTCCGCCTTCTCTGCTTTATCCGCCGCGGAGTCGCTACGGATTAGCGCGATTCCGGTGATCACAGACAGAATTGCGACAACCAGAAGAGTTGCTCCGCGTTCAGTAATGCTCACCTTGTTCGAGTTGACGATGGCTCTCGGCGCGGCCGTTATCGAATCGTCCTCGCAGTCTTGGTATGCAGGCATGTCACTTTTTCTCGATGGCTTCCAAGCGCTTGTCGATCCGTGCCATCTCGCGCTCGAGGTCCGCTCGGCTGACGTACTCGCGCTTGCTGAACTCGTCGAACTGCTTGACGAGCAGCGCGAGCTGGGTTTTGACCTCGATGAGCGTATCGCCCCGGTCAGACTGCTTCGCGACATATAGCTGCGACAGCGAGATGACAATGCCGACAGCCAGCGCGGGAAACCACGAAGAATCCTTTTTGTTGACTGACACGTCTTCCTCATATCCATCGCCGCGTAACTCTTCTGCGTAGTCGTCTTGCTCGCTCATCAGATTGGATCAAAGGCCGCGAGCGCTCCGATCACGCTGAGGAATGGAGTCGCTATCGTTCCGGGGGCGTCGTTGTACGTTGGGGATGAGTTGTACTGCACGACATGTGCACCATCGGACACCGCGGCGTTGTCAAACGCGTTCCCGGCGCCGCTGAACTGCATGACTCCGGTAGCCGTCGACACGAGAATCATGGAGTCCGTCGTGTCGGTGTTGCCGGTGCCTACGTTTCTAAACACGTTGCCGCTCAGGTTGGCATGCGCGAAGGTGCTATCCGCGAGCGTCAATCTCAGCGCCGGCTCGGTGTCGAACGGAATATCGAAGACGTTTCCAGATGCCACAAGGCGCAATTTCCGGTGACTCGTATCCCCACCGTTGGCATTGATGTGGACCTGCCGAAGCACATGGCAGTTGTTCAGCATGGTGAGCCCCGCGCTGATCGCTGTCCGGTCCGTGCTCGCCGCGTCGGCGTCAGCCACAGTGGAGTTGTCGATCTGGATCTTTGTCCAGCCCACATCACCCCGGAAATCAACCAGCGGGCAGTCCGCGATCGTCAGCGCGCCGTTATTGGCCACGCTCGCCTTGCGCATGCACAGCCGGCTCTTCGTGACCGTGAAGTTCGCCGACGTCGAGAAAATCTCGGTCGACACCATCGCGTAGCCGAACGTGTGATTGTGGAGGTTCGACAGGGTCGCGTGGCCCTTGTAGCGGCCGTCCGGAGTCGTATCCGCGGCGCCGGAAAACACCACGTCGCCGAAGTAGCCATTTGTTGCGCTCTGATAATCCGTCTTGGCTGACACGTCATCGTTGCCGTTTGCGAGCTTCCAGAGCGTCTGCAGGCCGTCGAGGTTGATCACTAGCTGCTGAGGGGCTGTCACAGTGCCCTGCGCTACGCGAATCGCGCCGAAGCCGTTGGAGGCCGAGCCTGTCGACTGATTGAGGCACGTGATCGAAACGTCGCGCAGATCGAAGCGGAAATTGACGCCCGTAGCGACTTCCTGCGCCTGAATCAGGATGCCGGCTCGCAGGCCGAGACTCTCTCCCGCAGCAGCAGGGTTTAGCCGATCCGCCTCACCCTGGAAGCCTGATACGACGACATGAGTGCTACGCGTACCGCCGAATCCGAGTCGCATGGCGACCTTGGAGCGCAGTGACACGCAATTCATGTAGCCGATGGATGCAGCGAACGGCCGGGTCGTACCGGTATCGCTGTTGCTTCCTGCGTTGCAGACGAATCCGACGCCAGTGTTCTTGGAGGTGCAGTTTACGTATTTGACGTTATCGCCCGACTCAACCCAGAACCCGCAGTTGCTCTCCGGTGCGACAACGTCATGACCAAAGTCCGCGGTGCAGTTCGTGAACTCGAGATCGCGGCAGTTGGTCGACGAATCGGTCCGTGCGAACTCGCAGCAGAAGCCGATCCGCTGATAGTCGTATACGTGGCAGTTGACGAACTTCACGTCTGTTGCGCCGCCAACGTAGAACGCATCACCACCAGAACCGCTTCGAGTGCGGCGAACGGTGCTGTTGCTGACCTTCACATCCTGAGAGATCCCCGTGGCGAGCCCGTCTCCTTCGATGAAGAGGCCAGCGCGCAGGAAGTTCATAAACGTGCAGTTCTCTACGATAGCGCGCGTGGCATTCCACAGGCGCACGCCGTAGGGCTTGGTCCAAAGCTCCTCATTCGTGGTGTCGGCGTAGGAGCCGGCCGCACCCAGATCGACATTCGGACTTGTGCTTCCGGCCTTGGTCACCTGGCCGTCGAACGTGATTCCCGAGAGCCGCAGTCCCGTCTGACCCGTCTGCTGCACCGTGAACGAGGCAACGGTCGTGGTGAAGTCCTTGCGACGGATGATGGTCCGCCCTTCGCCGACCCAGTCCGCCGTTTGCGATAGCGAGCTCCCGCCACGCGCGGCAATGTCTACTGAGTAGACCTCCGGCATGAACCGCAAGGCCGCCCCCGCGAGCGCCGCTACATCATTTGCCGTCTGAATCGCGGCCGCCATGTCGGTAGTACCGGGCGTTTCGTTGATTCGGTAACGGTTCGGCGTATACGGAGGCGCCCTCAGGTCGGCCGGAACGACGGAGCTCGACGATTCAGCCTCGGTGACCTCGTACAAGGCCGGGCCCGGCTCAAGCATGTCCTCGGTATAGATGCCGACGCCGTCGGCGTTCTGGATGACCAGCTTGTAGTGACCTTCCGACGGGTCAACATAGACTGCCGGAAACAAGCCTCCTTCCGTCGATTGGATGGGCTGCTCGTGCTCGATGGTGTAATCTGGTCCACGGTACGCGATGCGGATGTTGTTCGTCCCTGCGTCATAGACGAACATCCGCGCGCCCACGAGGGGCTCGCCATTGATGTCGACGATGAGCGGGCGAGGCAAGTTAACAAGGGCCATCAGTTGACCTCAGAAATACAAAAGCCGCCTAGAAAGGCGGCTCGGTGAAAGCGCAGACGGCGATGTTTTTGGCGCTCCTGCTCGCGCCGTTCTTCGCGTTCCTGCTGCGATTGATCTCGCGCCTGATTGTCGAAGCGCTGTATGTCGCCAGCCCAGAAGGCTGGTTTAAGAGGCTATTGGCTCGAGATCGCGCCAGCCGTCGTCGCCGCGGGTAGTGCGCGATTGATGTAAGGCAACGCTCGCTGAAGCGCTGGCGAACCTGCTAGCAGGTATTCGACGACTGGAGCCGACTGCAAGGCGGAATTGGCACCGCGTGCCGCACCCAAAGTTGCGGCAGTAGTCGCCAGAGTTGCGGGCTCCAGCATTCCAGCAACACCAGCGCCACCCAGAATCCCTGCTCCGATCATCCTGTTTGCCGTTCCGGAGTTTCCGAATGGCTCCTTCAGAAACTGCGCGCCAACATCCGCCACGTCCTTGAGTTCTCCGCGAAGGTTCTTCACGTTTCCGAGAGCGGCAGGCGTTATTCCGCCATCGGCGCCGTTCTTCAACAGTTTCCTGACGGAAATCAGATTGCCGTACTGCTGTTTTACCTTCGCGAAGTTCTTCGAGATGTCTCCAGGCAATGATCGATTGAATGCGTCCATCAGCGTGTCGCGCAGCTCAGACGCGTGATAACCAAGGGATGAGTCCTGACCTCTCGCCACGCGGTCGAGTGTCTTTTTGATGTTGTAGGCGGCCTGCGCGTCGATCTGACCGCCCTGGCCAACCTTGTCGAGGATGTTGTCGACTTGCCGAGTGATCACGCCGAACTGAGCGTCCGTCAGTTCGGTACGTGCAGCCTGCAAGACATCTTCGAGGCCATTCACCAGTTCCGTATCGGCGTTGACTGGATAACGCTTCAGCACCGCGTCGTACTTCGCACCGAGAGACGCCTGCGCGCTCTTCACGGCAGTAGTGAGATTGTCAGTGTTCTCGCCGAATGTGCGCGCAACCGCACGATTGAACTGTGACCTTTGCGCCGCCCGCGACGCGTCTCTGCCGGATAGCGGGATTGTGTCGAGTGCTGCAGATACGCCCGCAAGTGGTCGACTCCCGCTTACTTGCTCGGCGCGCAACTTGATTCCCATCGACTGCGCCTTGCGCGCGAGTTCACGAATCTCCGGAGTGACTTTTGAAGACGCCTGCGCCACCTTGCCTACGCCGGCAGCGAGCCCCTCACCAGCGGCACCGGCAATTGCCCCGATGGCTGTATTCCCTGCGCGGGTCTGGTCACTGGTGACGGGCTGCATATTCGCGAACGTACCGCCCAGCGCTGCCGCTGCGCCCATCCGGCCAGCAAGACTGACCCCTTTGGCTGCCGCGCCACCCGGAACAGCCAGCATCGCAGCTTGTCCGCCCACGTAACCCGTCATTCCACCGGCCGTATCCATCAACGCAGCATCCTGAGCGGCGGTCTCGCTTGCTTCGCGGCGGACGCGCTGCGTTGGCGTCTCTCCGCGCACGAGATCTGTCATCGTTGGGCTGACGAGATTCAATTTGTCGCCGGCCTCGATCGCGAGTTGTCGAACTCCCCGGCCAGTATCGACAAATGCCTTGCCGACGCCTTCGCCGAAGTTTTGCGCGAACGAACGTCCGGACATCGGACCGTATCGCTCCTGATACTCCCGCGATGACGGATCGTACTCCGCGGGGTTCTCTTTCTTGAGGTCTCGTTGTGGACGATAAGCCTGCTGCACATGCGCTAGGGCTTCCTGCTCCGTTCCCTCGCCAGTTACCTCGTACTCACTGCCATCGGGGGCGGTGATGCGATAGGTCGGCATCACTTCACCTTCTTGATCGACCAGCCGCCAGTTTGTGGCGCATCCGGCCCGGGCGCAGTGCCT
>Ga0182747_1000402_pt1 | contig 42282 bp, 47 predicted proteins | sample eDN3rd30CBELigBY_FD_128526 | JGI IMG/M metagenome (GOLD analysis project Ga0182747, IMG submission 128526) | Enriched backyard soil microbial communities from Emeryville, California, USA - eDNA 3rd pass 30_C BE-Lig BY (version 2) (version 2) | ecosystem: Environmental > Terrestrial > Soil >... | reverse complement strand
CACCGTGCCGAACCAGTCGCTGTTGTTGAAGTCGTTGTCGAGGATGCCGTCGCCGTTGAAGTCGAAGCGATCGTCGCCGCCGAAATCGGCGTACTGGATGTCGCCTTCGAGACCGACCACGAAGGAGCCGATCTGGTAGTTGTAGCCGGCCTGGGCGCCGCCGACGAAGCCGCCGTCGTCGTCGAGGTCGAAGCGGACACCGCCGACGGTGATGCTGTCATTGGTGTTCCAGCCATAGCCGGCGTTCACACCGACGTAGAAGCCGGTCCAGGTGAAGACCGGAACGGCAGCGATCACCGGAACCGGAGGAGCAGCGCGGGCCGGAAGGTCCGCAGCGGAAGCGGCTCCGGCAAAGCCGAAGAGAGCGACGCTGGCGAGAAGAATTTTCTTCATGGTTTCTCTTTCCTATCGATGTCATGCCGAACCGATCCGCGCTGACGTGGATCAGGCCGGGCACTACCCGTTTATAGAGCGACAACCGGTCGAGGGCTGTGACTTCACGACCACAGCTCGACAATGGGCTGTGGCGGGATTGTGGCGGCAATGTGCGTGCGTTTCCCCTTGTGGCATCGCTGGTCCACAACGCACAGCTTGGCCATTGGTTCGACGCGGCAGCGAAAAAATGTCATTTTCTTGTCAGCGCCTTGTTATGTCGTGATAATATTGCATTGAGGGTTCGAGAATGAACAAAGCTGCTCTGGTGACCGGTGGGGCCCAGCGCATCGGGCGCCGCATCGTCGAGCGACTCGCCGCCGAAGGCTATGCCGTCGCGATCCATTGCCGCCGTTCGACGGAAGAGGCGGAGGCGATGGCCAGGGGCATCGAGGCGGCAGGGGGCAGGGCGGTCGTCGTCCGGGGCGATCTCGCCGACGGGGCAGCCGTTGAGCGTCTCGTGCCGGAGGCTGTCCGCGCCCTGGGCGCTCTGACGCTTCTCGTCAACAATGCTTCCGAATTCGAGCCCGATGAGGTCGAGACGCTTACCCAGGAGCGCTGGGACCGGCACTTCGCGGTGAATCTGCGCGCGCCGGCCTTCCTCGCCCGCGACTTCGCGCATCAGCTCCCGCCCGAGGGCCGGGGAAGCATCGTCAACATCGTCGACCAGCGGGTCTGGAAGCTCACACCGCAGTTCTTTTCCTACACCCTGACGAAGACGGCCCTGTTCAGCGCCACGCAGACCATGGCGCAGGCGCTGGCGCCCCGCATCCGCGTCAATGCCATCGGGCCGGGTCCGACCCTGTCGAACGTGCGCCAGGGCGACGAAGATTTTGCCAAGCAGAGCGATGCTGTGCTGCTGGGGCATGGCGGCACGCCCGACGAGATCGCCGACGCGGTGCTTTACCTGGCGCAGGCCCGCAGCGTCACGGGCCAGATGATCGCCGTCGATGGCGGCCAGCATCTCGCCTGGGAGACGCCGGACGTCGCCGGCATCAAGGAGTGAGCGCGATCGCCGAGATCAGCCGGCCGTAATCCGGCTCCCTGCGATGGGTGGTGCGGCGATAGCTGAAGAAGCGCTCATCGTCGGAATAGGTGCACAGGCCGAGATCGGCGAATTGGCCGATTCCCGCCGCTGCGAGGCGTGCGCCGATGAAGCCGGGCAGGTCGAACATGGCATGGCCAGGCCTCTCCGCCTTTGCGAGAAAGCGCTCCTGACCGGGCGCTTCCTTCGCGAACCGTTCGATGAAATCCGGGCCGACCTCGTAGGCCTTCTGGCTGATCGTCGGACCGAGCACCGCGACGATCTTTTCGCGCCTTGCGCCGAGCCGCTCCATGGCATCGAGGGTCGATTCGAGCACGCCCGTCACCGCCCCGCGCCAGCCCGCATGGGCCGCGCCGATCACCCGCGCTTCTGGATCGGCGAACAGAACCGGGCCGCAATCCGCCGTGGTGATGCCGAGCGCGAGGCCCGGCACGTCCGTCACCATCGCATCCGCCTTGGGCCGCTCTCCCGTCCAGGGGCCTTCGACGGTGACCGCATCCGGCGAATGGACCTGATACACGCTGACCAGCGCCTCCGGCCCAACGCCCAGCGCATCCGTCATCCGGCGGCGGTTCTCCTGAACGCGTGACGGCTCGTCAGACGAGCCGATGCCGCCATTGAGCGTAGCGTAGATCCCCTCCGACACGCCGCCCTGCCGGGTGAAGAAGGAATGGCGAACCTGAGGCAGCGAGACGAGAGCGGGCGCTTGGATATGCATGGCTCGATCTTATGAAGAGATGGACAGGGCGGGCAGGGCCGGAACGGATTCGATGCTCCTATCTGTAACGGCCAAAACCTTAAACAGCTCTCCCATGCCGGTCGGGCCGCGTTCGGTGAGGCGCGCAAGAGCCTGGTCGATATCGGCTCCTTGAGCCGGCGTCGCCCGGGCCTTCAGGGACGCAGCGCGGGCCTCGATCCCGAGTGCCTGGAGGAAATCGCCCTGCGTGGCGATGCCGTGAGCCCGCGCCCCGCCCGCAACGGCGGCCTGCGCGAGGCGATGGAAATCCACATGGGTGGTCAGGTCCGCCTCGCCGGGCTCGGCGAGGGGATCGACGAAGGCGTGCTGCTTGAGCGCCTGCAGGGTATCGCCATAGGCCGGACCCCAATAGCCGTAATCGAGGATCAGGGCCGCGCCCCCGTCCTGTTGCAGACGACGGGCAAGCTCGCCCATGACGTCGATGGAGGCGGCTGGCCATTCCAGCACGTCACCCCTCCGGAGCGGGTTGCCGAGGCCTTGTTCCGGTTCCGGGCGCAGGCCGAAGATCAGGCGTTCCCCGTCGAGGCCGACGAGCCGCTCGCACCAGCCGAGTTCGGTGGCGAGAAACTGGCGCACGGGGAGGGCGTCGAGAAACTCGTTGGCGACGAGCAGCACCGGACCGGGTGGCACATCCACTAGCCGGTCATGCCAATGTAGCGAAAACCCGGACGCGGCAAGCGCCGCCTGCTGCCGCTGCCGCAGGGCCGGGCTCGTCTCCACGAGGTGCACGGCCGCGGCGGCCTTGAAATCGGGCAGCACCTGGGTCGCGCGCAAAAGATCCGCCATCAGGGTGCCGCGCCCTGGCCCCAGCTCGATGAGGCGGCAGGGCGAAGGGCGGCCCATGGCGTGCCAGATCTCCATCAGCCACAGGCCGATCAGCTCGCCGAACATCTGGCTGATCTCAGGTGCCGTGGTGAAGTCGCCCGCCGCACCGAGAGGGTCGCGGGTGGCGTAATACTGCCTCAGGCACAGGCTCATGTAGCGCTCGACCGTGATCGGCCCGTCATGGGCGATGATCTCACGCAGGGTGTCCGCGAAGGGCTTCACGCCGCCTCGACCGGTCTTGCCGGTCGGGTGTAGCCGCGCGCCGCCATGACGATGACGCCGGCGCCGACCAGCGCCATGGGGATCGAGAGCAGCATGCCCATGGTGATGCCGCCCCCAAGTGCCCCGACCGAGGAGCCGAACAGGAAGCCGAGCTGCTCGTCCGGCTCGCGGAAGAACTCGCAGACGATGCGGGCGACGGCATAGCCCAGCACGAAGATGCCGCCGAGGAGACCGGGCCTGCGGAAGCCGAAGGTCCGCGCCGCGATGGCCATCACGATGAACAGGATCAGACCCTCTCCGAAGGCCTCGTAGAGCTGGCTCGGATGGCGCGGCACCGGGCCGGCATGGGGAAAGACCACCGCATAGGGAAAGTCGGGGGCGGGGCGGCCCCAGAGCTCACCGTTGATGAAATTGGCGATGCGCCCGAAGAACAGGCCGATCGGCGTCACCACCGCGGCCATGTCGAGCATGGCGAGCGGGTTGAGCCCGCGCCAGCGCGCAAAGAGCACGATTGCGAGCACGGCGCCGAGGAAGCCGCCGTGGAAGGACATGCCGCCATGCCAGACCGCGAAGATCTCCAGCGGGCGCGAGAGATAGGAGCCCAGGTTGTAGAACAGCACATAGCCGATGCGTCCGCCGAGCACGACGCCCAGCGCCACCCACACGATCAGATCGTCCACGTCCGTAGGCTTGGGCTGGCGCAGGGAGCCCCAGAGGTCGGCCTTCGCGGCGAGGCGCTTGGCGTAGAACCAGCCGCCCAGGAGGCCCGCTACATAGGCGAGCGCGTACCAGCGGATCGCGAAGGGGCCGATGGAAATCGCCACCGGATCGATGATGGGAAACGAGAGAGCCATGAGAGGGCCTTGATGGAACGTCCTGCCATTGGACCCACGGCAAGGGGATCGTCAACCCTGTTGCAGTTTGCGGCGGATGAGCCCATGTGTGGCATTCCGGGGCCTTGAAGGCCCGTCGAACTCTGTGGATTTCGCGCCCATGACCCAATCGTCCAACCGGATCTTCGATGAACTCGCCCGCTTCGCCACCGACGCCGCCGGCGCGGCCCAGGGTGTCCGGCGCGAGATCGAGACCGTGGTCCGCAGCCAGTTCGAGCGCCTGATCAAGGACATGGATGTCGCCACCCGCGAGGAGGTCGAGGTCCTGCGCGAGATGGTGACCGCCGCCCGCGAGGAGAACGAGAAGCTCGAAGCCCGGGTAAAGGAGCTCGAGGCGAAGCTCTCCTCCACCGCCGGCATCAACCCCGCAACGCCTTGATCTGAGCGGAAACCCGGCCTGCCTTCAGCGCGGGGCTCCTGTTGTGGACAGGTGAATCACGCGCATTGTGACAGAGGCCGAAATCTAAGACTGTCGATTCATGAGCTGATTCGTGGCGGCGACGGCAGGCACTCCGAATATCGTAGGTCTTCAGAGTACTTCTTTCGAGTAGAGCCCGGATCCACGCAATGATGTTGCCCGAATGTGTTTACCATATTCAGGTGATTCAGCTTTTTTGGATCGACATGCCGCAGATTCATCTTGAAATCGATCGTTCGGAACATCCCCTCGATGTCGTCGAGCGCCTCGCTTCCCTGCGGCACTGGATCTTCGACCGGGCCGAAACGGACGAGATGGCCGTCTCGGTCTCCGGCCGCTGGGCGGATTACGATATCGCCTTCACCTGGATCGAGGACGTGGAGGCCCTGCATGTGGCCTGCGCCTTCGACCTGAAGGTGCCCGAACGCCGTCGCCAGGACGTGCTCCAGCTCATCTCCGCCGTCAACGAGCAGCTCTGGGTCGGGCATTTCGACCTGTGGAGCTCGGAAAACGTGGTGATGTTCCGCCACGCGCTGCTGCTGGCGGGCGGCGCCGACCCGACCGACGGACAATGCGAGACCATGCTGCGGGTCGCGGTCGAGGCCTGCGAGCGCTATTTCCAGGCTTTCCAGTTCGTGATCTGGGCCGGCAAGTCGGCCCGCGAGGCGCTCGATTCCGTCCTGTTCGAAACCGAGGGCGAGGCCTGACCTCGCCTCGACAGGGGAGGGAATACGGGGATAGATAGCGGCCATCCCGCAGCCTTCCTCTAGGACGTCCCATGTCGCAGTCATCTCGTCTCCCGTCGTCTCTCATTCTGGTCGGAGCCGGCAAGATGGGCGGCTCCATGCTGGAAGGCTGGCTCAAGGTCGGCATGAAGGCGGACGGCGTGACCGTCCTCGATCCGAAGCCCTCCGAGGAGATGACCCGGTTCTGCCGGGAGCGCGGTATCGCCCTCAACCCGGCAAACCCCTCCGCTCCGGAGGTGCTGGTTCTGGCGATCAAGCCACAGATGCTCGACGAGGCCGCGCCCGCATTGAACGGCGCTCTTGGCCCTCGGACTCTCATCATCTCGATTCTCGCCGGCAAGACGATCGGCGACCTCAAGACCAGGCTTCCCGCTGCCGGTGCCATCGTGCGCGCCATGCCGAACCTGCCCGCGAGCATCGGGCGAGGCGCGACGGGGGCCGCAACCAACGACAAGGTGAGCGAAGACCAGCGCCTGACGGCGGATGCGCTGCTTTCCAGCAACGGCATCGTCGAATGGCTGCCCTCGGAGGATCTGATCGACGCGGTCACCGCGCTCTCGGGATCGGGACCGGCCTATGTGTTCCATCTCGTCGAGTGCCTCGCCGAGGCGGGCGCCGCGGCCGGATTGCCGGCCGATCTCGCGCAGCGCCTCGCGCGCGCCACGGTGACGGGGGCTGGCGAGCTGCTGTTCCAGAGCGATCTCTCTCCGGCGACCTTAAGGCAGAACGTGACCTCGCCAGGCGGCACGACGGCTGCGGCGCTGGAGGTTCTGATGCGCGATCCGGACGGCCTGAAAGCCCTCATGCGCGAAGCTGTGGCGGCGGCCAAGCGGCGCGCGGAGGAACTCGCCGGTTAGGCCATTGGGCTTCTTGTCCTCCGCCCCTAGATTAATCCGCAATGGACGATGTCGAGGAGAATGATCGTGATGGCAGAAGCTCCAACGGACAAGCGCAAGGCGATCGTCGAAGCGCTCATGGATCTCGCCTCCCGGCGAGCCTGGCACGAGATCGAGATCACCGATGTCGCGAAGGCCGCCAACGTCTCGCTTGCCGAGTTCCGCGATCTGTTTCCGTCCAAAGGAGCCGTGCTCGGCGCGCTTTCGCGCCAGATCGACCGGCAGGTGCTCGAGGGAACGAGCGACGATCTCGCGGGCGAGCCCGCGCGCGAGCGCATCTTCGATGTGCTGATGCGCCGCTTCGACGCGCTGCAGCCCTATAAGCCCGCCTTGCGCCGGATCTCACAGGACCTGCGCTACGAGCCGATGTCGCTCGCCGCGCTCAACCAGGTCTCGCTCAATTCCCAGCGCTTCATGCTCGCTGCCGCCGGCATCGACACCGAGGGGCCGCTCGGAGCCCTGAAGCTTCAGGGTGCGGTGCTGGTCTATGCCAACACCATGCGCACATGGCTCGACGACGACGATCCGGCGCAGGCCAAGACCATGGCGCGGCTCGACCGCGAGCTGCGCCGCGCTGAGCGCATCATCGAAGGCGCGGAAGATCTGCGCCGCCTGAGCGCGCCCTTACGCGCCGTCGGGCGTGCCCTGATGCAGGGCCGCGGATCTTCGCGCCGCGAGAAGCGCCGCAGCGACGAGGGCAACGGCGACAGGGACAATCCGGCGGCCGCAATCTGACGAAGAGGGCAGGGGCAATATGGATCAGGCGAGTTCGACGGCGGCACCGATCGCATTCGACGATTTCCTGAAAGTCGACATCCGTGTCGGCAGGATCGTCACCGTGGAGCCGTTTCCGCAGGCCCGCAAGCCGGCGTTCAAGCTCACCATCGATTTCGGTTCCGAGATCGGCACGAAGCGCTCCTCCGCGCAGATTACGATCAATCATGCGCCGGACGATCTCGTCGGATCGCTAGTCATGGCCGTGGTGAATTTTCCGCCGCGCCAGATCGGGCCTTTCATCTCGGAAGTCCTGACACTCGGCGTGCCGGATGCCAACGGCGACGTCATGCTGATCAGGCCAGATCGCGACGTGCCGGTGGGTGGGCGGCTTTATTAGATCGAAACGGATGTCATCCCGGGCGAAGCGCATTGGAAATCCGGACCGGCTGAAGAATGAAGGCGTTAAGCTCGACACTGTCATTCCCGCGTAGGCGGGAGTCCATAAGCGCCGACAGTGCCGAACTGATTGAAGGTCGTGTTTATGGATCCCGGCCTCCGCCGGGATGACAGTGCCATATTCGTCCGGGATGACGTGTGAATGAGGCAATCCATGAATGCAGTTTGCAAGCCTCCTGCGTTGGCAATCATTGCATCGATCTTCGCCGTCATCGGCGGCGCGGCATCGGCACAGTCGCCATCCTTCTCCTGCGATCAAGTCGCGCCCGGCGGCATCGAGGAGATGATCTGCAAGGATAGTGAACTATCTTCCCTCGACCGCAAGCTGTCGGATGTCTATGCGCAGGCAGCGCGCAAGGCGGCGAACGAGCATCCGCCCGTCCTGCAGGCGGAGCAGCGCGGCTGGATCAAGGGACGCGACGAGTGCTGGAAGAGTAACGACAAACGCAGCTGCGTGCAGGGTGAATACGAGCGCCGCATCGCGGAGCTGCAGGCGCGCTATCGCCTCGTTCCCGGAATCGGCCCCGTCACCTTCATCTGCGACGGCGATCCGCGCAACGAGGTGATCACCACCTTCTTCCAGACCGATCCTGCAACGATGATTGCAGAGCGCGGCGACGGCGTTTCGCTGATGTTCGTGCAGCCCTCCGGAAGCGGCGCCCGCTATCAGGGGCGCAACGAGAGTTTCTGGGAGCATCAGGGCGAGGCAACGGTGACATGGGGCTTCGGCGCCCCGGAGATGCGCTGCAAGAAAAGCCCTTGATCAGGCCGGAAGCCGCACCGTCGCGCGCAAGCCTCCCAGGGGGCTCTCGCCCAGCACGATGTCGCCGCCATGGGAGCGTGCGACATCGCGGGCGATGGCGAGGCCGAGGCCCGAGCCGCCCTCGTCCTGGTTGCGGGCCTCGTCGAGGCGCACGAACGGCTTGAAGACCTCTTCGCGCTTGTCGGCGGGAATGCCGGGCCCGTCGTCGTCGACGTGCAGGATGAGCCAGCGCGTTTCGTGATTGGCCGTGATCTCGATCCTGTCGCCGTGCCGCGCCGCATTGCCGACGAGGTTGAACAGAAGGCGGCGAAAGGCGTCGGGCCGCACGATGATGATCGGGTCGCCGACGATGTCGAGCTCCGTCACATGGCCCTGCCGTTCTGCGTCCGATTGCACTTCTTCGAGGAGCTGGCGCAGATCCGTCGGAATCGCCTGCTCGCCGGCGTCGCCGCTCTCGCCGCGCGCGAAGGCGAGATAGCCTTCGAGCATGCGGCTCATCTCGTCCACATCGCGCTTGAGATCCTCGACCTCCGGCGTCTGATCGAGGAAGACGAGAGAGAGCTTGAAGCGCGTGAGAATCGTGCGCAGGTCGTGGCTGACGCCGTTGAGCATCGTCGTGCGCTGCTCGATGTTGCGCTCGATGCGCCGCTTCATCTCTAGGAAGGCGTGGCCCGCCTGACGCACCTCTCGCGCGCCGCGCGGGCGGAAATCGATCTCACGCCCCTTGCCGAGGGATTCGGCCGCTTCCGCAAGGCGCAGGATCGGCCTGATCTGGTTGCGCAGGAACAGGATCGCGATGCCGAGCAGCACGAAGGACGAGCCGCCCATCCATACGAGGAAGATATGCGAGTTTGAGGCATAGGCCTGGCTGCGCCGCGCGAGCACGCGCATGACGTTGTTGCGATCGAGCTTGATGCGCACTTCCACATAGCTCGAACGCCCGACCGTATCGATCCAGTAAGGGCGATCGATCTGGCGTCGCAGCTCGTCGGTGAGAGTCTCGTCGAGAATGTCGAAGAAAGGCTTCGGGCCCGGCGGCGGCAGGTCCGTGTTGCGCAGGATGTCCACGTCGAGCTGCAGACGCTCCGAGGCGATGCGGGCAAGCGTGCTTGCATCCTTGTCCTGCGGGTAGCTCTCGTAGATGTCGATCAGCGCCGCGATGTCGGCGGTCACCGCCGAGGACAGGCGCCGCGTGACGAGCTGATAATGCCGCTCCATGAACACATAGGCGACGACGGATTGCAGCAGGATGACGGGCGCGATGATGATGATGAGCGCGCGGGCATAAAGACCCTTCGGCAAAAAACGCCCGAACCACCGCGCGGCATGGTCGAGAGGCGTGTAGCGAAGAGTCGCTCCGATCTTCATCGGTCGATCACGAGGCGGTATCCGATGCCGCGCACGGTCTGGAGGAAGATCGGATTCGCCGGATCGGTCTCGATCTTGCGCCGCAGCCGGTTGATCTGCACGTCGACCGTGCGCTCGTTGGCGGCAACGCCGTTGCCGGCAAGCGCCTCGCGCGGGACGTTGTCGCCGGCATGGCTGCCGAGGATGGTCAGGATTTCGCGCTCACGTTCCGTAATGCGCACCATCTCGTCGCCCCGGCGCAATTCGCCGCGGTCGAAGCGATAGGAGAAGGGGCCGAAATGGACCACCTCCGGCAGGTCGCCATTGCCGGTTCCCGCCACCGGCGTGGCGCGCTTGAGAATGTTGCCGAGACGCAGCAGCAGCTCGCGCGGCTCGAAGGGCTTGGGCAGATAATCGTCCGCGCCGATCTCGAGGCCCGTCACCCGGTCCGACGCATCGGAGCGGGCGGTCAGCATGAGGATCGGCACCTGGGAATGCTCACGCAGGCTGCGGGCATAGTCGAAGCCTGTCTCGCCGGGCATCATCACGTCGAGCACGAGGGCGTCGAAGACGAAATTCTCCGCCTTGGCCCGCGCCTCGGCTGCGCTGGAGGCGGACGTCACCCGATAGCCGTTCTCGCTGAGGAAGCGGGTGAGCAGGTCGCGCAGGCGGCGATCGTCGTCCACCACAAGAACGTGCGGGGCGTGGTCGGGAATGTCGATGCGTACATCCATCTGGCGTCGGGCTTCTTTATCGGGCCCTGCTTATCAGGTTTCGTTGGTCCCGAATACGAGCTGCTTCACATGGGCGCTGTCGCTCGGATCGATGAGGCGGAGAAGGTAGCGGCTGACCGTTTCCTTCGCCTCTGGCTCCATCCCGGACAGGGCTCGCATGATGCGGCGGGTCTGCAGCTTGGCGAGCTTCAAGGCTAAATCGTGGCCTTTGCCGGTGGCGAAGAGCAGCCGCTGGCGCCGGTCGGAGGTGCCCATCCGGCTCTCGATGAAATCCTTCTCGATCAGCTCCTTCAGCACCCGGTTCAGGCTCTGCTTGGTGATCCGCAGGATATCCAGGAGTTCGGCGATGGTCAGGCCCGGCTGGCGGCTGACGAAGTGCAGCACCCGGTGGTGAGCCCGCCCGAAGCCGTACTCGTCGAGAATCCGGTCGGGATCGCTAACGAAGTCGCGATAGGCGAAGAAGAACAGTTCGATCAGGTCATAAGCCGGCTGCTCGTCCAGGATATCCTTGCCGGATTGCTGAGACCTCAAAACCGGAATTGCGTCAGGCACCATCCCTATCCCAAATTTTATGTCAGCCTTGTTGACATATCTCAGGACGATTGTTACTCGTCAAGCCGCTTCCGCGAAATGAATGAAATTGAAATCGCCTGGAAGCGAGCCGGAAATTACACGACCCCGGTCGCCAGCAAGGTCGGAATTCAAGGAGAACTAGATGTCCGCGACCCCTTTCGATCAACTTGATGGTTGGATTTGGTACGACGGGCAGATCGTACCCTGGAAGGATGCCAAGCTCCACGTTCTCTCGCACGGTCTCCACTACGGATCCTCCGTGTTCGAAGGCGAGCGTGCCTATGGCGGCGAGATCTTCAAGTCGACCGAACATTCCGAGCGCCTCAGGAAATCGGCCCAGATCCTCGATTTCGAGATCCCCTACACGGTGGCCGAAATCGACGCGGCGAAGCGCCTCGTGCTGCGGAAGAACGGCATGATGGACGCCTATCTGCGCCCGGTCGCCTGGCGCGGCTCCGAGATGATGGGCGTTGCGGCCCAGCACAACAAGATTCATCTGGCCATCGCCGCCTGGGAATGGCCGAGCTACTTCGACCCGGCCCAGAAGATGAAGGGGATCCGCATCGACATGGCGGAGTACCGCCGCCCCGATCCGGCAACCGCTCCGTCCGCCGCCAAGGCGGCAGGCCTCTACATGATCTGCACCATCTCCAAGCATAAGGCGGAGCGGAAAGGCTATGCCGACGCGCTGATGCTCGACTGGCAGGGCCGTGTCGCGGAATGCACGGGCGCCAACGTGTTTTTCATCCGTGATGGCGTGGTCCATACCCCGATCGCCGACTGCTTCCTCGACGGCATCACCCGCCGCACGGTGATCGATCTCGCCAAGCGCCGCGGCTTCGAGGTGACAGAGCGCCGGATCATGCCGGACGAGCTCTCGACCTTCAACGAATGCTTCATCACCGGCTCGGCGGCGGAAGTGACGCCGGTCTCCGAGATCGGTCCTTACACGTTTCATCCCGGCAACATGACCAAGGTGCTGATGGAAGATTATTCGGCCGAGGTTCAGCCCAAGAGCAAGGCGGCGTAACGCTTCCGCCGCATTCCAGTCCTAGCGTCATGCCCGGCCTCGAGCCGGGCATGATATTTTTGGAGCAGGCTCAGAGCAGGGCGGTTCCGCCGCGCGGCCGCGCCTTTCGAACAAACCGGGAATATGGCGTTTGTGCCGGTGTTTGAGAGAAAACTGTGGATAACGGGGACTAATCAGCCTGGTCATTCCAGCTTTCCTTGAGGAACCAAAGTCCTGTAGGAAGTGTTCTCATTTCGGAACAAAAAGAGAACAATTGGAGTCTCCTATGTCTTCACACGACAACGTGACCCGCCCTACTTCCGTTAACCATAAAGCTTCCGCAGAGGCACCCAATCCGAAGACACATCCTGATCTTTCCGACAACCAGATCAAGGATCCGGACGAGTGGGTTTCAGGCGACGAGCCCATGACCGGCGCCCAGGCCTCCTATCTCAAGACGCTGTCCGAGCAGGCGCACGACCCCAGGGCCTTCGACCCGGATCTGGACAAGGCCGAGGCGTCGAAGCGGATCGACCGGTTGAAGCAGAAGCAGGGGCGGTGAGAGGTTCAGGGACAAGACGTCATGGCCGGGCTCGTCCCGGCCATCCCGATCCGAAGAGCGCGCGCCTTTTGTTATCGGGATCACCGGCACAAGGCCGGTGATGACGGCGGGGCAAAATCAGCTGTCCCGGCCCTTCCGCAACGCTTTGGGCATCACCACATAGGCGGCAGGAGCGTCGTGCTCCAGAGGGATGAAACAAAGACGATGATGAAAATTGCTTCTCGCCGCAGCCGGGTCATGATCGCCCTGGCGGCCGCTTTGGTCTTAGCCGGTAGTGCGGCCGAGGCTCGCGTCGGGCGGGGAAGCGGCGGCTTTGGCTCGCGCGGCGCGCGCACCTATACCGCACCGCCGGCGACCCGGACGGCGCCCGAGGCCGCAGCCCCGATTCAGCGCTCGCAGATTCCGAACCAGGGCCCGAACGTCACCCGTCCCGGCACCCCGGCCCCGAACGTAGCGCAGCCGCGCCGCTTCGGATTCGGCACGGGCCTGATGGCCGGCCTCTTCGGCGCGGGCCTGCTCGGCATGCTCATGGGCCACGGCTTCTTCGGCGGCCTCGGCGGCCTCGCCTCGATCTTCGGGCTTCTGCTCCAGATTGGCCTCGTGGTCCTGTTGGTCTCCTTCGCCATGAAGTGGTTCCGCAACAGGCGCCAGCAGCCGGCCTATGCCGGTGCGGGTCAGGGCTATGCCCGCTCCATGGGCGGCAGCGTGCCTCCCACGGGCGGTCGGTCCATGAACAGCGGATCCGGTAGCGGACTTGGCGGTGGTCTTGGAGGTGCACTGGGCGGCGCGCTTGGCGGCATGTCTCAGCGGCCTCAGGCTCAGGCTCGCCCGGGCGTGCGCGATGAGATCGGCATCGGCGAGCGGGATTACGCTGCCTTCGAGAAGGCTCTCGTCGAGATGCAGGATGCGTATTCCTGCGAGGACGTTGCCAAGCTCTGGACGCTCGCGACCCCTGAGATGGCCGGCTACATCCAGGAAGAGCTGAACGACAATGCAGCGCGCGGCGTCGTGAACAAGCTCTCCAACGTGCGCCTCAACCAGGGCGACCTCGCAGAGGCCTGGCGCGAAGGCGCCACGGATTATGCCACCGTTGCCATGCGCTTCGGCATCACCGACGTGATGACCGACCGTGCGACCGGCCGCGTGGTCGAAGGCGACCCGAGCAAGGTCGAAGAGGCGACCGAGCTTTGGACGTTCCGCCGTGATCAGGGTGGCGACTGGAAAGTCTCGGCGATCCAGCAGGCTTAAAAGCTCAATCTTCAGAGATACGAAGGCGGCCGGTGAGAACCGGCCGCTTTTTTATTGAAGATGCCTGTCGTTACTCTGCCGCCATGCGACGACCGGCATGCGAGCCCTCGCGCACCTCCTCGATGATCTTGTTCACGAAAGCATCGAGATCGCCCGGATTGCGGCTTGTGATGAGACCCTGATCGGTCACGACCGTCTCGTCATGCCACTGGCCGCCTGCATTGATGACATCGGTCTTGATCGAGTGGTAAGACGTGCACTTCCTGCCATTGATGATGCCAGCCTCAATCAGCAGCCATGGCGCATGGCAGATGGCGGCGACCGTCTTGCCGGAAGTATAGAAGGCGCGAATGATTTCGATCGCTTTCGGCTCGACGCGCAGCTTGTCCGGATTGATCTGTCCGCCGGGCAGGACGAGCGCGTCGTAATCCGCCGGGTTCACATCGTCGATGTCCTTGTCGACGGACACCGTCTTGTCCCAATCCGTCTTGTCCCAGCCGTAGATCTTGCCCGACTTCATGCGCGATTTCGGCGCGGCGACCTCGACGGTTGCGCCGGCATCCGACAGCTTTTCCTGCGGCACCATCAGTTCCGACTGCTCGAAGCCGTCGGTTGCCATGATGAGGATCTTGGCCTGTTTGATGTCAGGCATGACGTTCTCCATTCCATGTGAGGGATATGCTTGGAAACGGATGGAGCGGAGAGGGGTTCCGGCCATTGGAACCGCGGCGACGTGGTCCTGTTGACACAGTCACGGATGTCCAAACGAGGAAGAAAAATGGTCAATCCCGGAGTGCCGACGAACGAGCCTACGCCCGGCGGCAACATCCCGAGCGAAGTTCCGCCGGGAACGGTTCCCGATGAGGAGCCGGACATCGGACCGACCGGGCCGCGCACGCCCTATCCCGTCAACGATCCTGGGATCACCGATCCCAGGGGGCCGGGCTCCGAGCCCGATTATCTGCCGGGCAATCCGACCGATCCAGGCACGCGTCTTTAATGCGTAGATGCGCTGACGAGTGTGGCCGGCTGCCTGTGCTGCCGGCTCAGATTTCGATGATGGCGTAGGGTTTGCCGGTCGGCTTCTCGATATGCTTGGCGACGTTATAGACCGGCTGTCCGCCGGGCGTCTTGCCCTCGAAGCGGCCGCGATGCGCATGCCCATGCACGATGGCATTGACCTTGAAGCGGTCGATGGTTTCCGCAAGACGCGACGAGCCCAGGAACGGATAGATCTCCAGTGGCTCGCTCTCGATTGTCTCGGTGATCGGCGCGTAATGCAGGATGACCATGGAGCGCTTGGCGCGCACCTGACGCATGGCGTTTTCGAGCCGTAGCGTTTCGTTCATCGTCTCGCCGACGAACTGCTTGATCGCCGGCTCGCCGAAGGAGCCGAGCATGCGACGCCCGAAACCGCCGGCAAAGCCTTTCACGCCGACGAATCCGACGCCGTCGATCTCCACCGATTGCCCGTCGAGAACGCGCATGCCGGCATCGCGCAGGATATGCGTCACCTCTTCGTGCGCGCCGCATTCGTAATCGTGATTGCCGAGAACGCCGACGACCGGGATCGAGCAGGACTTGATGTCCTGCGCCAGCAATTCGGCTTCCTTGGGTCTTCCAAGATCCGTCAAGTCACCGGCTAGCACCAGAACATCGGCCTCTTTCGAGATTTCGCCGAACAGATCGCGATAGGACACCCAGTTGTCCTCGCGCACATGAAGGTCGCCCATGGCGGCGACCTTCATGAGTTGCTGCGGCTCGCTCTGGTGCTGTGGTTCGTCACTCATTCCGCCATTCACCTTCGCCGCCGACATCGGCGAAGCCCCATTGCTTGACATCGATCTCGTAATCGATGCGGGAGAACATCCTTCCGCGGCAGACCTTCATCTGCGGCGGCGGAAGATCGAGCTGCTTGGAGAGCCTGTCGAGAAGCTCGTCCATCACCCAGCGCGGGACCTTGTCGCGCTCGGAAGGGTAGATCCAGCGGAAGTTGAGCAGGTGCATGAGCATGACCTCCCAATGCACTTCCATATAAGCGAGCAGCGCGTGCCAATCGATCTGGTCGTGAGCTTTGAGAATCGTGTGCGCCACATCCGCGCCGTCGTAGCGGTGGCGCAGCTGGATGAAGCATTTCGACCAGACGAGCTCGGTCGGCCCGACGATCCGCACGGGCTGGCCGAAGACCTCGATCTGGCGGGCACGCTGGAACCACTGATCGCCGATCGGCATGGTGCCGTTCGACGAGGCGAAGATCACGTCGAAGAAATACTGGCCCTTGAAGACCTTGCCGAGCCAGCGGTCGTCCTCGATCTCGACCGAATAGCCGAGATTCTTGAAATGCGAGAGGACGCGCGTGTAGTCGCCGGCCTTGCAGAAGATGTCGAGATCCTTGGTCGGCCGCGTGATGCCGGTATAGGCCGAGAGCGCGTAGGTGCCGGCCAGCAGGAAGGGCAGGCCGAGCTGATTCAGCTCCCGCAGCGCCTCGGCATAGAAGGCTTCGGATTCCGGGTATTTGAGGGTCGGTTCCGCCTTGGCATCCATGAGAGGCACGCCGTGATGGAGACCGGAAACCAGATCTGGATCGTGAACTGCCATGGGCCCTGTCCGAAGCGCGGCCAAGAGCGACCCGCGTTCGACAACAGGAATGGCAGGATCGAAGTTCCTTACCGGCGAAGCTCAATGCGTCGGGCGATTTGACCTCAGGCCCGCAAGCGCCGCTGTTCGGAGGTTTTCTGCGCCTGCGGAGCGCCGAGACCGAGGAGGGACCAGATGGCGAGCTGGTCGCCCTCGAATTCGGCCGCGCGTTGCTGCAGCTCCTTCACCTGGTCGTCCGCGGCCATCGGCTTGCCCTCCCTCTGCAGGCGCTGGCCGGCATCGGACAGGACCTTGCCGACATAGCGGGCGAGGTCGGATTCCTTGTCCTGCATACCGAGCCACATGAGCTGCACCATGCGGTCCGCACCGAGGCCGCCGCCGGTAACGGGGGAGGCGAAATAGCTGTACTTGCGCTCGGTGCGCGATTCATGGGCAACCGCCCGGTTGAAGCGGTCGGTGTGCAGCCTTCGCTCGGCGAGCCCCTGCGCCGGCAGGCAGGGATGGCAGGCGCCAAGCGCAACGAGGAAGGTGATGGCCTGAACGAGGCGGTTGAAGGTGATGTCCGCCAGGGCCGGGTCGCTCATGATCTCGCGCAGGGTCTTTGGCCCCTGTTCGAGGGCCGCGATCAACGGGTTGTAGATCGCGTTCTGCAGCTTCACCGTATGGCGGATGCCGCGCACTTCGCGCGGGACCTTGGCCGCCTTCGAGGACAGGGCGAAGCGCATGTCGAGCCAGCGCTCGCGGGCTTGGTGGGTGGACAGTCGCACCGGACCCTTGATGAAGATATCGCGCCGGAACTGCTGGTCGATGACGTGGTCGCGGGTGGTCTGGCGCAGGGCGACATCGTCGATGCCGCCGAGAAAGTCGCGCTGGTCCTTGGTCAGGTTGACCTCGTCGAGAGTGTCGAGCGCATTCGCCGGCCCGACCCAGGTGAGCTTCGCCTCGGTGAGTTCCTCCGCCAGATCCATGAAATAGAACGGGTTGGATTCCTGGTTGAAATATTCGTGGACGATGTAGTGCGGGTGATGGTTCTTCAGCCGCTCGACACGCTTTGCCAGCTTGGGATGATTGGCGAAATAGCGCATGTCCAGGCTGCTGAACTTGTCCGCGAGGCCGAGGAATGCGGTGGCACGAGACGGTGCGGAGAGTGCGCCGCGGGCCAGCGTATGTTCGACGAGAAGACGCCGCAGCGGCATCATCGCGGCCCAGCCGGGCATGCAGTTATAGGAAATGTAGACGATGCCGCCAGGCTTGAGCTTGCGGCGCATGAACTCGACGATGGTGCGGCGGTTCTCGGGCGAGATCCAGCTGTAGATCCCGTGCAGAGTGATGAAGTCGAAATCCGGCAGATCGCTGCGCTCCACGAATTCGGCGAAGCTGTCGTCGTAGAAATGGACGTTCTTCAGCCCCGCCGATTGCGCGAGTGCCTGCGCGCCGACGATGTGGCCGGGATTGAAATCTGTGCTGTGGAACTGGATGTGCGGGTTGGCGGCCGCGAGAAGGTTGGTCGAGAACCCCTGGCCGCATCCGAGCTCGCAGTAGTTCAGCGAAGCCTGCGTGAGGTCGGGAGCCTGCACGCCCTGCAGAAGGGCCAGAAAACCAAGAAGGCTCGGTGTCAGCTCCTGATAGAAGCCGTGCGTGTATTCCACGTCGACCACGTAGCCCGAAGACCAGTCCGCCATGACATCATCCCGATGGCTCGGCCGCAGCTCCCGCGTTCGACCGATTGAATTTTAATAACATTACATATGTCAGGCGACGTTCTTCGGATCAATTCTTTTCTGCTAACCTGAGGGAAGTTTGGTTAAAGCTAATGATCGCCGTGCGAAATCCGGGCATCCCGCGGGCTGTTGAGGATTTCGAGCAGGCTTTGGGCGATGTGCCGGGCCTCGTCGTCCTTCAGGCGCAGCAGGAAGGGGGGCATCATGCCAGCCTGGAGCGCCACCACGGCGAGCCCGTGTTCGTCCATGCCGATATCGATGGTCTGCGAGGTCACGTCGACCAGTTCCTCGGGCATGTCCTCGCTCTCCTCCGCGCCTTCGCCGATGGCGGAGAGCAGCTGGCTGACGGCACGGACCAGCGAGCGGGCGGCATGTGGGTCCATGACCACAGCGGTCGATTGCTCGCCCTTCTGGAACGCCAGCTGGATGTTGTCGCCTTCGAGCGTGACGGAAATACCTGCCATGAATGTCCTCATCCTTCCCGCCCCATATGGGGGTCGTTTCTGTCAAGGGGAAGGCAGGATCCTTGGTACGACAGATGCGCTTCAGCCCCAAGGGGAGAAGCGCATCCTGGTAAACCGTCTATGGGCGGAAAGGCTTAGATCCCGCTGCCCGACGTGCCTCCGGTCCGGCGGATCGAGGCTGCAGTCCCAGTGCCCATGGTTTCCGGCATGCCGACGCTGCCGGCTCCCGCGGCGCCTGCAGAGCGCATGCCGACGCCCATGCCCGCATCGCCAGCCTGCTGGATGCGCAGGTTGTTCTGAACATGGGTGACGCCCGAGATGGATTCGGCGAGATCTTCCGCGTGGCGCTTCTCGAAGCGGCTGCTGATCGTGCCGGAGAGCGTCACCTCGCGGTTCTCGACCCGCACCTCGATCTCGGAGGCGTCGATATGCGGATCCTCGGTGAGGCGGTCGTTCACGTCTTCGAGGATGCGGGAATCGGAGCGCTGGTAGCCGCGCGGGCCGCGGCCGCGATGCAGGCCGGCCTCGCGCATGTCGCGATCGCGCCGGCGCTCCGCAGCCTCGTCGCCGAACCAGGAACGGACCTCGTCGCCGGCCCGCTCGAAGAAGCCGCGGTCCTCGTTGTAGTCGCGCGAGCCGCGCCCGAAGCTCTCCGAGCCGGAGCGGTCGCGCCCGTGATAATCGCGCTCCCGCCGGCTCTCGGCATCGAAGGAGGGCGGGTTGTAGTCCCGCTCGTCGCCGACCACGTCGTACCAGTCGAGGGCCGAGCCGCCGGAATCGCCGTAATCACGCTCGCGGATCTCGCGCTCCAGGCGCCAGCCGCGATCCTCTCCCTCCGAACCCCAGCGCCGGCGGTCGTCGTCGGCGGAGCCGAAGCGGCGCTCGTAGCCTGCGCCGCGGTTGCCGAAGCCACGGCGGGCGATGTAGCCGTCGTCCCCGCGGTCGCGCCAGTCGAAGTCCTGATTGCCGTAGCGGCGGTCGGTGGCCATGGAACGCTCCTCTTTGTTGGTGGATCGGGCTGCGCGGGGCAGCCCCCTCGCGCAACCAACGTGAACCGGTTGCGAGTGTTCCTAGACGCTGTTCCTGGCCACATGCATGCCCTCCGGCCCGGCTTTTGCCGCCGCGCTCGAACGGCCGCGCCGGCCCCGCATTGACCGACGGGAAGTGGGAATCCATCCTGCGCGAAGCTTAGAGAGAGCGAGGAGTTCAGATGGCGGATCTGTCCGGATTGAGCGACGAGGCGCTGGCGGTCTTCGCCTTCGCCGCCTATCACCAGCTGGCGACCGGACGGAGAATCCTCAGCGTGGTCCAGAAGGACGGCGTCGGCCACCGGGCGAGCACGGCGGCCGTGGACGAACTCGACGGGCGCGGACTCGTGCGGGCCGACGGGCGTGAGATCGTCTTCACCCCGGCCGGCGAAGAGGCGCTCGAACGGGTCGTGGCAGCCATTCGGGGCGCCCGAAAGACCTGACTTTCAAGATGTTTGTCGCCCGTGGCCAAGGCCCACTTTGCCTTGTAATTGCCCCATCTGTGTCCTAGGTAGCTTCCATCGACATTTGGCCGGACGACTGGGCTTCCCGCTTTGGCACTGCCGGGCGCACGTTCCTTCTCTCTACCATCTATCGACTAACGGGTGTGCGGGCTCGCCCCTCATCCACGTGCAAACGACAGTGAAAGGGAATTCCCCATGGAACAGGGAACCGTGAAGTGGTACAATGAAACCAAGGGTTATGGTTTCATCCAGCCCGACAACGGCGGCAAGGATGTGTTCGTTCATGCGACCGCTCTCGAGCGCGCCGGCATGCGCGGCTTGCGCGAAGGCCAGAAGATCTCCTACGAGCTTCAGACCGACCAGCGCACCGGCCGCCAGTCTGCAGTGAACCTGCAGAACGCGTAAGGTTTGATGCCGGAGGGCGTGGCTGCCACGTCCTCTTGCATATGGCCGTTCCGTTTCAGGGGCGGCTTTTTTGTTATGAGAAAGGCTTTGCATGGCAAAGGAAGAACTTATCACCTTCGAAGGACTTGTGACCGAAATTCTCCCCGATGCGCGCTATCGCGTGCAGCTCGACAACGGGCATGAGGTCATCGCCTACACCGCGGGCAAGATGAAGAAGAACCGCATCAAGACGCTCGCCGGCGACCGCGTGACCGTCGAGATGTCTCCTTATGATCTGGAGAAGGGCCGCCTCATCTTCCGTCACAAGGATTCGGGTGCATCTTCCGGTCCGCGTCCGCCGCAGCGCGGCAACCAGCAGTTCCGGCGTCGCTGATCCATTCGGCGCCCCGCGAGGCAGCGCCGAATGCTTCGAAGCCCTCAAGGGCTTTCGCGAAAACGAGGTCAGGCGACCGCGTGCATCACCGAGAGGGTGACGCGGTCCGGGCCGAGATCTTCCTCCATATCGGTGAAGTGCATCAGCTCGGCGAGGCGGAAGCGGGCGCGGTTGACGCGGCTCTTGATGGTGCCGACCGCGCAGCCGCAGATCTCCGCCGCCTGCTCGTAGGAGAAGCCCGAGGCGCCGACCAGCAGCAGCGCCTCGCGCTGGTCGTGGGGCAGGCGGGCGAGCGCCTGCTGCAGATCCTCGAAATCGAGATGCGGCAGCTGGTCCGGCTGGACCGAGAGGGCGGCGGCGTATTTGCCGTCTGCATCCTCCACCTCGCGGCGGCGCTTGCGGTATTCGGAATGGAAGAGGTTGCGCAGGATGGTGAAGAGCCAGGCCTGCATATTGGTGCCGGGCTGGAAGCGGTGGATGTTGGCGATCGCCCGCATCAGGGTCTCCTGCACGAGATCGTCGGCCCGGTCGACATTGTTCGTGAGGGAAATGGCGAAGGCGCGCAGGTTTGGCGTCGCCTTCAGCATGGAATCGCGCAGATCCAGGTCGACACTCAAATCGTTACTCATGAGGACTGTCTCTCCGGCTTCCCTGCATCGAGCCGATTGATGATCTCGATGAAGCGCTCCGGCACCGGCTGTTCGCCCAGCGCCAGCGCCTCGTAGAACTGGCGCAGCCTCTGTCCGAGCTGGGCCTGTACGGAGCGGCTCAAAGCGGGGGAGGAGGATCTGTGGAGGCCAGGAACGGGTTCGGGGGGATCGTCGAAAGGCATGATGTTCGGGTTCTTTTTCTGCATGGGTTGTCCTGGACCATCGAGGGTAGCGACCTCCCGGAGGGGACACGCAGACGGTGTCACCCGATCGCCGAGGAGGTAACGCCAAGCCGTTGCCTTCGTTCCGCCCCGGGCCTACCCCTTCAAAGACCGTCCACAGGCAAAAAAGCCGGGAACTTTTTCCCTTACGGTCAAGTTTCCCTCACCGGACGGCCGCACTTCGACGCGGCCGAGTTGGAGGAGAAACCCGCGATGGCACTCAGCACCATCCTGCTCATTCTGATCATTCTTCTGCTTATCGGCGCCGTGCCGGCCTGGCCCTACAGCCGCGGCTGGGGCTACGGCCCGAGCGGCCTTCTGGGTGTGGTCCTGCTCATCCTGATCATCCTGCTGCTGATGGGACGGCTGTAACGGCCGGCCGAGATCTCCAGCAGAGCGGAGCGAAAGAGGGCGGCCCCTGGCCGCCCTTTTCGTTTGACGAGGCGTGAGCGCAAGCCGCCATCTGCCTCGCCGCCGGCCCGTTCCCGTCACGTCTGTGTCCCCGGCCGACATTTCATGGCCCGCTTGCGCTGATCGGCCCAATAGGCCCGGTAGTCGTCGAGCTCGTAGCGGACCGAATCGGCGAAGAGGTTGCGCTGCTGCAGGTAGCAGGGCGGCCCGAACCTGCCTTGGCAGCATTCGTTCCACTGGCACGTGCGCCTGCGGCAGAGTTGCGGCCACCCACGTCTTTAAGAACCGCGACGGAGCAAAGACGTGGATACCCGCGACAAGCCCGGGCATGACGGGAGAGGGGGCCTTGAGGTGGCCGGGAGAGGGGCTGTGCTTGACCATGGTGCCCCCCTCTCCCGGCTCACTGGCGTTCGCCACCCTCCCCCCGCAGAGGGGGGAGGGTTCGCGCTTCGCGTCATGGCCGGGCTCGTCTCGGCCATCCCGGTCGGACAAGCGCCGCACCTCTCCGCATCGAGATCACCGGCACGAGGCCGGTGATGACGTGAGAGGGTGGGATCGAATCGAGACGCAGATCAGCGGAACAAGTCCGGGGATGAGGTGAGGGCGTCATTCCCGGCCGAGGCGCAGCGGAGGGGAACGGATTCCATTGGCAGCCGCAGCGCTCGATTCTAGATCCCGTTCCTGGTTCGCGCTGCCCAACAGTTCATAGACCCGCAGCCAGAACCGTACGGCGGCAGGATTCCTGTCCCGCTCTTCCAGGAAGGCCCGCAATAGCACCTCGGCCCCGGCGCCCTCGCCATAGGCCCCGGCGATGATACGGGTCGCCTGCGCCGGATCTAGCCGGCGCCAGAGAGGGGCTTCGCGGGAGCGTTTCCAGGAGGTGGGCATGACGTGAGCGTGTAGCAAGATTAGCTATTTTAGCAAATAGCTATTTTGGCTAATTAGCTAAAACAGCATATTTCGCTTGCCCGTCACTTTGGGCTGGGCATGCAGAAATCCATCCACACGAAACGCCAGGCGCGCCTTCGCGCCCTGCTGAAGGCTGCGCGAAAGAAAGCTGGCCTGACACAGGATGGACTTGCCGAGCGGATGGGAGCCTACAAGACTTTCGTCAGCAAATACGAGCGCGGTGAACGGCAGCTCGACGTGATCGAGTTCATCGCTGTGGCAGGCGCGTTGGAGTTGGATCCGAAAGTGCTGATTGATCAGTTGATGAGGGATTAGGGCACACTATCGATTGATCGCCACCGTCGGACCCAGTTCCCGCTCGGGCCGGTGAGAGTAGCCCGCACCGGGACTTCACGTCTTTTCTCACTCTCACCTCATCCTGAGGAGCAGCCGTAGGCTGCGTCTCGAAGGAGGTTCCAGAGAGCACCGGATCCTCCTTCGCGATGGTCGCTGCGCGACCTCCTCTGGATGAGGTTTGTGTTTCCTAAGCCGTGGATGGCCGGAACAAGTCCGGCCATGACGGGGGGAGCTTTGAGCCTCCGTCAAAATCTCATCACTCCGGAGGGAGTGAGCCGATCCGGGGTCGCGTAACCAGTAAAGCACTGTCATCCCGGCGAAGGCCGGGATCCATAACCGCCGCCTCGAACCAGTCTGGCGCCGTCGGCGGTTCTGGGTCCCTGCCTGCACGGGGATGACAGGGTCGAGGTGAGGTGCTTCGTCCTGATCGCGATCCCGGATCGGCTTACGCCGTCCGGGATGACATGAACTGGCAATTGGCCCTACCGCCCCTTGCGCCCCTTGTATTTTGGCTTCTGCCCTGCGAACCCTTGCGTGGAGCGGCCCGCGGGGCGCTCGCGGAAGTTCAGGGGGACCTCGCGGTCGGTGCCGGGGCCCATCTCGTCGAGGCCGGGCTTGCGGATGCGAGTGCCCTCGTCCGAGCGGCCTTTGCCGGTCGGGCCGTAGGATGCGGAATCCTCGTCGCCTTCCGCGACGCCTTCGCCTGAGGGCGGCAGGCCCTTCGGTGGCAGGTTGGCGCTGCGGCCGTATTTGCGCGAGCCGCCATAGCGGCCGGCCTCGCGCTCCACATCGACCTGGCGCGCCATCGGATCGTCGCTGATCGCAAGCTCGGTCGCCTGCAGGCGCTTGAGCTCGTCGCGCAGCCGCGCCGCCTCCTCGAATTCGAGATTGGCGGCAGCTTCGCGCATGCGCTTTTCCATGTCGGCGATGACGGCCTTGAGGTTGTGCCCGACTGTCTTGTCGGCAAGGCCCGTATCGACCGAGACGTGGTCGCGCTCGTAGACGCTCTCCAGAATGTCGGCGATGTTCTTCTTCACGCTCTGCGGCGTGATGCCGTGCTCCGCGTTGTAGGCGAGCTGCTTCTCGCGGCGGCGGTTGGTCTCCGCGATCGCGCGCTCCATGGAGCCGGTGATCTTGTCGGCGTAAAGGATCGCCTTGCCTTCCACGTTACGCGCCGCGCGGCCGATGGTCTGCACCAGCGAGGTCTCGGAGCGCAGAAAACCTTCCTTGTCCGCATCCAGAATGGCGACGAGCGCACATTCGGGAATGTCGAGGCCCTCGCGCAGCAGGTTGATGCCGATGAGCACGTCGAAGGCGCCAAGCCGCAGGTCGCGGATGATCTCGATGCGCTCGAGCGTGTCGATGTCCGAGTGCATGTAGCGCACGCGGATGCCGTTCTCGTGCATGTACTCGGTGAGGTCTTCCGCCATGCGCTTGGTCAGCGTGGTCACGAGCGTGCGGAAGCCGTTCGCCGCAAGCTCCTTCACCTCATGCACGAGATCGTCGACCTGGCTTCGCGCCGGGCGGATCTCCACGATGGGATCGACGAGACCCGTGGGGCGGATGACCTGCTCGACGAAGACGCCGCCGGTCTGTTCCATCTCCCATTTCTGCGGCGTCGCCGACACGTGCACGGATTGCGGCCGCATGGCGTCCCATTCCTCGAAGCGAAGCGGGCGGTTGTCGAGGCAGGAGGGCAGGCGGAAGCCGTATTCGGCGAGCGTCGCCTTGCGGCGGAAGTCGCCGCGATACATGCCGCCGATCTGCGGCACGGTCACGTGGCTCTCGTCGGTGAAGACGAGAGCGTTGTCGGGCAGGTATTCGAACAGGGTCGGCGGCGGCTCGCCCGGTTTGCGGCCGGTGAGATAGCGGGAATAGTTCTCGATGCCGTTGCACACGCCGGTGGCCTCGATCATCTCGAGGTCGAACTGCGTGCGCTGCTCGAGCCGCTGCGCTTCAAGCAGGCGGCCCATGCGAGCGAGTTCCTGCAGACGGTGCTGCAGCTCGTCCTGGATGCCCTTCACGGCCTGCTGCAGGGTCGGACGCGGCGTCACGTAGTGGGAGTTCGCGTAGACCTTCACGAAGGAGAGGTCGTTGGTCTTCTTGCCGGTGAGCGGATCGAACTCGACGATCGATTCGATCTCGTCGCCGAACAGCCCGATGCGCCAGGCGCGGTCCTCCAGGTGGGCCGGAAACAGTTCGATCACATCGCCGCGCACGCGAAATGTGCCACGGGCGAAATCGCTCTGGATGCGCTTGTATTGCAGGGCCACGAGATCGGCTATGAGCTGGCGCTGCTCGATCTTCTCGCCGACCTTCACCGAGAAGGTCATGGCGGTATAGGTCTCGACCGAGCCGATACCGTAGATGCACGACACCGAGGCGACGATGATCACGTCGTCGCGTTCGATCAGCGCGCGCGTCGCCGAGTGGCGCATGCGGTCGATCTGCTCGTTGATCGAGCTTTCCTTCTCGATGAACGTGTCCGAGCGCGGCACGTAGGCCTCGGGCTGGTAATAATCGTAATACGAGACGAAATACTCGACCGCGTTGTCGGGGAAGAACGACTTGAACTCGCCGTAGAGCTGGGCTGCGAGCGTCTTGTTCGGCGCGAGGATGAGGGCAGGGCGCTGCGTCTCCTCGATCACCTTGGCCATGGTGAAGGTTTTTCCCGAGCCGGTGACGCCGAGCAGCACCTGATCGCGCTCGGCGCGGCGCACGCCATCCACCAGCTCCGCGATCGCGGTCGGCTGGTCGCCGGAGGGCGTGAAGTCGGATTTGATCTTGAACGGGATGCCGCCTTCCGACTTCTCGGGACGGGGCGGGCGGTGCGGCACCCAGGGCTGGCCGTTCTTGAAGCGCGGATCGCCCTCGGTCAGAAGCCTGGTGAGCGCATCGACCGTGGCCGAGACGCCTGAGCCGGGAGCCAAGTCGCCAAGCTCCTCGGCCACGTCCGGCCCGTCGTCGGGCCCTATCATGCCGAGCTTCTTGGCCAAGGCCGGGTCGACATCGGCGATGTCGCCGTGGATGAAGGTTTCCTGCGCCCGTTCGGCAAAGCCCTTGGCCGCCTCCCGCTCCCGGTTGACCGCGGGATTCAGAAGATCGGCCAGATAGGGATCCAGTGGCTTGAGCTCGGGCTTGGAGGCTTTCCCGGTGGAAAGCTTGGGCTTCTTGGGTGATTTGGCCATAGAACGAATATGGTACAGACGGATGGGGATTGGAAGAGCGTAACGTGTCTCAGGCGGTGTGCTTCTCCGCCTTGCCCCCACCCCGCACGGACCTCACGAGCGGCGCGGCGACGTAGTGGGTGAACGGAATCACGATGGCGCCCAGGATCAGCCCGAAGAGGCCGGCGGCCGTGGCCGAGACCAGCCATTCCACCAGCCCACTAATGCTCGGGACCGCATGGCCCGCCGCGGCGGCGATATTGTGGATGAAATGGGCGAGGCCCGCGAAGCCGTAGCCTTCGAGACCGTGGATGATGATGCCGCCGCCGACCCAGATCATCGCCGCCGTGCCGACGATGGCGAGGATCTTGAGCAGCACCGGCATGGCCTTCACGAGGCCGCGCCCGAAACCCTTTGTGAGCGGCGCCAGCAGCCGGTCCGCGTGCAGCGGGGCGCTCGCAACGCCGCGGCGCAGGAGGTTCGAGACCGGCCTGTCGTTGCGGGCGAGCGCAACGCCGGCATCGTCCGCCTTCACGATCACCGCCACGCCGCCATAGACCAGGGCCGTGATGCCGATGCCGACGACGGCGAGCACCAGGGCCTGCATCCAGGTCGATCCGCCGGGCAGGTTCGCGAGCGTGATCGCCATGATTTCGGCCGAGAGGATGAAGTCGGTCTTGATCGCGCCGCTCACCTTCTCGTCCTCGACATTCTGCGCATTCTGCGAGGCGGCGCCCATGGCGGCCTCATGCTCGTGCGCGCCACGGGGAAACAGCGCCTCGAACACCTTCTCGGACCCCTCGTAGCAGAGATAGGCGCCGCCGATCACGAGCAGGGGCGTGATCGCCCAAGGAGCAACGAAGCTGAGGATCAGCGCCGCGGGCAGGAGATAGATCAGCTTGTTCCTGAGCGAGCCGAGGGCGATCTTGCCGACGATCGGCAATTCCCGCGAGGCGGCGAAGCCCACCACGTAGCGGGGAGTCACGGCCGCATCGTCGATCACCACACCCGCCGCCTTCACGCCCGCCTTGGCGGCCTGCGCGCCGATATCGTCGAGGGAGGCGGCTGCGACCTTGGCGAGGGCGGCGACGTCGTCCAGCAATGCGAGCAGGCCGATGCTCATGAGGTCTCCTGTCGAAGGCTTAGTTCCGATAACGCCCGACTGGTGGATTCGGTGCAGGGAAGCTTAGCGTCGTGCCGGGCTTGCTGTCATCCGCCTGTCATGGGCCGGGCGCATGAGCATCCGGCTAACCTTGACCGTCTCGCGGGGATTTACCATGCATCGCTCCCTCATCGCCGGCTTGCTCGCAGCCGCCCTTCTCTCCGGCACCGCGCTCAGCGCCTCCGCCGCGGAGCATTTCGACCGCATCGCCAGTTTCCCCATCACCTCGAACCTGCCGAAGGATGGGGACCAGAAGGCCGAGACAGTGGCCGAGATCATCACCGCGAGCGAGGACGGCAAGCTGCTGATCTACACCGACAGCCCGCGCAAGGCGCTGGGCTTCATCGACATCACCGATCCGGCGAACCCCAAGGCCGGCGGTTTGCTCGCCGTCGGCGGCGAGCCCACCTCGGTGAAAGTGGTGGGGCCCAAGGCCTATGTGGCCGTCAACACCTCCGAGAGCTTCACCAATCCGAGCGGCAAGCTCGTCACCGTGACCCTCGCCGACCGCAAGGTCACCACGGAATGCGCTCTGCCGGGCCAGCCCGACTCTGTTGCTGCGAACGCTGGCATTCTCGCCATCGCAATCGAGAACGAGCGCGACGAGAAGGTCAATGACGGCGCGATCCCGCAATTGCCCGCAGGTGCGCTGTTGGTGGCTTCGTTTAACGGCGATCAGGTCGGCTGCGCGGATCTCAAGACGGTCAGCCTGACGGGCCTCGCCGCTGTCGCAGGCGAGGATCCGGAGCCGGAATACGTGGATGTGTCCGACGACGGCAAGGTCGTCGTGACCCTGCAGGAGAACAACCACATCGCCATCGTCGACGGCAAGACCGGCAAGGTCGAGGCGCATTTCTCCGCCGGCAGCGTCGACCTGAAAAACATCGACACCAAGAAGGACGGCAAGATCGAGCTCACCGGATCGATGGATAAGGTCGTGCGCGAGCCCGACGCCGTGCACTGGATCGACAACAACCGTTTCGTGACCGCCAACGAAGGCGACTGGAAGGGTGGCTCGCGCGGCTTCACCATCTTCAACAAGGATGGCACCGTCGCTTACGAATCCGGCGCGAGCCTGGAGCACGAGATCGTCTCGCTCGGCCATTATCCGGACAGCCGCAACAAGAAGGGCATCGAGATCGAAGGCGTCGAGACCGGCCGCTTCGGCAGCGACAACCTGATCTTCGTCGGCTCCGAGCGCGCCTCGGTCGTGGGCGTTTATCGCGACACAGGCGCCGCACCGGAGCTGCTGCAGGTGCTGCCCACCGGAATCGGGCCGGAAGGGCTGATCGCCATTCCGTCGCGCAATCTCTTCGTCGCCACGAGCGAGACCGATCTGCACGGCGAGGGCGGTGTCGCTCCGCACGTGATGATCTACCAGCGCGCCGAGCGCGCGGCTCCGGCTTATCCGACGATCCGCTCGACGAAGAACGCCAACGGTCTGCCGATGGGTTGGGGCGCGCTCTCAGGCCTTGCCGCCGACAAGGCGCAGGCCGGCAGGCTCTATGCGGTCACCGATAGCGTCTATGGCGGCGCACCGCGCATCCTCACCATCGACGCCACCAAGAAGCCGGCGCTGATCACGGCTGAGGCTCTCGTCACGCGCAACGGCGCGGCTGCCGAGAAGCTCGACCTCGAAGGCATCGCCGCGGCGCAGGATGGCTTCTGGCTCGCTTCCGAAGGCAACCTCGAGAAGGGCGTCAAGAACCTGCTGATCAGGGTCGATGCCAAGGGCGCGATCCAGGAGGAGATCAGCGTTCCGGCGGAGCTCGAAAAGGGCGCGAAGAACTACGGTTTCGAGGGCGTGACCGTCACCGGTTCCGGTGTCGACGAAATCGTGTGGCTCGCGGTGCAGCGCGAATGGGCGGATGACGGCAAGAACGCCGTAAAACTCCTCGCCTACAAGCCGTCCGACAAGAGCTGGAGCGCGGTGCGCTATCCGCTCGACTCGACGGAGGCTGGCTGGGTCGGCCTGTCCGAGATCACGGCGGCGGGCGACCGCGTCATCATCATCGAGCGCGACAACCAGATCGCCGAGAAGGCGAAGCTGAAGAAGCTCTACGCGGTTTCTCTCGCCGACATGAAGCCGGTGAAGCTCGGCGGCGAACTACCGCTCGTGACGAAGACGCCTCTGCGCGATCTTCTCGCCGATCTTAAGAGCGCGAAAGGCTACGTGCTCGACAAGGTCGAGGGCTTCGCCATCGATGCGGCGGGCGACGCCTACATCGTCACCGACAACGACGGCGTCGACAATTCCTCCGGCGAGACGCAGTTTCTCAAGCTCGGCAAGCTTTGAGGGCGTTCGGTCAGATAGAGTGAAGAGGAGGGTCGCTTGTGCAGCGGCCCTCTGCGTTTCCGCTTTGCCTCCGGCTAAGCAGCCAGGCGTGCGAGATAGCGGCCATCCGGCGTCGTGCCGATGCGGCCGTAGCGGACGAGGGTGGTGAGCGCCTGCGCGATCCGCGGTTCGATACGCTTGCCGCCGCGCCTGAAGCCGCGTGCGAGAGCCGCCACATCCATGGGCCCGCCGGCGGCTAGAAGAGCGCGCTCGACGGCGAGCGGATCCTCATGGCGATCTTTCGGAAAGTCGGGCAGGGAGCGGTCGATGGCGATGACATTCTCGCCAAGATCCAGTTCCCCGGTCTTCGTCGTTGCAGCAGCTTTGGCAAAGCGCGGAATCTGATAATCGGGCCTGAGCCAGCGCACGAAGCCCGAAGCCTCCTCCTTCGCCCGCTCTGCGTTAAGGCCGACGAGCCGTTCGAGAATCTCGTCGTCGGAGAGATCTGCCGGCCAGCCATAAGCCCGGAACACGAGCGCATCGAGCCGCTCGTGCAGCTCCCGCAGGATGAGGATCAGACCTTCGCTTTTGATGCGCTCCTCATTGGGGGTGAGAGCCACTTTCTTGCCGTCATCCCCGGCCTCGTGCCGGGGATCCACGCCTTTGCGACGCTGCGGTTCGGAAGACCTGGATAGCCGGGACGAGCCCGGCCATGACGGGGATGGTGATATCGCCTCCATCGCCTTCAGCTTCTCCAGCACATTGTACATCTGCGTCAGCGTGAGTTTTGGATGCTCGGCTTGGCGGGCTTTGCGAAACGCATCGAGTTCCTCCGCGACGGCGCGGATTTCGGCTTTGAGGGATTCGGATGGGACAGGGAAGGGGAAGGGGTCGAAGCAGCGGGATTTTGAGTAGCGCGGATCGTTGCCAACACCGAGCCATCCGCCTGCGCGTGTTGCCCACAATACATGTTGCCGAGATGAAAGAACCCCAAGCATGCGCGCGTCATCAGATGCGATAGCAATGATCATATGATCGGGAACGCATGAAGCATCGACGAATTGGAAAATGCGGTGTTTCGATGTTTCAGTGGTTCCAATATACCTACGTAGCCCGTGAAGAGCCGGACGAAATGTCTTTCGAGGTTCTCCGAACATCCACCACCTCTTCCGAAAAGCCTCTCTACGGTTAAGGTCGCGCTCCGGCTTCACAGTGTTTAGAAGGTGGTGGTAGATATGAGGGCATTTATGCATCAGCTCATCTGACGTGAGGCCGAATGCATCAATCACAAACCTCCCCTTATTGTGACGGACGAGTTCTCCGCCGTTAAGGAAAGGCTTGATGAATTCCTTTGCAAAAGGGCTGTTGCGACTCAAATACTCTGCCTCATTGGCATCGATCACGAAACCCTGTCCGGCTAACATCATGCCATTGCAAGCAACTCCTTCGTTAGATAGCAAATATTCTGCCGCAGAAATATTCGCTCCAATCGTTATGTCTGGGTTTATGGTTCCGGTCTCATTGGACAAAGATAATTTGGGCTCATCGGTGTCGATGCCTTGCTCTGAGATGACTGTCTGCAGTAGCCCACTGCTGGCTCCCGATTCCAGTACAGTCATTGCAATTCGCACTGAGGCAGAGTCTGAACTTGCTTTTGTCCAAGGATGATCAGGGACTGCGTAGACGATCCTAACCGGGACCTTACCTTGCAAGTAACGGCCCACTGTGCGCCGGTTGAAAACCCCTGTTATCGAGTTGGTTGTCACGAGCCCGAACCGTCGAAGTTTGCTACCGCCTTCTGTGAGCAGTTGAGCGGCGCGATCCCACCAGTACATCACGAAATCGGTGCTTTGATCGATCCAACTGTGAGCTTTCCAAAGAGCTTCGACATAGTCGTCGCCCAGCGGTCCACGCATTGCCGCACCTTTCCCAAGAAACGGCGGATTCCCCACGATGAACTCCGCTTCCGGCCATTCCGGCCGCCGCGCATTCGGATAGGTCTCGACGCGCCGGCCATCCTTCTCCACCACCTGCGGCACGGGATAACCATCCCAGGTCAGCACGGCGTCGTAGCCCTGGCGTCTGCCGAAATTGATGTTCTGGAAGGCGCGCAGGATCGGCTCGGAAGGGTGGCCGGTGCGGTTGCGGTAATGCTGCTGCAGATAGCCGATCCATACCACCAGTTCGGCGATGGCGGCGGCGCGCGGATTGAGTTCGAGGCCGAGGAACTGGCTCGGGCCGACGGTTTCGCGGTCGAGCTCCATGCTCTCCGGCTCGCCGAGCTGCGCCAGCGTCTCCAGCACCTCACCTTCGAGCTTCTTCATTAGCTCCAGTGAGACGTACAAGAAATTTCCTGTACCGCATGCAGGATCCAAGACCCGTGTCGCGCAGAGCTGGCGATGAAAGGCGCGGATGGTGGCGACGGCTGCCTTCTCGTCGCCGATTTCCTTCGCGTGCTCGGCCTTGCGCAGGGCATTCTGCCAATCCTCGCGTAGTGGCTCCATGATTGTAGCCTCCACGAGCCGCTGCACATAGGCGCGGGGTGTATAATGCGCGCCGAGCTTTTTGCGTTCGGTCTTGTCGAGCGCCTGTTCGAGGAGAGTGCCGAAGATCGCCGGATCGACATCGATCCAGGAATGGTTTGCCGCCGCCAGCAATTCGCCGATTTCCTCGCGGCCGAGATCGAACACCGTGGTATCCCTGAACAGGCCACCGTTGAAATGGCGCACGCGGGTTTCCACCACATGGCTGAACTCGTCGCCTTTCTCCATCTGCTCCCAGAGGGATTTGAGACGATGCGGGAAGTGATCGGGGTCGATGACACTTTTCTGGAGCAGCGACTTGAAGCTGTCGGGCGGCAGGAGAGACACATCTTCCGCGAACATGGTGAAGAGGCATCGCATGAGAAAATGCGCGACGTCCTCCGCATTGCATCCGCGCTCCTCCAGCGCCTTGCTCACCTGTGCGAGGCGCTTGGCGATGTCACGCGTAACACGGGCCGCCTCCTTCGACGGATCGAGGGAATGCGGCTTCTGCCAGATGTCCTTCAGAAGCGTGCGGTTCTTCTCGTCGTGTAGGTCCTGCAGGTAGATGCGGAAGCCGTTGCGGTCCGGAAAGTGGCTGTAGGCCCGTCCCGTTCCGGTGAAGTCCGCATAAAGCTCGAGGCAGTGGCCGACATCGCAGACGATGATGAAGGGCGGCGCCGGATGGTCTGCATCGAGCAGGAAGACATAAGCTTCCGCTTGCTGGCGTGCGTTCTTCATCATGGCGTCCCAGCCGCGCGCGATGGTGCGGCGGCCGAGATCGGCAGGCTCGTCGGCCAGTGGCGCCAGCTTGCCTTTTTCGACTTTCCTGCCGTCCGGAAGGCGGGACTGTTTGGCTTCCAGGATGAAGGCGTTCTTTTTGTAGAGGTCGATCCGCTTGGAGGTTATCGCATCGTCGCTGTCGCGGGGGCGAACGGCGCGCTCGAAAGCGTAATCATTCAGTTCTCGCTGATAGCCTGAAGGCATAGGCCGCGGCACGTCGATGACGTCACACAGCTCTGAGAGGAACATCTGAAAATTGGCCCGTTCTGCACCGCCTTCCCGAGCTGTCCATCGATGGATGAATGCATCGACGGTTTCGAGATGAGGGGAGGCAGGTGAGGCGAGCAACGCACTAAACCTTAGGATGTATCGCTATATCAATACAATCATAAGATATTGTACCTAAGTCAATCGCCTTTAAGTTGTGTCAGGGGAGGATTCCCGGTTGTGGGCAAGCATCAACTCAAGCAACGAAAAAGGCAGCCCTGAGGGCTGCCGCATAGAGAATCGTCAAGGAGGCTCAGTCTTCGATCGTATTGCCCCGGGGATAGGACCTCAGCCGGACCAGACGTTTGGGATCAAGCCGTAAAGGCCGTCGGGCCGCGCAGGTAGGCTTCTATCCGGTCGGCTTCGACCCTGGTCGGGTCTTCCAGCTCTTCCTCCGGGGGCGGAATGTCGTCCTGCGTGTCGGCAGGCGCTTCTTCGTCGGTCTGGGCGTTCACGACGACGGCATCGTTCAGGGTGGTATGAACGGCCTGAAGCAGGGTGTCCTGGGCCTCGTCGTTCGGGGTCTCCGGGGGTGGGCGCGGAGCCATGGGATCCTCCTTCGGGGGTAGGCTGAAGTGTCAGCCCGTTCCGTGTCACAATTAGGGCGCCGTCGCTGTCCCGTTAGCCGAAAAGCTGTTGAAAATTATAGGTTTCAGCGTGCCGGAGAGGATGCGTTTGCGCATTCCGGCCGCCGCTCGCGAGAAGGTGATCGGGGATCAGGCGCAGCTGCGCCCGATGGCGTTGAGGCCCTCGTCGAGGAGGTCGGCGAGGTTGGGGATGCCGATGAGCCAGTCGGCCGTCGAAAGGGAGCTCGCAGCCTCGCGCTCACGGGCGAGGCGGACGGCCGCGCCCCATTCCTCGGGCTCCATGTCGCCGCGGCCGATATAGACCAGGGCGATCAGGTCTGCGCGCTCGTCATCGTTGAGGCCGGCGATCACGTCGCGCAGCTCCTCCTCGGTGGCATCGTCAGGCTCGGAGGTGAGGGCGTCGATGCTGCCGTCGTCGATGGGGTTCGAGCCCGAGGCCGGATCGGTGAGGCCTTCTTTGACGTCGATGGCCCTGACCCGGAGAATGAGTTCGCAAACCTTGTCGAGCGCGATGTCCATGTAAGCCCTCTTAAACCCTCTCGAGAAATCTCTGACAGGGAAACCCGGAAGAGGGGATTCGGTTCGGCGAGGGCCAACCCATGCTCGATCCTTGGCTTCCGGCACCGGCTGCGCGTAGAGTGAGACGAGGTTGGGGTGTCCGATGCGCCGGTTGATCGCTTTCTGTCTGGTTGGGCTCGCGCTCGCCTTGAGCCCGCTTCACGATGCCCATGCGCAGGCGGCTCGCCGGGCCGAGCCGGTCCGTCTGGCGGCGCAGCGTCCGGGGCAGGTCGATGTCTATATCCTGTCCTTCGGGCTCTGGGGGCCGCAGAGCGTGTTCGAGAGCGAGGCCAAGGGCGCCGCGCGGGTCCTCGAGGCGCAGCTCGACGCGAAGGGGCGTTCCATCGTCCGGTTCAACACCAAGCGCCGGGCGGGCGCGACGCCGGAATCCCTGCTCGCCGCGGCGACGGCTGCAGGCCAGGCTGTCGACCCGGCGGAGGACATCGTGGTCCTCGTCCTCACCTCGCATGGCGGTCCGGACGGGATCGGGCTCGTCGCCGGACGGGATGCCCGCCTCGTGACGCCGCGGGATGTCAGGACGCTGCTCGACCGGACCCGGGCGCAGCACCGGGTCTTGATCGTCTCGGCCTGCTATTCCGGCGTCTTCGCCAGGGAACTGGCCGATGCACGCACTCTCGTGATTACGGCGGCCGCGGCCGACAGGCCCTCCTTCGGCTGCCGCGACGGCGCGACCTGGACCTATTTCGGCGATGCCTTCTTCAACAAAGCTCTTCGGGGCGAACGTCGGCTCGACGTGGCGTTCGAGCGGGCCCGCGGCCTTGTCACGCAGCGGGAGCGGCGTGAGGGCTTCGATCCGTCCAATCCGCAGATCGCGGGCGGGTCCCAGGTGCTGGAGCGCCTCGGCGCTCGATAGAACTGCTTCCCTTGCCGCATCTTGACATGCCGGCAGGGAGGAATAGGGCAGGGCGGCTCTTTCCAATTTCCTCCCTACTTTCTCCGGTTGCTCCATGAATCCTCACGTTGCGCCCGTCCTGATGCTGATCGCATCGAACGTCTTCATGACCTTTGCCTGGTACGGGCATCTGAAGTTCAAGACATCGCCGCTCTGGATCGCCGTCATGGCGAGCTGGGGCATCGCCTTCGTGGAATACTGGTTCGCGGTGCCCGCGAACCGCATCGGCTCCGAGGTCTATTCGGCGGCCGAGCTCAAGACCATGCAGGAGGTCATTACCCTCGTGGTCTTCGCAGGCTTCTCGGTGCTCTATCTCAAGGAGCCGCTGGGCTGGAACCACCTCATCGGCTTCATCATGATCGCTGGCGGCGCGGCCTTCATCTTCCAGGCTCGCTGAGCGCGGCATGACCCTCGTCGTCTATGCCGCCGCAGCGCTCGCCGAGATTGTCGGGTGCTTTTCCTTCTGGGCCTGGCTGCGGCTCGGCCGGTCGGTCTGGTGGATCGTGCCGGGCATGGGCGCGCTCGCGCTCTTCGCCTACCTGCTGACGCTGGCGCCGGCCGATGCCGCCGGGCGCGCCTACGCGGCTTATGGCGGCATCTACATCGTCGCCTCGCTCCTCTGGCTCTGGCTCGCCGAGGAAGCCCGGCCCGACCGATGGGACATCGCCGGCGCAGGGCTTTGCCTTGCAGGTGCTGCCGTCATCCTGTTCGGGCCGCGGGGTGAGTTTTAGGGCTGGCGCCTGAAGGGGGACGCGTTTCTCCCTCCACCTTGCGGGGAGGGGCAGGGGTGAGTGTGGTGCGACCGGGTGAGCGGTTGCCATCACACCCGCCACGTCATGGCCGGCCTTGTGCCGGCCATCCCGATACGTGGGGCGCAGGCGCTTTTCTTAATCGAGATCACCAGCACTGATCCCCGGATCAAGTCCGGGGAGGTTATGACGTCCAGAGAGTGATGAGGCGCAGAGCTTCGACTTTTCGACCCCTACCCTTCATCCCTCCCCGCAAGGGGGAGGGAAAAGCCGCGCGGTTCTCAAGAATAATCCTCAGCTCGCCGGCTTCATCCGCAGGATCCGCCCGTCGCGGGAATCGGTGAGAAGATAGACGAACCCGTCCGGCCCCTGACGCACGTCGCGGATGCGCTCGCCGAGATTCTGCAGCATGCGCTCCTCGCCGGTCACCCGGTTGCCGTTGGTCTCGAGCCGCGAGAGGAGCTTGCCGGCGAGCGCGCCGACGAGAACGCTGCCGCGCCAGGCCGGGAACTTGTCGCCCGTATAGAAGGCCATGCCCGACGGCGCGATGGAGGGGTCCCAGTAATAGACCGGCTGCTCCATGCCTGCCTTCTTCGTGCCTTCGCCGATCTTGGCGCCGGAATAATCGACGCCGTAGGAGATCACGGGCCAGCCGTAATTCTTGCCCTTCTGCGGGATGTTGATCTCGTCGCCGCCGCGCGCGCCGTGCTCCACGGTCCAGAGCTCGCCGGTGGTCGGGTGCAGGGCCGCCGATTGCAGGTTGCGGTGCCCGATAGACCAGATCTCGGGCTTGGCATCCTCGCGGTTCAGGAAGGGGTTGGTCGGTGCCGCGCCGCCATCCGGCTTGATGTGGACGATCTTTCCGATGTGGTTGGCGGGGTTCTGGGCCTGATTGCGCAGGTCGAACCGGTCGCCGAGCGTCACGAAGAGGTTGCCGTCGCGGTCGAAGACGAGGCGCGAGCCCCAATGGTTGTTGCCCGTATGGGTCGGCTCCTGCCGGAAGATGACCTGAACGGATTCGAGCGCGTTGCCGTTCGGGCTCAGGCGTCCGCGGGCCACGCTGGTGCCGGCGCGTCCCTCGCCGCGATCCTCCGCAAAGCTCAGATAGACGAGCCGGTTCTGGGCGAAGTTCGGATCGAGCGCCACGTCGAGAAGGCCGCCCTGTCCGCGAGCCGCGACACGCGGGACGCCCTGGAGCGGCTCGGAGAGAGAGCCGTCGGCATCGACGATGCGCAGGCGGCCGGGCCGTTCCGTGACCAGCATGCGTCCGTCGGGAAGAAAGGCGAGGCCCCAGGGATTTTGGAGATTGCGGGCGACCGTCTCGACGATCACCTCCACCTTGTCGGTGCGAATACGTTGCGTGTCCTGGGCCAGGGCGGCGGGGAGAGCGCCAAAGGTGAGGGCGCAGGCCAGGGCAAGACGAACTCTGAACATCATTCTCTCCGTACATCGATGTCGGAGAGCTAAACTCCTGCGCGAGGGCGTCAACCGCAGCGCAGTTCAATCACGCGTTACCGCTGGGAATAGACGTGGACCGCTTTCGTGTCATGAGCCGAGAGGGTCTGAGTGGTCGCCATCACGCAGAGCGTCGCAAGGCTCATCAGCATGATCAAGGCGAGCGAGCAGCGGCTTTCCTGGCGCGGATCGAGACGCTGGACCCGGGAAGAGACGTGGCAGGCGCTTCTTGGCTGGAACGTTTTCATCGGACCATTCCCCGCAGCCGAACAATGGCTGCGGAGGAAAAACTTGTGCGATTCAAGAAAGTTCCCGCCTCATCCGAAAGTGCCGCTTGCGGAATCCGGCCTAAGTATCGGCATTAACTAATCATTAACCATTGCGGCAGCTTAGCCTTAAGCCGTTGCGCGCACCGTCACGGATTCCGCGGAGCGTTCGGCAGGTCCATGGAAGACCGCCTCGATGTTGTTCCCATCCGGATCGAGGGCGAAGGCGGCATAATAGCCGGGGTGATAGGCCCGTTCCCCCGGTCCGCCATTGTCGCGCCCGCCATTGGCGAGCGCCGCCGCGTGGAAGGCGTGAACCATGTCCCGGTCGCGGGCCTGGAACGCGAGGTGCACCCGCGAGACAGGCCCCTCGGCCCGATCGACCCACATCTCGTCGCAGGCGAAATGCTTCGGGCTTTCCGAGGAGAACTCACGCCCGACCGCCTTCAGGACCGCCTGGTAGAAAAGCCGGCTCGCCTCGAGATCCGAGACGCGCAGGTGAACGTGATCGATCAGGCGGCCAAGGTGGAAGTCCATGAGTCTTGCTCCAACGGGTTCGACACATCCGCCACGTCATCACCGGCCTTGTGCCGGTGATCTCGATGCGGAAAGGCGCAGCGCTCCCCCTTATCGGGATGGCCAGGACGAGCCCGGCCATGACGTCGTGAGTGTCATCCTCAGGCTGAGCGAAGCGAGGGAAGGGGATCCATGGCGCTGATTGTGCGTGTGGATTCCCTTCCCCTTCGCTGCGCGTCCTTCCGGGAATGACACTGGCGGTTTCACTCCGCCTTGATGCCCGCCGCCTTGATGATCTCGGCCCAGGTCTGGATCTCCTTGGCGAGATAGGGCCTGAACGCCTCCGGATCGCGGACGTTCAGGGTGAAGCCGAGCTTGGTGATGCGCTCCTTCACGTCGGGCTTGTTGAGGATCGCGATGATCGTGCCGGACAGCTTGTCGAGAACGGGCTTGGGCGTGTTCACCGGTGCGAAGAAGGCGGCCCAGGATTCCGCATCCGCGTCGGTGATGCCCTGTTCGCGTAGGGTCGGGACGTCGGGCGCCTGCGGGTTGCGCTGCGGGCTGGCGATGCCGATGGCGCGCATCTGGCCGGCCTGGAACTGGGACAGGACGCTCGGCAAGGTCGAGTTCGACACGTCGATGCGTCCCGCCATGAGCTCGGTCACCAGGGGCGCCGCGCCGCGGAAGGGCACGTGGGTCATCTTGGTGCCGGTGCGGGTCATGAATAGCTCGGTCGCCAGATGCGAGCCGGAGCCGACGCCCGTGGAGCCGTAATTCAGCTTGCCGGGATCCTTCCTGGCGATCTCGATCAGCTCGGGGATGGTCTTGGCCGGCAGATCGTTCTTGACCACGAACACGTGCTCGAAGGCGCCGGCACCCGCAAGCGGCGCGAAATCCTTCACCGCGTCGTAGCCCGGCTCTTTGAGCAGGAACATGTTGTTCCCATGCGTCTGGTTGTTGCCGAACACGATGGTGTAGCCGTCCGGGTCCGCCTTCGCGACCGCGCGGGTGCCGACCGCGCCGGAGGCGCCGGCGAGGTTCTCGACGATGACGTTCTGACTGAGCGACTTGCCCATCTCCTCCGCCACGATGCGGGCGATCACATCGGTCGGGCCGCCCGCCGGGTAGGGGACCACCATCTTGATGATGCGGTTCGGGAATTCCTGGGCGGAGGCTGCGGTGGCGAAGAGGGTCGCGCCGGCGACGAGGCCGAGCGCTAGGCGGCGGGTGACGGATCTGGTCATCGGAAAGGGCGGCTCCTCAAAAACCCGGTCGGGACGGGTTATTTTTACTGGCTGTTTTGCTTGCTTGGGCGGCTTGACCGCATTAGGGTCCGCCGCCGTCACGGTCCCTATCTAACGCCCCGATCGGAGGATTCCCATGGGCTTTTTGTCTGACGCCCTTTCCCGCATCAAGCCGTCTGCAACCATCGTCATCACGCAGAAAGCGCGGGATCTGAAAGCCCAGGGGCGGGACGTGATCAGTCTTTCCGTCGGCGAGCCGGATTTCGACACGCCCGACAATATCAAGGAAGCCGCCATCGCAGCGATCCGCCGCGGCGAGACGAAGTACACGCCGGTTTCCGGCATCGTGCCCCTGCGCGAGGCCATCGCCCGCAAGTTCAAGCGCGAGAACGGCCTCGACTACAAGCCCTCGCAGACCATCGTCGGCACCGGCGGCAAGCAGGTGATCTACAACGCGCTGCTCGCCACCCTGAACCCGGGCGACGAGGTGATCGTCCCCGCGCCGTACTGGGTGTCGTACCCTGAGATCGTCGGCCTGTGCGGCGGCACGCCGGTCTTCGTCGAATGCACCATGGCGCATAACTTCAAGCTCCAGCCGGGGCCGCTCGAGCGCGCCATCACGCCGAAGACCAAGTGGGTCATCCTCAACTCGCCCTCCAACCCGACGGGCGCCGCCTATACCCGCGCGGAAATGAAGGCGATCACGGACGTGCTGATGCGCCACCCGCATGTGTGGGTGCTCACCGACGACATGTACGAGCACCTGACCTACGGCGATTTCGAATTCGTCACGCCGGCGCAGGTCGAGCCCGGCCTCTACGAGCGCACGCTCACCATGAACGGCGTCTCCAAGGCCTATGCCATGACCGGCTGGCGTATCGGTTATGCGGCAGGCCCCGAGCATCTCATCAAGGCCATGGATTTCGTGCAGGGCCAGCAGACCTCCGGCGCCACCTCGATCGCCCAATGGGCGGCGGTGGAAGCCCTCGACGGACCGCAGGATCACCTCAAGGTCTTCAGGAAGGCCTTCCAGGAGCGTCGCGATCTCGTGGTCTCGATGCTCAACCAGTCGAAATACCTGAAATGCCCGATGCCGGAAGGCGCGTTCTACGTCTATCCCTCCTGCGCCGAGGCCATGGGCAAGACCGCGCCCTCGGGAAAGGTGCTGGAGACGGACGAGGACTTCGTCTCCGAGCTTCTGGAAGCGGAAGGCGTCGCGGCAGTGCACGGCTCGGCCTTCGGCCTCGGCCCCAACTTCCGCATCTCCTACGCCACGTCCAACGCGGCGCTGGAAGATGCCTGCCACCGTATCCAGCGCTTCTGCGGCAGCTTGCGCTGAAGCATCGGCCCTGAAAGCGGACGCCGCTTTCGGGGCGCTCCCCCATAAGCCCTCATCCTGAGGGGATTGCGCCAGCAATCCGTCTCGAAGGATCAGGGCGTCTCCAGTGTACTCTGGAACCTCCTTCGAGACGGTCGCTGCGCGACCTCCTCAGGATGAGGTTCGAGTTTGTAAGTGGCTTCTGAGGAGCACGTCGTGCAGGTGGATTTGCCGCAGACCTTTCTCCCCGATCCTGCGGCAGAGCCCTATCGGGCGAACCCCGCCTCCACGCATCGCGTCAAATTCGACGCCCGCGTCGACTTCACCAATGGCGGTTATGTGGAGGCGAAGGATTTTCTGCTCGACATCGAGGGTGACAGCATCGCTCCCGAGCGCCTGGCCGAGATGATCGTCTCGGCCATGAACCTGCTCCGCGCCGGTCCCGTGACGATCACCGCCATGCGGGTGGTCCGGCGCGGCGAGCATCAGGATTCCGCGCCAGCTTCCCAAGGTTGACATCCGCCGCATGGAACGGCGCCGCTTCTGCGCCGTTGATCGCTAAGCTTCAGCCGAGCTTAGGAGTTCACCCATGGTCCGTGCCGCTCTTCCTCTTGCCGCTCTCGCGTTCCTGGCATCCCTCGGGGTGACCGAGGCTCAGGCTCAGAACCGCACCCGCGCGGGCGTCCTGACTTGCAGCGTGTCCGGCGGCATCGGCCTCATCGTCGGATCGCAGAAGAGCACCGTCTGCACCTTCAACCCGCGGCGCGGACGCAACGAGCGCTATGTCGGCGTGATCCGCCGCTTCGGCCTCGATATCGGCGTGACCCGCCGCGGCATACTCGCCTGGGCGGTCTTCTCCGGCGGAAGCGTCGCGCCGGGCGCTCTCGCCGGCAGCTATGTGGGCGGTGCTGCCGAGGCGACGGTCGGCGCGGGGCTCGGCGCCAATGTCCTCGTCGGCGGCTCCAACCGCTCCATCGCCCTCCAGCCCGTCTCCGTCAGCGGCCAGACCGGCCTCAACTTCGCCCTCGGCGTCGGCGATCTCGAACTGCGCGCCGCACGGTGAGCCGTGATGCGTTGACGCGTTAAAACCCGCCTTACCACGTCGGCCGACATGCACTCTCGGCTCAGATGACGAAGAAGTCTGCGGCGGTCAGCTTGAGGTTCTTCTTCAGCGTTGCGATCTCCACCGCCTTGCCCCGACCCGAGCCGTCGGCATCGTAATAGAGAACGCCTTTCTTCTTGTTGTAGATCAGGTAGTCGTCCTTCTCCTTGGCCTT
>Ga0182747_1000401_pt1 | contig 42288 bp, 47 predicted proteins | sample eDN3rd30CBELigBY_FD_128526 | JGI IMG/M metagenome (GOLD analysis project Ga0182747, IMG submission 128526) | Enriched backyard soil microbial communities from Emeryville, California, USA - eDNA 3rd pass 30_C BE-Lig BY (version 2) (version 2) | ecosystem: Environmental > Terrestrial > Soil >... | reverse complement strand
TAACACCCAGCTCCGCGTGGTGGCAACCAAGCCCTTCCTCCTAACCTTCCAGTCCATGTACTGTGACGCCGGTGCTGCCACCGCTGTCATCACGGTCGGCTCGACCCTCGGCGGTACGTGGACGGCCCTCCCAACCAAGTTCCCGGTGAACGGCGTTGTAAGCCCCGCACCGACGCCTACAACGACGATTGAGGAAGGCGGTACTATCACAGCGGGTACGGAGCGAGAACGCCTGAGAGCAGGCTCCGGGGCCGGTGTGGGCATCGTTAGCACGGTGGTCTCGCCCCGTCTTCTCCCTGCCGGGACGTACAGCATCGCCCTGACCGTCACCGGCACAACCGCCGCGATCTACACCATCGAGTACACAGAACTGGACACCATCCCGGCCTGATGTATGGAGAGCGGCCCAATTTTGGGTCGCATCTTCGTCAGGTCCCCTCCGACCAAATGCCACGGGACGCCCCCATGCGCGTCTGCGCGAGTGCCTGTGGGCGTGTGTGCGTGTGGCCGCGTGTACGGGCCTGTGTGCGCGTGGCCGCCTGTGTGCGCGTGTGGGCGTGGGTGCGGGCGTGCCTGTGGGTACGTGTGCGTGCGCGTATTGCTCGCGTGTACGGGGCTGTGCGGGGCTGCTGGGGCCATGGGCGAGGGTAGGCCGGGGCTGGCGGGGCGATACGGGCGGGCGCAGGGCCTATCTGTCTCGTTATAACGGCCAAGTCTGTTATGCCTTGAGCATTGGCCTAGTATATGGACAAGGAAACATTAGGGACGAGTGGTCATGGTCGTATCTATCTACACAGTACCAGAGTACTAGCTGCCAGACAGACTACAGACAGAGCCCTTGGACACTACAGACCAGCTAGACTACAGCCACACAGAGCTACTCACCAGCTACAGACAGACTACCTACGGATACCAGCCGAGAACACCAGAGACAAGACAGCCGACGAATGGTAGTGGATACCACTGGACAGACAGAGACCAGTAGCCTAGAGTGACATCCATGGAAGCAAACGGACTAGACATCCACTAGCTACCAGCTACCACTAGCTACTGTGGTAGGTAATACAAGTTAGCCTCTGATGTCATAGCCTGTAGGCATGAAATGACAGCAAGCTAGAGCTAGACACGGCGTCTACAGGTCACTTGCCAGTTAGGTGGAGTAACTGGATAGTCGGAACGCAACCGACAGGTAGCAGATAGCGGCGATGCAATCATGGCTACCGATGCTTGACAAGGCTAGAGACTTAGCCTAGAGTGACATCCAAGCTAGACAGACAGGTACTTCGGTATCTATCTGCGGTAAGTGAAGCTGGTACTAGACTATGGGTCTAGGTGAGGTGGGCAACGGTACACGCCTACCAGCTAAGCAAGCCGAACTAGCAGGAACAAATAGTTTGACAGTGACACCGCAGTAAGCTACAGTGACTACCAAGCAATACAGATTCACCGCTCTTTAGTGTCAAGCCCGTAGTGTCGGGTGGTTCACCAGAATTGTGAGCTTCCATGTGTAAGGCGCAGTGCGCAGCATGGCGGTAAGCTAAGTTAGGTGCGCTAATACACTCGTGACGCAATCGCTAGCAGCGTATAGCAGCGAGGCTCTGGGAAGAGCAGAATAAACATCTGTCCGTCTAGCCTTGTGCTACCGGAGAAACGACGGCCCGAACGTCGATCAGGTTGGCTAGAGATAGTCCGCTTGTCCTCATGTGAGGTGAGAAGCTAGATAGCTTCGGCAAGGTTGATCTGTATACAGACGCCTTGACTCAAACTATCTGGAGAACGATCATGAAAACTACCATCCTGCAGGACAAATCCAAGTTCAATGCTCTGTTGGACACTATCAAGTCCAGCGGTGCTAAGCTGGAGCAACAGGTGCATCAGGCCGCTGTTAGTGCCCTGTATCATGCCGACCAACACGGTGACGTGACTGGCATGCAACGCCTGATCGACGTACTGCCGGGCTTTGCTCGTCGCAATGCCCTGATCGCTTGGGCCATCGCTTTCGGCAAGTTCGCTCCATCCGAGGACGGCAAGTCGGTTGATTTCGCCAAGCATGGCAAGACCGATCTGGAGAAGGCCGAGGCCACTCCGTTCTGGGAGTTCAAACCAGAACCAGCATTCAAGCCGTTCGACCTGCAAGCCGAGCTGTCCAAGCTGGTGGCTCGTGCCGAGAAGGCCAGCAAAGACGAGCGCAACGGGATTGACAGCGACGATCTGATCGCTGTGCGCAAGCTGGCCGCTGACGCCAAGCCGCTGGTCGTGAAAGAACTGCCTGCCGCCAACACCGCTGATCTGTCTGCCGCAGACGCCGATCCGCTTGAAGGTGTAGCGTGACTCGCCAAGTCCAAGTCCTTTGCAAACGGGGCGCTTGGCGTCCCGGTAGCATTGGCATCGCTACCACGTTCTTTGAGGCGGATGGTGCGCCCTACAACGTTGTGCGATTCGTATGAACTGGTTGTTCATGCTGTGTAATGACTGCGCGGCACGAGGACAGGCAGAGCGCGTGTGGTTGGTGAACCACGCCGCCTGCCGCTGTATCTTCCTGCCTGTCAAGGGTTAAGTGTGCTGAACTATGCCAGTATCTCCGTGCTGGCATACTTGAACACACAACCGAGTAGAAGCAAATGGATCAGAATAGCAAGTCGTGCAACCTGCGCCGTATCGTGGATACGGTTAGCCGCATCGCCTTCCCTAATCTGTCTGTGCGTGTCGAGGTTCGGGACCATGGTCTCTGCCTGCGTGTGCACTGTGACAATGGAGTCGATAACGACACCGGCCTGCCTTCGCCTTGGCGTGGACGTGCTTGGCCGCTGGAGTTTGACGCTACCACTGGTGAAGTGGTGCAAACTGCGTTCAAGGCGATCATGACATCGCTGGAGCACGAAGCGCGGGAACTATTCCTCTTCCAAGGGGAGCGAGTCATGAATCCGCACATGGACCTGTACCTTGTGCCTAACGGGGAGTGGAGCCATGTTCACACTGGGTGAAGAGGTGCGGGCAATGAACGTCACTCGCATTGGCGTCATGCGCCCCGAGAAATACAACCTTGGCCGCGTCGGCATCATCCGCGATGTCGCAAGGCTGCCGGGTCAAGGCACGTCGTATGCTGTCGAGTTCGGCAACTACGGCGGGTACGTCAACACCGACTGGATTGACGAGGTGTGCCTTGAACGCGCTTGATCTTTGCCTGCTGGCTGTGCTGGCAGGTCTAGTCGGTTTCCTGTTCCTTGTGTGGAGGGACTGCAAATGAGTGGCATACTGCAAAGTGGTCCGTTGGTTATAGACATCAGCAGCCTACCAACACTATACCGCCGACTCGTGAAAGAACTGCCCGGCACCAGCTTTGAGTGCCATCAGTCCGCACGGGAAGGAAAGGTGATAGTCCGGGTTACAGTATCACAGGCAGGGCATGATTCGCGGGAAGCTTTCCGGCGAGTCGTGCAATCACTGTGAGCAACATCGTAGTGCTGCCTGTCAAGTACCGGGAGCACCACAAAACCGACGCAATGCGTGATAGCTGGCTGAGCTGCGTGCCGTACTTCGCACAGCTAAAGCGCATTGAATACCGCTGCAAACATCATCGGCTACTAGGAGCACCGAAGGATGAATAAACTCACACAACTCTGGCACCGTGCCGTTGCTTGGCACTGGACACACAAGGGCGAGACGGTGGCCCACTGCACTTACTTGGGAGCCACCTTCATTGAAGGCCATGGCTTGCATGCTGGTGCAGCGGGCCTTGTCGTTGTCTTCGTGGTTCTTGGAATGCTGGCAGGTGGGGAGCACTAATCATGCACCGACCTCCTCTGTTCCGCAAAATCAGCTGGTTCCGCATCGAACATCTCGTCGCGGCTAAGATCGGCTTGAGCGCTGCACTGTTGGCTGCCTACGTTGTGCCGTATCCGTACAACGTGTTGGTAGGCGCCGCATCCAATATGGTATGGGTCTGGAAGTTCTGATCCGAGCCACAAGTCAACGGCATTCGAGGAGTGCCGTTCGCTGGTTGCTCACTATCCCGCTAGGAGGGAATCCGCAATGAACAGCAATGGCAAAACACCGGCAGTTATCTTTTCCGTTAACCGTCCAGACGCACTGACCTACCTCGTCAACGAGCTGGGTCTGCCTTTCAAGCACGTTACCGGCGGCACCGGCTGCTTCGAGGGTAAGCGCGAGCAGTGCTGGGCAATCCCGCAGGAATTGTTCACCGACAAGGTTAAGGCGTTCCTCAAGGAGGACGGCCAGCGCTGCGTCCTGCATCTGGACAACCAGTACAACGCATGGCTGGCCACTGCCGAGAACGACTACGGTAACTGGCTGACCGCAGGTGTAATGCCTGAATACCTTGGTGTCTTCAAAGAAGTTCCAGAGGTGGTAGCACAGAAACACGCAGGCTGGTCACGCTTCGGCGGCAAGTACTATGTGGCTGGTAAGTAGTATCCTAGCCATCAACATCATCGCGCTGGTAATCATCTGGCATCTTGGCCGCGACCGCTAGAGGTAGGGCGGCCATCTTGGAGACGATCATGGAATACACAAAGCTGCAACGCATGGCTGTAATGGATAAGGCTGTCTCGTGCATTGCTTACGAGGACGGACGTTCCCTCTACCACATGACTCGCAAGAATCTGGCAGCCGCACGTTGGCGCGAGCTGGGTGCTGGCAACTACGGTTCCGCTTGGGCACACAGTGATCTACCCGGTTACGTGGTGAAGGTGTGCGGTCGGGTAGACGGTGACAGCTATCCAGCATGGGCGTACTACTGTGCAGCCAACCCCGCAGTTGGCCTGCCTGAGTACGAGTTCCCAACGTTCAGCATGGACAACGCTGTGTTCATGGTCATGATGCCGGAGTACACATCCGCTCAGGAACTTGGGTATGATAACTCACAGTTCACACCTGAGCAGCTTGCAGACTGGGTGACAGTAGAACGTGTGCTCGGCTACGGTTACAAGCCAGGCGCTTTAGCTCAGTGGAACCAACGTACGAACGAGTACGAACCTTGGAACCCAGAACAAACAGAGTTCCTTACAACACTGCTCCGTGCTGCTGAGTTCTTCGGCGGTAAATGCCAGTGGGATATCCACGCTGGTAATGTCATGATTGACAAGCGAAACGGGCAGCTGGTCGTGACTGACCCTATCCACCAAGGCGATAATGCCACCCTGATTACGTCGATTACTGGCCGACCCTTTCGTCGCCAAGTCCACCAAGTCCAACTCAAGCTGGCTCTTGAGGCTCCGCGACAGGCTCGACCAGTGGCTCTGCCACCCGGACTGCATGAGATAGAGTTCGGGGACTTCAATGTGGTAGAGAATCGCATTGCGCTGGGCAACCCAAACAGGCAGCAGCTTCCGAAGCTGGGTGACAAGTTCCGATTCCAAGTTTGGGATGACGGACAGTTTCCCAAGTTGCACGGTGGGGCCTTCGTCCCTTCTGAGGTAGCATCACCGCGTGAGCTAGCAGCATGGGTGTATGAGCATAGCCTCAAGGGCAAGGAGCAGATGGAGATACTGGACCTAGCCAACCGCTTCAACTGGGAAGGCAGGGCAGTAATGGAAGTGGCACTGATGCGGGAGCCTATTCACAAGCTAGACTTCCGCCGTGCATGGGACAACGAAATACCAGCTGTTCAACACGTACAAGTACCACGCCGTATGGCCTTGGCCCTGCAACGTGAGCACGAGAAACGACAACGCGTTATCGCTGACTTCCAGCGGGGCGCACAAGCATTAAGGCGGGCTGTGCATGATCCGAGATAATGAGTTCCCAATCCCGAGCGAGGACGCTCTGTATCATGCAGAGTCCATGCCCGAAGACAACGACGTTGACGTGCTGGCAAGTATGGGCTTTGGTCCAGACACCGGCACCGACGTTGCACTACGACACGAGGGCATGCTTGCCTACGGTCTCCAACTGCAAGAGGACTATGAGCAATGCAACTGACTAAAGACCAAGCTCTGTTGTTGGATCATATCAACCAGTCCCATCCAGTCCACAGACGGACAGACAGCCTGGCCCGCTACATGAAGCTTCTGCACGGTGATCGGTGGGACTTGTGCCACACTCCGCAGATTGGTCTACAACTGCGGGAACGTGGGATGGTAACTACATACAAGGATGACCAGCAGTATTGCCGGTGGGACATGACGCCTGTCGGTGTTGCAGCACTGGCCGAACACCGCAACCGTGGCAAGCGTCCGGACAAGGCGGCGCCCGTGGTTGTTCCTGCCAACACCCGGCACTGGGTTATCGACCGGGAAACCGAACAGGCTAACGGCCCGTTCAGCTGCCTGTCCGCTGCTCGCAAGGAAGCCGAGCAAGCAGCGCGTGACCAGCCCGGCACCGAGTACATCATCGTTGCCGAACAACAAACCATAGTAGCCGAACTGACAGTCAAGGTGAAGCCATGATCCTCTCAACCATCGAACGTGCAATCAAGGTGCTGGCCAAGCTGCTGAGCTACGAGGCCAGCCGCCATGCCAAGCAAGCAGCCCACAACTACGGCAAGGGCGGGCATCACCTGCGCAAGGAGCAGGAGACCATCGACAACATGGTCAAGGCTGGCAAACAGTACCGTGCTAGCCTGTATGCCAAGGCCGACACCCACGAGCGCCACGCCGACAAGGCCAACGCTCTGGCTAGCAAGCTGGGCGGGCTGCTGTAATGGGCGCCCGGCTGATGTTCAGTACGATGGCGTTCGTACTCGGGTTCACACTGCTGGCTTCGGTCACTGGGTGCAGTACACCAGCCGGGCCAGCGACACCAATAACCTACGGCTATGCGTGGGCCGAGCAAGAACAGCTCGACCTGCACGAGTCCTGCATGGCCAGCATCCTCAAAGATGCACCGCGTGATGCCACACTGATTGAACTCAACAAGTGGCTGTACGAATGCAAGAGGGACAACGGTAACTCCGCATTCTGATTGGCCTACTATATGGTCCGAGGAAGTTTGTTGTGTGCATTGGGGTGTAACAGGAGAAGGGGATGACACTAACTTGCTGCCCTATTCAACAGCTACCAGTGCACACAGCGGGCGCACTTCGCCCACGGCATATTGCCGACCTAAATATTACCGAGGAATAAATCATGACCGAACAAGCCCAACGTAAAGTACTGACTCCAGCCGAGAAGATCGCCCAGCTCGAAGCGCGCATCGCCAAGGACACCGAAGCACTGGCCGAACTGCGCAAGGCCGAAGCAGCCAAGGCAGCATTCGCCAACGTCGGCGCCGGTGATACCGTCGAGTTCAAGGTTGGCCGTGCCGAGACCCGCCGCACCCTGCGTGGTTCCGTCATCGCCCGTGCCGTGGTCGATAGCGTGGACGTGGTACAGGTTATCGCTGGCGAGGGTCTGGATACTGCAGTCTACCGCGTCAAGGTGGCCGAGCTGGTGAGCGTGAACCCGCCAGCCGAGCAACCGACCGAGGAGCCAGTGGTGGATCAGGACCAGGCCGACGTTGACGCACTGCTGAACAACCCGCTGTCGGCAGAAGTCGAAGCATCGCTGAACGCTGTGCAAATCAGCTAAGGCATGCACCTTCTGGTAGACGGGCTGACCTGTATACCGCAGGAGGCGTGGCTCCACCCGGAGCTGCGTCTCCATTTGCCCGCGCTTGAGGCACTGGCCCGCAACCTCGACGAGCGCAAGCAAGAGCAAGAACCGTGGGAGTACGGCGATGCTGTGCTCCGTGCAATCCTTTGGCTGGAGCATAAGCGCATACCAGATACCCGAGCATACCGTGTGCCGTTCCTGTCACCTGAGTACTGCGACAAGTTGTTGGTCGAGGCCGCAGCCATTGGGGAGTACGCAGTCAACCCAGACGAAGAGACTCCGTATCAGATCCCCGAGCTGGTGGTAGCCGAGCACTGCAACAACCTGCACGTCTCGCTGTCGATCCTGTTCGGTCGTGTGTTCGAGGCCGTGTGCTCTGTAGTCTACGGGCACAAGCCGAAGATCATGCGGTCGATCCAGTTCGCCAAGTACACGCCGGAGAACACAGCCCACGGGCACTGGCATGTGGACGAGGACAGCGACATCACTGCCGTGGTAAGCCTTGACCCGGCTGCATTCGATGGTGGTGGCACCGCGTTGAAGACTGGTGCGTTGTCTTGCGTTGAAGTACCGCCACTGGGTAAGGGCCACGCCCTGCTGTTCCATGGTAAGGCCACGCTGCACAAAGGCCTGCCTGTTACCAGTGGCGTGCGAGATTTGCTGGTGTTCTGGAGTGAGCTGAAATGATCCGGGCTGGCCAGGCGCTTGCGTTCGTGTTGCTGGCAACAGCAATCGTGGGAGTAATCTATGGAGTCACTCATCAAGTCCCCGGCTGCACTCAAGGGTGTGGTCGGCCTGCGCTGGTTCACAGTGCAGGATGACACAGCGCTGTATGTCCACTGCGACGACGGCGATTTCTTCAACCGCATTGCCATCCAGCATGAGCAGCTGGCGCAGGCACGGGACCCCAAGATGCTAGTCACCTCTGCGGTGCTGGCACTCGAAGGCAACGCCCGGCGCAACCGGCTGGCGTATGGCAAGCAGCTATATGGGAGCAAGCACTGATGGCTGACAAGCTGATCGAAATGCTGGAGTCGCAGGTCCGCGTACCACTGTGGTTGTTCATCATAGTGGCTGGTGGCTACGGCTATGACGTGGTGTCCGGGTTCGGGCTGCTGTCATGAGTCGCCCGCCTGCTAGTCCCGGAAGTATACGAGACATCCTTGAGGTATCACTTCTTGTGGTGGCCGGTCTATCCGCAACAGTGGGCGTGTGTCTCGGTGTACTGTATGTAACGAGCCTATTGTCATGACCCTGCGGCGGGAGTCTTGGATACACCACGCCGAGACCCTGCCGGTAGGAGGGCGGGGCCGGTTCCCGCATGACTGTGGTCCGGGTGAGGTACTGATGTGCAACCGCACAGCCAAGGGCTGGTCGGCCTACTGCTTCCGCTGCGATGACTCCGACTTCAAGGGTGTGCCACCCCTCAACCTGCACGAGAGGCTGGCGCTACAGCAGCAGGAGCTAGCCGCAGAGGTGGCTCTCGAACGTGACCCTACCCCACCTACACCATGCAACACAGACATCGCCAGCTGGCCACTGGAGGCCCGCGTGTGGCTATACAAGGCAGCCCTCACCAACGAGGACATCGAGCGCCTTGGGTTCTATTACCACGAGCCAACCAAACGTGTGGTTATACCAGTGATGGAGGACGGCGAGCTGGTATACTGGCAGGCCCGGCGTATCTTCGGTGACAAGGGCGCCAAGTACATCAACCCAGTGGTGCCCCGTGGGTCCGTGGTGCCACGCTTCGGGCAGGGCAGTACCATCGTATTGACCGAGGACATACTGAGCGCCATGCGTGTCGGCATGGCCACTGAGGCATGGTCTCTGATGGGGGTCAAGCTGTGCCCCGAGGTACTCACCCGGATTATGAATGACGGCAGGCCAGTCCTCATCTGGCTCGACCCTGACGGGGCGGGCTGGGATGGTGCCGCCAAGGTAGCTCGCACCCTATCGCTGGCAGGTGTGCGGCACGCCGTCGTGAACAGTCCGAAGGATCCCAAGAACCATAGCCGCGCCGAAGTTGCGCGGTTCATAGAGGAGGCGGCAATGAATGTCTCTTGACATTACTCTGCTTCAAGTCATGAAGCATCGCAAGGAGTACGTCCGGCTGCACCGCGCAGTCAATGACCGGGCGTTCGACATTCGTACAACCACTGTGCTCGGTGACTTCGGCAAGTTCTTTGACGAGTTCCCCGAGTGCACAACCATACCCTTGGCCGGGGAGTTTGCGACGTGGTTCACCGTGGCACACCGCACCATCAAGGAGGAGGACATGGCTGTATACCGCCAGATCTTCCGGCAGTGTGCGGCTGACCCAAGCGACGAGGTGCGCGATGTACTCGTGACCAAGTTGCTGGAGTCGAACCTTGCTGTGCTGGTGGCAGACATCGCTGACCGCTGGACACGGGGTGACGAGATAAGCCCCGGCCAGATGCTGCGCCGGTTGGTCGATGACTTCGAGGCGGACCTTAGCCGCAAGGTCAAGATCCCTTTCGTTCCCATTGGCGACAACCTGTTCAAGGATGCAGTGCTGGAGGCTGGGCTGCACTGGCGCAGCGAGCCGCTCAACTTGTGTATGCGTAAGCTGCGGGCCGGTGACTTCGGCATCTTGGCAGCGCGTCCCGACGCAGGCAAGACCTCGTTCATTGCGAGCGAGATTACCTACATCGCACCGCAGCTACCCGCGTACTTCGAGAATGCCAACCGCCCTATCATCTGGTTCAACAACGAGGGGCCAGGCGAGCGCATCCAAGAGCGGATCATTCAGGCGGCGCTGGGTTTGCCAGCTAGTAAGATCGTCCAGCTACAGAAGGACGGCCAGCTGTGGCAGAAGTATACCGAGGCTATCGGCGGCGACCTGCTACGCATCAGGGTTCTCGACGTGCACGGCTACAAGTCGTGGCAGATCGAGGAGATTATCAAACAGACGCAGCCGGGATTGGTGGTGTTCGACATGATCGACAACATCAAGTTCGACGGGGATGTGCTCAATGGTGGGCAACGCACCGACCAGATACTGGAAGGCATGTATCAATGGGCGCGTGAGCTTGCGGTACGATACCGGTGTGTGGCTCTTGCGACTTCGCAGGTCTCCGCTGACGGCGAGGGTCTCGCGTACCCCACACTTGGCATGCTCAAGGACAGCAAGACTGGTAAGCAGGGCGCGGCGGATTTCATTATCACGCTCGGCAAAAAGAATGAACCGGCCTACGAGAACATTCGGTTCCTTGGGCTTACCAAGAACAAGCTACACGTCGAGGGACAGAAGCGGAGCCCTGCTGCCGAGGTCGTCTTTGCTGCTACCGAGGGCAGGTTCTACTCTGTCAAGGAGGCTGCTTTAAATGTCAGTGTTAACAGTGGACGTGGAGACGACAATCCGGGCGTCGTTCCAACGCAAAGCCAACCCGTTCGACAAGCTGAACTGGACGGTGTGGACGGGAGCCAAGCCCTTGAAGGGGGAGGTGGACTGCACACGGATAACGGCGCCGGAGAAGTGCAAGGGGTGGCTGGCGAGGATCCTCTCGACATACTCACCTAAGATCCTCGTTGGGTTCAACATCAAGTTCGACATCCTGCATGGTATCGCCAACGACCCGGAAGGGTTCGAGGCATGGCGCCAGTGGATCGTGAACGGTGGCCAGTTGTGGGACTGTCAGTTGGCCGAGTACCTGCTGGAGGGTATGCTGCCCGAGGCGCAGTACCTTAGCCTCGACGAGGTGGCACCTCGGTACGGCGGCGTGCTCAAGGTGGATGAGGTCAAGGCCATGTGGGAAGCAGGCATCGACACGCCTGATATCCCTGACGACCTGATGCTCAAGTACCTGCCGGGCGACTTGACCAACACCGAGCTGTGCTTCCTCGGCCAGTACCAGCGGGCCAAGCAGGTCGGCCAGACCAAGAGCCTGATGCTCAACATGGGCAGCCTCGTGTACACCATCGAAGCCGAACGCAACGGCATGGCGGTGGACAAGGAACGCGGCCTGATGCTAGCGCAGGAACTGGCGGCTGATATCTGCCAGCTCAAGATGCAGCTGGACAACTACATCCCCAAGGACTTGCCGTTCGAGTTCAAGTGGACCAGCCGCCACCAGCAGTCGGCGCTGATCTTCGGCGGGCAGGTGAAGTACGAGGTGGACGAGCCTCTGTTCGATGATGACATGCAGCCTGTCTACTTCCAGAAGAAGGAGGTGCACTACGTCAAGACGGACGGGACCACGACAGCAGACATGATGGATCCTGACATCGTGTATGTGAAGAGTGGCAAGAACCAAGGGCAGGCGAAGACCAAGCAGGTCACGCTCCCTGATATCGAGCGCGGGCAGAAGACTCGCAAGGCTGACCGGTACTACACATTCCCCGGCTACACCAAGCCGGAACCCGCTTGGGCAACCGCCACTGACGGGGTGTATTCTGTTTCCGGTGAGGTGATCGAGGCACTCGGTAATCGTGACGTTCCGTTCCTGAAAGACCTGAGCAAACTGGCTGGCATGTCCAAGGACTTGACCACCTACTACATCACGAAGGATCCCAAGACCGGTGAGGACAAGGGGATGCTGACGTTGGTGCAGGAGGACGGCTGCATCCATGGACAGTTCAACCACACGGCCACTGTGACCGCACGTTTCTCCTCGTCCAACCCCAACCTGCAGAACCTGTCGGGCAAGAGCAAGTCGCAGGTTAAGTCGGTGTTCGTCAGCCGCTTCGGGCCGGACGGTGTTATCTGCCAGTCGGACTTCACGTCGCTGGAAGTGTACATCCAAGCCGTGCTCACTGGTGACAAGCAGCTGATCGCTGACCTGCTGGCTGGTCTCGACATGCACTGCGTGAAGGCAGCGGCCAAGGCTGGCGTAGACTACGAGTTCGTGGTCGATCAGGTTAAGCGCCTCAAGGATCCTGACTGGATCAAGAAGCGTAAGGACGCCAAGGAGTACAGCTTCCAGTCGGCATACGGTGCAGGTGACGCAGCGATTGCAGCCACCACTGGCATGGACATTGAGGAAGTCGCGGCCCTGCGTAAGGCGGACAACGAGCGCTACCCCGAGGTGGCCCCGTGGTACGAGAAGCTGACGGCCAGCATCGAAGCCAACAAGCGCGGCATCCGCAAGGTCGTGCCACACCCAAGCTACCCAGCCAAGCAGGTTGAGCTGCGTACTGGGTACTGGCGTGATCCATGCGGCAAGCTGTATGCGTGGATCGAGAGCTGCGCACCGGACTTCGTTATACGGGCCACCGGAAAGTTCTCCAACTTCATGCCGACCGAGGTCAAGAACTATCCGGTTCAAGGCGGCGGTGGTGAGTGGGCGAAGGCAGCCATGTGGTTGGCAGTCCGTGCATTCTACAAGGTCAACAACTTCGACGGCAAGGCGTTGCTGGTATCTCAGGTGCATGACGCCTGCTACGGTGACTTCCACAATGATGTCAAGGACGAGGCCGCAGCCCTGCTGCATGCCTGCATGGAGAGCGCGTCCGAGTTCATGGAGTTCTACTTCGGCTGGCCGCAGCCGGTACACGTTCCGAGTGAAACAACCTACGGCCCGAGCATGATCGTTGAGGACGAAGTGCCCAACGTGAAGGAACGGGCGAAGCATTACCGCGAAATACTACGTCAAGATTACATGAGGAAAGCAGCATGAGCGCAGTCCAAGCAGCAGTAGCAGCAGCCATTGCCAAGGCAGCCCAGCAAGTTAACCAAGGCGAGGCCACCAGCGGCGGCGACTACGTGCCACCAGAGGCGGGCCTGTCCGTCATCACACTGGTCGGCTACGTCGAGGTGGGTATCCACCAGCACGACATCCCAAACAAGCCCAGCTATGACAGCAACGACGTACAGCTGATCTTCGAGCTGAACGGTGGCAAGAACAAGGGCGAGGTCGTTGACGGCAAACTGGTGTGCAAGCGCATCACCGTGACCGAGAAGCTGTCCTCGAATGAGAAGGCCAACTTCTTCAAGATCTTCAACCAGCTCAACTACGACGGCCAGGCCACTCACATGGCCCAGCTGGTTGGTCGCCACTTCCTCGGCACTGTCTACCACGACAAGTCGAAGGATGGAAAGAAGACCTACGCTACCTTCAAGGGTCCGAACGGCTACAACTTCTCCGCGCCGGTGGTAATCAATGGCGACCCGCTCGACCCTGAGAACCAGACCAAGGTGGCTGTACCGGCGCCTGCCGTAGCAAGCCCTGACTTCAAGGTGTTCCTGTGGGACTACGCATCGAAGGAAATGTGGGACAGCCTGTTCATCGACGGGGAGTACGAAGCGAAGGACGGCAAGCCAGCCCGCAGCAAGAACGTGTTGCAGGACAAGATTCGGTCGGCCAAGAACTTTGCGACCAGCCCAATCAAGGCGATCCTCGGGGAGGAGGCACTGGACCTGAGCGAAAGCCCACTGGCTGGTTCCTCCGATACTACGGTCGCGGATCCAGAGGCTGACCCGCTAGTTGACACCAACTTGTCCGGCGCGGTTGCTGACACCGCAGCCGAGGATCCACTGGCGGGTGTACTGTGATCGACGCGGTAGCTGAGGCCATCGCCAAGGCTGCCGCCGAGCAGGCAATGCCGCAAGCTCTACCTGTCCCGGCGGTTGTGCCGGGGCGGGTGCTGATCGCGGATGGTGACTACCTCGCTTACTACTGTGGTGGCAACGAGGACACTAGCCCCGGCGAGTCACGCAACGCAGCCAAGGAGCGGCTGCAACGGCAGATGGTAATGGGTGGCTGCGAGAAGATCGTAGTCCACGTAACTGACAGCGGCAGCACAAAGGGTGACAGGTACTGCATCGCAACCGTGAACGGCTACCAGTGGAAACGCAAAGGCCACAAGCCCAAGAACTGGGAGTACCTGCGGGACTGGATGCAGACAGGTGGCGATGGGCTGTTCCGGGTGAAGACTTGGGGCGACCGCGAGGCCGACGACGGTGCCGCGTACCACGCGATGGTGCTCGGCCCGCAGCTGGCCTGCCTGACCTGTGCCGACAAGGACTGGCGCATGATTCCCGGCTGGCACTTGGACTGGAAGTCCTTCCTACTGACGTACATGGCACCCGGAGAGTTCCGTATCGAGGGGATAGACGGCCACTGGCATGGCGAGTTCTTCTTCTGGTTGCAGTGCTTGATGGGTGATGACGTGGATTGTATCCCCGGCCTGCCGAAGTACGTCGTCAATGGCAAGGCCAAGCTGATCGGTGAGAAGACAGCGCTTAAAATTCTGGAGCAGAATAATGTCACGGACAACTCGTCTGCGTTCCGGGTGGTCGGTGCACTATACCGTACCTACTACGGGGACGCGTGGCCAGACCGTCTTGCGGAGCAAATGTCCTTACTCTGGATGCGCCGTGATGCGGGTGCTGCGGCGGACGATTGCCTCGTCTACCTTGGCCCGCTCGTGCAGCAGGTTATGCGCCCCGCGTTCGATAGACTCTTGGCGCGTGTCGCGTCGATGAAACAGGAGGCAGAAGCCTTATGCAGAAACTGACCTACTCACAGGTGGCCACCGTTCGGGCCACACTGTTGAGTCGGCAGGGCAACAAGTGCGTGCTGTGTGGCCGACCGCCCAAGGTGCCATGCCTCGACCACTGCCATACCAATGGCTGGATACGGGGTGTGCTGTGCAGTGGGTGCAACGCCATGCTTGGCAAGCTGGAGAACAACCGGGGCAGGTATGGACTGGCGGATGACAACGCCTTCTATGCCTTCCTCAGCCACGTTCCCCAGTACTTGCACCACCACAAGACAGGCCCTGTCGGCTACCTACATCCAACTCACAAAACCGCAGACGAGAAGCGCCTCGCCCGCAACGCTAAAGCCCGTAAGGCACGGGCAGCTAAGGGGAAAGACGCATGACAATCAAGATCGGTATGTTGGACATCGAGACAGCTCCAATCCTCGGTGCGGTGTGGAGCCTGTGGCAGCAGAACGTGGGCCTGAACCAGATCGAGCGTGACTGGTACATCCTGTCCTACGCCTTCAAGTGGCTCGGTGACACCAAGGTGCACTACCGCGACAAGCGTAAGAGCTGGGACAACGAGGACGACCGGGAGTTGCTGGACGACCTGTGGAAGTTGCTGGACGAGGCCGACGTTATCGTGGCTCAGAACGGCGTGCGCTTCGACAGCAAGAAGATCAACGCCCGGTTCATCCTCAACGGCTACCCGCCACCCAGCCCGTACAAGATCGTAGACACCATGTTGCAGGCTAAGGCTTGCTTCGGGTTCACCAGCAACAAGCTGGAGTACATGACCGACAAGCTGTGCTCAGCCAAGAAGTTGAAGCACAACGAGTACCCCGGCTACGAGCTGTGGAAGGCGTGCCTCACTGGCGACCAGAAAGCATGGCGCTGCATGAAGAAGTACAACGTCCGCGACATCACGTCGATGGAGGAGCTGTACCTCATCATGCTGCCTTGGATCAAGGGGCACCCGAACTATGGTCTCTATGTTAACCCGGACGCTCCGTGCTGCAATCGCTGCGGTTCGGAAGATATCGAGAAGCGAGGCACCTACCTCACCGACGTGGGACGCTATCAGCGTTACCGGTGCAATGGCTGCGGCGGCTGGCTCCGTGGCAGAGTCCTCCTCAACACAGCAGAGCAGCGGCGCCAGTTGCTCACAGGAGTTTAAGATGCCCCACAAGTTCGACTGCTGCGGTCAGCACCCAGAGTACAACCCGTTCTGCTTCGACTGTGTGACTAACGTAAACGCCGCAAGCGCCCGCTTTCTGGAACCAGCACCACCTCCTAGCGAACGCGGCGCAGGCCTCAAGTTCGACAGCGGCAAGGGCCGATGGTCCCTGATGATGCAGGGCTGTGCCAATGCGCTGGCCGGGGTGGTGGAGGTGCTGGGCTTCGGTGCCAAGAAGTACGCGGCACACAGCTGGAAGCAGGTGGAGAACGGCGAGGAGCGTTACCGTGACGCCCTGTACCGCCACCTGCATGCACTGGAGCGCGGCGAAGAGATTGACCCAGAGAGCGGCCTGCCGCACTGGGATCATGTCTGCTGCAACGCGCTGTTCCTCAGCGAGAAGTTCCACACCAGAGGGTAACAGCATGTTCTGGAAACTGGTAGCGTGGGTGGTTAGTCGCCCACGCGTGGCTGACTGGCTTATTGCCCGTGCTCAACGCACACCGTACACCCACATCTACCACCCTCGTGGTCTATACATGGGGCGCTGGTGGTTGTTCAACCCGTATCCCGGACCAGAGGAGAAGCGTAAGAACCGGTTTCCTATCAGCATCAGGGTGCACCACATCTGCCTGCCTGACGATGCTCGGGACTTGCATGACCATCCATGGAATGCACGAACCGTCATCCTCAAGGGCGGGTACATCGAGCAGAGGCTGGACGATGACGGCGAGGTGCGCTACTACGTGCGCAATCCCGGCGACACGGCCAAGATCAAGTTCGGCCAGTATCACACAATTGACAGGCTAGCCGATGGCGGTGCTTGGACCCTGTTCATCACAGGCAAGTACCGTGGTACGTGGGGCTTCCTCGTCAACGGTATCAAAGTTCAATGGCGTCAGTACAAGGGGTATGACCATGAATGAGTGCTTCCAAACTCCCGTATTCCGGGGCCTGTCCGATAGCATGCAGTGTGCTATCGACATCCAGAACGAGCATGCTGTCGGTGCTGTCCTGATGAATGCAGAGGCAGCGCTGCGTGGCGGTGCTATCACCCAAGAGCAGATGGACGAGATTGTCGCTGACGCTCGTGACGCGGGGTACGAATTCGTATGAGCTTCCTAGACCTCCCAGCCCGCCGCCATCTGGTGCACAAGCCAGTCGAGTGGCGCAACCTCTCCGCCAAGACCAAGGAACTGCTGGGCGACTTCGAGTCCAGCGACTGGATCTGGCAAGTCAAGTACGACGGCTGCCACGGTATCGTGATTGTGCACGCCAACGACGCACAGATGTACAGCCGTGAGGGCAACCGAGTGCTGTCCTGTGAGCACATCACCCGGCAGATGAAGACCCTGCCCGAGGGTGCCTACTTCGGTGAGGTCTACAACGGAGACATGGACTTCCCGACCATCAGTGGTCTGTACCGCAGGCAGTCGGCCAACCACGATACGGCCCGTCTGGAGTACAAGCTGTTCGACTACGTGCCGTACTGCGAGTTCATGTGTGGTGTGGACAACGTGTGCTACGAGGCCCGATGGCAGCGCTTGCTCCAGATCTACGAGACCCACGTCGGCCCGCTAAAGAACATCGCCCCGGCCTACAGCTTCACCTACACACCGGAGAACCACCAGCGTGCAGAGCAAGGCATCGCACAGCTACGCAGCTTCGGCCATATCTACGGCACTGACGGCTACGTGGCCAAGCGCAAGGGTGGCGACTGGACTGCTGGTGACGGCAAGAAGGGCCAGCAGATCAAGGTCAAGGACCACATCAGCGTTGACCTTGAGTGTGTCGGCGTGATCGAGGGCGAGGGTAAGTTCAAGGGCATGGTGGGTGCGCTGGAGGTAATGTGGAACGGTAAGCGTACCACGGTATCCGGCGGCAAGCTGACCAACGAGGAGCGTAAAGGCTACTGGTTGTACGCTGAGGAGGGTCTGACTTCGGTGGGCCTTCTTACTGCAATCGTGGAAGTCCACGCCTTGGGCCTGACGCCGGATGGCAACCTGCGCGAGCCTCGCTTCCAACGAATTCGTTACGACAAGACGGAGCCAAGTGTGTGAACGAGAAGCTGGTAGTAAAATGGACTGGCAAGCGATTCTTATGCAAGCATCCACACTGTAACGTGATAGGTGCGGGTGACTCTCCAGGCGCTGCAATCAGAAGTTGGCAGTTCTGGTACAACATTCCTTACTGAGGCCATGATGAATCAACTTGAACTTGAGCAGGAAATGCTGGACGGTGGGCGCGCTCGTGCCCTAAAGCACATAGAGAACAACGAGGAGGCAGGGCAAGCATACAACAACCCGTATGCACAGGCTGTGTACCGTCGGTTCGTGCAGCCGTTAGCCGACCTGATCGCCGCCTACGTGGTGCCAAGCAAGACCGGTGGTGTGCACGCTCGCGGTAAGATCTACCTGCGAGAGTTCGACCCGCTGGTCCTGTCGTTCATCACGGTGCGCAGCATTCTGGCTGGCGTGGCTGACGAGGAAAACCGCCTGACCGCGCTGGCCACCAAGCTGGGCCGTACCGTGTACGGTGAGCGCCTACTGACCGTGTTCGAGGACATCAACCCGAAGCTGTACTACACGCTGGTGAACGACTTCGAGCGCCGGATGACCAAGAGCGAGCGGCACCGCATGACGGTGTTCAAGCGGGAGGCGGAGCAGGCAGGCGTGAAGCTGCCTGTGTGGTCCACAGAGGACTGCGCCAGCATAGGCAGTACCCTACTATACCTTGCCCGAGACATCGGCCTCGTATCCCTGTCGCAGGCCGTCCTGAACCGCAAGCAGACCCTGCTGGTGGACGTGGTGGACGACATCAAGGGCCTGATCGGACAAATCACCGAGTTTGTTGCGGGTGGTTCTCCGATGGTAATGCCTTGCATTGCGCCGCCACTCGACTGGACCAGCCCCAACCACGGTGGGTTCCACACGGCGGACATGCGCCGCCAAAGCCCCTGCTGCGTCCGTGGGAGGCCGTTCGTGGAGGATGAGGCAGACATACCGCCTGTGTCCCTTCGTGCGTTAAATCGCCTCCAGCGCGACAAATGGACCATCAACAGCCGTATCCTCGACGCGGTGGATTTGGTGTCCAAGTACTTCGACGTGGGCGAGGTGTTGAGCCAGGCCGAAATGCCCAAGCCCGACCGCCCCGAGTGGCTGACCGAGGACATGGGCAAGGAGGCCATGACGCCGGAACAGCTGGCCGAGTTCCACCAGTGGAAGGTAGCCGTCCGCGAGTGGCACACCGAGACCAAGATACGGGGCGTGCAGTGGGGGCGGTACTACGAGGCTCTGCGGATCGCCCGCAAGTTCCGTGGCTACCCGATCTACTTCGTGTACCAGTTCGACTTCCGGGGCAGGATGTACGCCATGACCTCGGGTGTCTCGCCGCAGGGTAGCGACCTGCAGAAGGCCCTGCTTATGGCCTGCGATGGTGCACCAATCTCTACAGTGGCCGGGCAGTTCTGGTTCAAGATGGCCGCGAGCGCCCGGTTCGGGAATGACAAACTCTCTCCAATGGAGCGGGTGCAATGGGTGGACGACAACCATGATATGTTCCTTGCAATCGCGGAAAATCCAGTGGACAATCGGCAGTGGGCGGAGGCGGATTGCCCTTTCCAGTTTCTCGCTTGGTGCTACGAGTATGCAGACTGGAGAGCTAACCCGCATGGCTTTAGGACTAGACTTCCACTTGGGCAGGACGGATCTTGTAATGGATTGCAGCATTTTTCCGCGATGCTTCGTGATGAAGGCGGTGGTGTGGCGACCAACCTCGTCCCATCGCCAACGAAGCAAGACCTTTATGGTCTCGTGGCCATTCGTACTGCTGAGCTGGTGGCAGAAGCGCCGGACGACGACCAAGCAATAGCGCAACGCTGGAAGCGCCACATCCTGTCCCGGTCTCTGGTCAAGCGTTCGGTCATGACCCTGCCGTATGGCTCGACGCGGTTCTCCTGCGCCGAGTTCATCCTCAAGGAGTACATGAAGCCGGGCTGTGCACCGGAGTTCATGAAGGACGAGTACCAGCGGGCTGCTGGCTGGTTGTCGCACAAGGTGTGGGAAGCCATCGCGGACGTGGTGGTCAAGGCACCGGAGGCTATGAAGTGGTTGCAGGACGCCAGCGACGAGCTGCTGAGCCGTGGTGACGAGACCCCAACGTGGGTAGCTCCTCAAGGGTTCGTGGTTCGCCAGCGGTACAACAAGGTTGAGTCCAAGCAGATCAATACCCACCTGATGGGCAACGTAAGGATTCGCATCAAGGTAGGCGCCATGGGCGCCGAGGCGGACAAGCGTGGTCATCGCAACGGCATTGCTCCTAACTTTGTGCATAGCTGTGATGCTGCACATATGCACAGTCTTATTTGCGCGGCGGAGGACGCAGGTCTTGGTCACTTGGCTTTCATTCACGACGATTACGGCGCTCTTGCTGACGACGTTGGTAAGCTGCACGAGCTGATCCGCAGCACCTTCGTTGACATGTACACCCAGCACGACCCGCTCGCAGAGTTTGCAGCGCAGCACGGGATCGAAGCAGAGCTACCAGCCAAGGGTACTCTGGACATTGAACTGGTCAAACAGTCGCAGTATTTCTTCTGCGGCTGATTGGCCTACTATATGGACTACGAAATTTCCGAGGATTTACTGCATGTTTTCATCTATCTACAAGTACATACTGTACAAAATCCAACGACTGGTGGCCGGACAGTATCTGGATGACCTCAGTGCACAGGTATCCAAGCTCCATGCCGACAGACAAGAGCTGCAAGACTCAGCTAACAAACTGGTGCAGGCAACACAGACCTACGAAGTGGCATGCCAGCAGTACCAGAGACAGCTGGAAGACAAGCACGCTACCATAGTACAGCAAGGACAGAAGCTGTACGATGCAGAAGCCCGGCTGAAAGAACTGCAGGATAACCCTACTGTAGTATGGACTATGGATCCTACAGTATTCAAGAAGTTCTGTGCAGAGTTCGAGCCTCCAGTAATCAATGGCCAGAGCAGTGACCATGAAGCTGCCTTCAAGCTTGGTATCCAACGTGTACTGTCTCGGATAGGCGAACGCTATGTCGCTCGTTAAGATCTACTACGTTGAGCAGGGTCGATTGGCCTACTATATGGACTCAGAAACCTCTGCCTCGGACAAGATCCTCCACTGCCTGACGTGGCTGTACAAGCAGCTGCGTGACAGTGGTTGGCGCAATGTGCGTGACCCGGCTGGGCTGGTTAAACACTGCTTGGAGGAGTACTCCTTCCTGCAAGTGGGTAACAGCCTAGTCGCGGTGGATGTCGTTGCGCCGTGGTTCATTGACGAACAGGTGCTTGCCGAGGAGTTTAACGCTCCTTGGCAAGGCGACACCGGAGCGAGTGTGGACGAGATTGTTTCTGCCTTGGAGGTGTTTGCCGAGGCAGCAGGCTGTACCATGATTTCCCTCGGAACTAGGGCCAACACGCGGCAACGCGGACTGGCCCATCTTTTTGAGAAGACTGGTGCCCGCCTGTCCACCATCGAGCTAGTCAAGGAATTACCATGAGCAAAGGTCTCAAGAAAATCGTAAAGAAGGCTACCAAGGTAGTAACCCTCGGCGCTGTAGGTGACGGCGGGTGGGGTAGCCAAGCTGTAGGCGCACTGTCTGGTGGTCTGCTTGGCGGTGCTACCCAAGACCTCGGCATTGCCAAGGCAACCGATAACCTCGCCAAGACGCAGATGCAGATCGCCCAGCAGCAGGCCAACCAAGCCAGTGCTGAGGCAGTCGAGCAGGCCCGCGCCAGTGCACAGGCTATCCAGCTGTCCGCTGACCGGCAACAGGCCCAGGCCGCAGCCGAGGAAACCGAGAAGCCCAAGGAGGCCGAGGTTGACCTCACTGCTGGTTCTGACTCGGCCACTGCCCGGCGTCGGCGCTTCAACTCCACCTCCGTCTCCGCAGGCAGCGGTGGCCCAGCCATCCGTATCTGAGGTGACACATGGCCAACTATGACGACCGCACACCGAAAGGCGAGTTCTCGGCGCTGGACGGCGACCGGCAGATCATGCTCGACCGCTTCGAGAGGTTGGCCCAGCTGACCATCCCGAGCATTATGCCGGACGAGGACTACAAGACCGAGCAAGATCAGCTCACCAACGGCTTTACCAGCTTGGGCAGCCAGTGTGTAACCCACCTGACGAACAAGCTGATGAACGCCATGTTCGCCCCGAGCCGTCCGTTCTTCCGGCTCAGCATGGACAACGAGAAGATCGCCCAACTTGCTGACCAGCTCGGCGTGACCGAGGGCGAAATCACCGACTCACTGGCCCAAGGCGAACGCAGTGCCATGGCCGAGCTGGAGCGGGAAGGCTGCCGCGAATCCCTGTACGAGGGCATTACGCACTTGGTAGGGCTGGGCAACGTGCTGATGGACATGTCGGGAGACCAGCTGGTCTTTACCGGTATCCGCGACTACGTTGTCCGACGCAACGCCAAGGGAGTACTGACCTGCCTCATCATCCGCGAGACCGTGCGGTACGAGGATCTGGAGGAGGACGCCCGCAAAGCCTATGAGGCCGCAGGCAAGACCTGCCAATATGACCACGACGTGTGCACCTACAAGCGCATCAAGCTGGTCAAGGGCATGTACCGCGAGTCCTTCTGGGTCGAGGACGTGGACCTTGGCGTCGAGTACGCTGGCAAGTACAAGCCAGAGAACCTGCCCTACCGTCCGCTGACTTGGCGTCTCCCGCTACGCCAGCACTACGGCGTGGGTCGGGTGGAAGAGTACGCCAACGACTTCGCCACCAACGACCAGATCAGTGAGGCCGGTGCCGATGGCGCCATCCTAGCTAGCCAGTTCAAGTGGTTGGCCAACCCCGGTGGCATCACTCGTCCCGAGGATATGAGCCAGTCGCGGAACGGCGACGTGATCCCCGGCGTCAAGGGCGACCTCGACATCGTGTTCGCCAACATCGGCCAGCAGCTCCAGACCGTCATGGCACTGGGCAACGAGTACAAGCAGCGACTTGGGCAGGGCTTCCTGCTGTCATCTGCAGTCACCCGGCAGGCCGAGCGCGTTACCGCCGAAGAGATTCGCATGCAGATCATGGAGCTGGAAGGCTCCCTCGGTGGCGTGTACTCCCGGCTGGCACTGAGCATCCAAGGGCCGTTGGCTACGTGGCTGCTCAAGAAGGCGAAGATCAACATCAAGGGTACGGCTATCAAGCCGACCGTGATTACCGGGCTTGATGCCTTGTCCCGCAACGGCGACCTTGAGCGCATGCGTGCGTTCCTCGGTGACGTGGCGGCACTGGACAACATCCAGCCACCAACCCGTGCCATCCTCAACGCCGACAACATCGTCTCCGACATGGCTGCCGGTAACGGGGTGGACAAAGGCCGCTACATCCTGTCACCAGAACAGCAGCAGGCCAACGCCGACCGCATGCAAGCGCAGGCGCTTACACAGCAGGCCGCCGTGAACACGGTGGACGCACAAACTATTCCGAGTGAGGCAACAGCATGAGTGAAGAAGTCGAAGTCCAAGGCGGTGAACAGACAGCCCAACCGGCTGTGACCATCGAGACCAAGAAGCCAGACAACCCGGCTCCTAAGAACGAAGGAAAGCCAGCCGACAAGCCAGACCCTGCCAAGGCCGACGAGCCAGAAGTCATCCAGTACGAATCCACTGGCGACCCCAAGCTCGACGTTGCGCTGGCGTTCTTCGGTCGGGCCGGACTGGACGCTGAACACCCTGCCATTCAGGCTGCGGTGAACGGTGACTTCTCTCTGCTGGCTGCCGTGCTAGAGGAGAAGGGCGTGTCCGGCTGGCAAAGCCACGTCGCACTGGCCAAGGAGGCCCACGAGAAATTCAAGGGTGAGCGCGAGGCCAGTGAGGCCAAGATCGTGGAGTCGGTGGTAGGGGCGCTGGAGAAGGCTGGGTACACCAACGAGCAGTGGGGCGAGGCCATCGGCTGGGCGCGTGAGAACGCAGAGCCGGAAGAGCTGGCCGCACTGAACCAGATGCTGAGCACCCCGTTCGGCGCCAAGGCTGCCGTTGCTTACCTGACCGGCCTGCACCGCGAGGCCAGCGGCGTGGAGTACGCCCCGCAGAAGTCTGCTGTCCGTGAGGATGCAGGCGCCCGCCCGGCGAACGCCAGCGCTGACACCAGCCCATTGAGCCGCGCCGAGTTCGCTCGGGAGGCCGAGAAGCTGGCCCGGAAATTCGGCAGTAACGAGTACATGTCAAGCCCAGAGTATCGCGCTCTGCGTGCCCGCGTGAAGTAATGCGACCGTCCCGGCCCGGTAGGCCGGGGCTTTCGCTCGTCTGGCCATTGGCCTACTATATGGACAAGGAAACTTTCCTCCCATACCCAATTGAAGGAGGGTGCCCATCATGGCACTTGATGCGTATACAGTAACTCGCCCCAATGCCAAGAATTTGGGCTCCGATCCGCTGGAACTTGTAATTGAAGAGTTCACCGGGATCGTTGAGGGCACCATCCAACGTCGCTCCGTTACCGAAGGCTGGCTCCCAGTCCGCTCGGTGAAGGGTACTGCGACTGTCACCAACTATGCTGTCGGTGAATCGACTCTGCAGAAGATCGTTCCCGGCCAAATCCCTGACGGCGTGACCTCCGCCTTCTCCAAGAACTCGGTCACTATCGACCGCTCGATCATCGCCCGTGCCGCTCTGCCAGAACTGGATACCTTCCAGACTGTGTTCGATGCACGCAAGCAGATCGGCATGGAGCACGGCAAGAAGATCGCCAAGCTGAAAGACCAGTCGTTCCTGATTCAGGGCATCAAGGCTGCGCAGGCTGCTACCTCGGCCTACGGCACCCCACTGCCTGGGTTCAGCGGCGGCTCGGTACAGACCCTGGCCAGCGCAGCAGACAAGGCTGACGCGGCTAAGCTGTACGACGCTTTCGGTGGCCTGTTCACCAAGATGGAAGGCAAGGACGTTATCCCAGTGGATGACGACGTTGTGATCTTCCTGCGCCCAGACGTGTTCTACACCCTGCTGGACGCTGAGCAAGTCATCAACGGTGAGTACGTCACCAGCGAAGGCACCAGCATTCAGGGCCACATCTTCAAGGCCTTCGGTGTGCCTGTTGTCTCGACCAACAACCTGCCCAACTGGGTAGAGGCCGAGGCTACTCCCGGCACCGTGTCTGCCATGATGGGTCCAGACTACGTTGGTGACTACACCAAGGTAGTGGCTCTGGCCATGTCGCCTAAAGCTCTGCTGGCTGGCGCAAACATCGAGCTGAAAACCAACGCCTTCTTCGACGACCTGAGCAAGTGCTACTTCGTTGACGCATGGCTGGCCTACGCCTCGACCCCTGACCGCAGCGAATACGCCGGGGTCATCATGCAGCCCTAAGCAACACCCCGACCCCACCTGCCTTTGCGCGGGTGGGGTTTTTTGCGTTTTGGAGGTTCACATGGCGTTCATCACTGAGCTAGACATCGTGAACTCCTGCCTCAAGTCGATGGGCCGCTCGCCCATTAACTCCTTGACGGGCGGGAGTCCTATCATCGCATCCGCCCTGTCCTCGCTGCGCACAGCGATGATGGAACAACAGGGGATTGGCTGGTGGTTCAACACCGAATTCCTGTCGCTGGATGCAGACACCGATGGTTTCTACTACATCCCTGCGGATACGCTGGCCGTCGTGCCAGACGCTAACCCACCGTGGATGACGAGTCGCGGCAGCCGTATCTACGACACGCGGGTCGGTGACTATTACACCGGGCAGGGCAAGCTCAAGGTCGTACTGACCCGGCTGGTCCCACTCGATGACTTACCCTATCAGGCCCAGCGGCTGGTCGAAACCGGCGCCGTGCTCGACTTCCAGAAGGCGTTCGACGCCGACGACGGTAAGGTCAAGCAGGCTACCGAGGACTACACCAACGCCTTCGGCATCATCCGCGCCCAGCACATCCGGTCTGTCAAGGCCAATATGCTACGGCAGGGGCAGGGTGGGATCAACACTCACAGGCAGCGCCGCATTTATGGGCGCGACGAGAGGTATTCATGAGCAAGGAAACCGGCTCCTTTGAGAGCATCATCCGAGGCGTCTCGGAGCAGGTTCCGCACGACCGCTTTGTCGGTCAGCACTGGATTCAAGACAACTTCGTCTCTGACCCAGTACGCGGCCTTGCTCGCCGCCACGGTTCATTGGTACGCTGGGAGAAGACCCTCACCGGCGTTGCCCTGACTGACGAGACCTACACGGACGCAACGTACTTCAAGGAGTACACCTTCTTTGTCAACAGCGTGGAATACTGCCTGATGTACCGGCCTGACATCAAGCCGTCCGGCAGTACCTTTCCCGGCCTGATCTGCATCAACAAGGACACGTACCAGATCATGGACGTGCTGGTCAACCCGGCTGACGCTGCTACTGTGACGGCTGCGCTCAACGGCGGTATCTCAGCAGTGGGCAACATCGCCAAGTACATCCTGCTGGCGCCGCGCTACGTGGCTCCGTCCGTGACCACCATCAACAGGCTGGGCAACACCAGTAACCTGTCGGTGGTGTGGATTCGCAGCGGCTCGTACTCCCGCACGTATACGGCCAAGATTACCAACGGCTCGGGCACCAAATTCACCGTCAGCTACACTACGGTGGCTAGCTACTACCCCGGCACCCTGACCACTTCGGACATCCCGGCCACAGCCACGGATTACCAGAAGCAGGTCAACGACCGCGTGTACGCCTACCAGACTGCAGTCAACCAGTGGATCGGTACTGCGGCTGCGGACATCCAGCCCGCTAACATCGCCCTCAAGCTCGGCCAAGCGCTGATCGCCGCAGGGGCTGTCGCTGGCACCACCGGCTGGAACGGTGCGCACATGGTATCCAGTGACGCCTACTTCGTTGAGGTTGACGACGGTGGCGACGGCTCGTCCATGAAGGGCATTGGCCAAGAAGTGCAGTCGGTCAACGACCTGTCGCCATTCCACTATCCGGGTAAGGTGGTCCGCATCCGGCCGAAGGGCGTAGGCTCTGGCGACGACGCAGGCGTGTTCTACGTCACTGCCAAGCCCAAGGACAACACCGGCTTGCTGGACTGGAAGGAAGTAATCTGGACCGAAGGTGCTGGCACTGAGCAGGTGCCTGGCTTCGTCACACTGATTGGCGAGATTATCGGCTCCAACATGTACCTCGCATCCAACGTCACTGACCTTGCCGCTGTGTCAGGCGATTCCAACCAGACGGATTGGTCGCACTCGCTCGCTGGCGACTTGGACAGTACGCCGATTCCCGGATTCTACAACCGGCGCATCGACTACATCGGGACGTTCCAAGACCGACTAGTGTTCATCAGCGGCTCGACCATCTGCATGTCAAAGTCGGGAGACTACTTCAACTTCTACCGCCAGAGTGCACTCACCATCGCTGACGACGACCCTATCGAGGTGTTCGCGTTGGGCAGCGAGGGCGACGTAATCACTGACGGCGTGATGATGGACCGGTCCCTCCTGCTGTTCGGTAAGCAACAGCAGTACGCGCTCGACGGTCGCCAGCCCATGACGCCGAAGACGCAGTACGTGGCAACGCAGTCGGCTTACGAGGATACCACGACCTGCCCACCAGCAGGCTCGGGGAACTTCATCTTCTTTAGCCAGCTGCGTGACGGCAAGCTGACTGTGCAGCAGATGCAGACCGGCGACTACGCTGACTCGTTCCGGGCGTTCGAGATTACTAGCCAGCTGGACGGCTACCTGTCTGGCACGCCACGGCAGATCCTCGCACTGACCAGCCCGTCAACGCTGGCAATCCGCACGCGGGAGTTCACCAATGGGTTCTACGTGTTCAACTATCTGGACACGGCAGACCAGACCCAGCGGCTATACGACTCGTGGTCACGGTGGTGGTGGTCCACTGCCCTCGGCGTACTGGTCGGCATCACTGGCCGCAACGGCAGCATCCTCAGCCTGACCCTGCGCTACGGCGCCGGAGACCGTGTGATGCTGTGCCTAGACGAGTTCAGCCGCTCGGCAGCCCTGAGCACCAACCCGTACCTTGACAGCATGCGCGAGTGGAGCTTCACGACTGGCAGCATCAGCCCAAGCTGGACGCCGGTCGGTGTGCAGGAGAGCGCCGTGGCCATGCCCAAGACAGCAGGGCAGTACTTCCTGCTGGGCCAGCCGTTGGCCGATTGGGAGAAACTGGAGGACGCACTGCCACCCGAGGTGGACATGGACACCGCCATGATGGGTACGCTGTTCGACAGCGAGGTAGAGCCTACCGCCCCGTACATGCGGGACAAGAAGGAGAAAGCTATCCTCGACGGCACCCTGATCCTCGGCTCGTACAAGGTCACGCTTAGCAACTCGGCAGCGATGCGGGGTTACATCCGGGGCATGGACCAAGACGTATCGCAGCAACAGCAGGTGCTCGACTGGATCTACCGACCGACTGGCAGCTGGATGCTGAACACACAGCAGATCGCCGCGACCATCACCGTTCCTGTGGACATTCAGCAGGAGGTGCGCGAGTTCAAGCTGCGGCTCACCTCCAGAAACTGGCTCCCGCTTACCCTCAGCAGCATTGAGTGGGCGGGTCAATTCTACACGCAGAGGAACGCATAATGTGGGCACTCGCCGCGATGTTCGGCCTGAATCTGCTGAAAGGCCAACAGGCTAAGAAGCAGATCAAGGCCAACAACAAGGCAGCCGTCCAGAACGCAGCGATTCAAGACCAGCTCACCCAAGCCAACAACACAGTAGCTGCCGCATCCGGGGCGTTGTCCCGGTTCCGGCAGTCGCTGGGCAACCAGCTGATCCTCAAGAACGCAGCGAAGCAGACGGATGCCTTGGCTAAGAACCTGATCCGGCAACAGGAGCAATCCCAAACGCAGGGTCTCAACACCAAGCTACAAGCTGCCGAAGCCACTGGGGCACTGATGGCCGCAGCCAGCGCTGCCGGTATCGCCGGTGGCACCATCAACCAGCTCAACTCCGTTATCCGGGGCCGGGCAGCACGGCAGGAGGAGCAGCGCCAGCGGGCAGGGCGGTACGCAGCACAGGATACATTCGACCGCATCCGCACCGTCAACGAGAACGCTATCTCCTCCTTGGACGACACGGTGTTCCTCGACCGCGTGACGCAGGTCAAGGCTGTACCCAACCAGCAGGCCGTGCCCAGCACGCTGTCGCTGGTCGGCAACGCGGCTCTCTCGACCCTCGGCTCACAGGCCGGTATCGACGCCGTGTCCCAACTCGGCACATTCTTCAAATCCACACCGGCATCAGGTGCAGCACTGCAAGTAGGCGGATTCAACCCAGTCACCCTGTCTGTGGAAGATCCAACCTTCGGTGCTCCAGCCAGCTGGTTCAGGAGTTAAGACAATGGCAGGACCATTCCAGTATGACCTCGGCAGCGGCGCTATTGACGTTGCCGGGACACCGCAAGCAGGTACTCCCAATCAGTCGTTGGGGGCTGGCGGGTTACAGGGCGGCGGCGTCATCCGTGGCGTGGCCCCTGTAGACGCACCGCAGGAGGACCGGACTCTTGATGCCGTGATCGAGATTGGTCAAGGCATCCTGAGCCGCAAGCTCAAGGACCAGCAGAACAAGGCGTTCCTGACCGGCGTGCAGCGCGTGATGACCGGCGAAGCCCTCAAGGACATCGTAGACGAGCAGCCGTGGTACACGCAGATCTTCGGGCCGTCCAGTACTGCGCAGGGCGCCCGCGCCTACACGCAGATCGCGCAGGTGGACAAGTACACTGCAGACCTGTACGGTGACATGGACCGGCTCCAGAAGATGACGCCAGACGAGGTTGGCTCCGAAGTCATTGGCAGGATGAACAACTTCCTGACCGGCGACGACGCGGCTGACAGCGCCATCCAGCTCAAGATGGTCGAGGCGGCAGGCCCGTTCTTCAAGGCGCACGCCAAGCAGCACTACAAGTGGCAGCAGACGGATATGCAGACGCAGGTCACGAATGCCATGTTGCAGGCTGGCGACACCATTCAGGCCGCAGCACGCGGCTGGCAGGAAGGCACGGCCACCCAACAGGACCGCGACATGGCCCTGAGCGGAGCACTGGCCAGCTGGCAGCCGCTGGAAGGCCAGTCCGCTCAGTCGTACTGGGAAGCCGTCAAGACTGCTACCATTACCAGCATGGCCAAGGGCAACCACTACATGGCGCAGGCCGTGTGGGCCAAGCGTGACGGCGAGCACAGCCTGTTTGAGGCCGCGCCAGCCGACGTGCAGCTGGAGCTGCTGAACGCCCGCGACACCTACGAGGCCAAGACCCGTGAGAAGGAGGGCACGCTGGAATTCGGCGCCGAAATGGGCCGTATCCAAGGCCTGATGGCGACCGGTCAGATGTCTCCAGCCGAGGGCGTGGCTGCTATGGAGAACGTCAACACGCAGTTCCGGCTCAAGACCGGCATTGACGGTGATGTGTACGACAAGAAGGACGTGGCTCGGTTCATCCAGTCCGACTACTCGGCGTACTACAAGGCCGCGCAGGCTGCGCAGAAGGCCCGCGCCGAGGGCAGCAAGGCCCAACAGACGCTCAACGAGCAGGTTAGCAGCACCAGCACGGCCACCATCCTTGGCAATGCGCAGGCTGCACTGGACTCTGGCATCCCACGGCAGGTCGTGGACAACACCTTCCTCGGTGTGGTGTCCGCACAGGCCGAGGCTGGCAAGGATCCGATGGAGCTGATCGTCAAGAACTACGTGGGTGCGGGTGGTGGCGGCTCTGGTTACGTCAACAGCGCCATCAAGAACAACCTGATGTCTGGCATCTTCGCCAGCTCGGGCGGCTACACCCCGATGCTCGACCAATCGGTAGCGCAATACGACCAGATGGTAGCACGTCCGGGCGGTAAGGCTACTGCCCTCGGGTACTTCGGGCCTGATACCGTGGTACAGATCGAGAACTACAAGCAGTACCTGTCCAACGGCAAGCTGGCTCCCGAGCTGGCATGGCAGGCAGCCTTCGGGAAGCCAGTCAACAAGCTGCAAACCACGCCCAAGGCGAAGATGCAGACCAAGCTGCTGGATAGCGTCAAGGATGACCAGCCCGGCCTGTTCGGCCAGCTGTTCGCAGGCTCCACGCCACTGACGCAGAACAACACTGGAGTGCTGGCCAACGCCACTGCACGCAACTTCGATATCCTACGCCAGCAGCTGGGTATCTCGGACTCCGAAGCGACCGCCATGGCCCTGAACATTGCCAAGGAACAGGTCGATATCGTTGGTCCGTATGCCTACGAGAAGTCCAGTGCTGACCAGCAGTCCCTCGGGCAGCTCATTGGTGCTGCACCTGACGCCGCAGGCCGGGCATTCTCCGACTTCATGCAGCAGAAGGCCAGTGCGCAGGGCTTCAAGCTCCCTGCCGGTAGCGCTAAGACCGCCGAACCACTGCACGAGTACACCAACCTGTTTGGTGGCAAGTCTCGTGGCAAGGCTCCGTGGGAACAGAAGACCGGTGGAACCAACTTCTGGGAACAGTGGGGCAAGGATGGCACCGACAGCGTTACATTGGTACGCGGACAGGACACCGTTGATGCAAACGGTAAGGTCACTGCCCGTTGGGTACTGATGGGCACCACGCCAGAGGGCAAGACTGTCCAGATGGGCGTCACCAGTGACGAACTGCGCAAGTTCTACGAATCTCAACCCTATTTCAGAGAGTAACCTAAGTCGAGCCGCTTCCAACGAGGCGGCTCCGCTGAGGCTACTGCAACGGAGAACACAATGGAAATCAAAGACCTTAAATCAGCCGAGGCGGTAGCAGAAGACAAGAACGCCGAGGTTGTACAGACTGCAGTTGATGACAGCCGTGCACTCCGCGCCACCCCAAGCGGGTACGGCGACCGCATGGACATCGACCGTGCCACTGATACCGGTAAGTTCCGCAACGGCCTGTCCGTCCGCAGCGTGCGTGACGCCAACAAGGCCCTCAAAGGCACCCAAGCCAGCTTGAAGGGCTTCGCCAAGAACGCCACCGTGCAAGCGCTGGGCGCCATGGTGACTCAGGGCCAGGCACTGGGCCGTACCGAGGACGATTTGCAGCAGGACGGCATCAGCCTTATCCAGCAGAAGTCCAAGGACACCTACCACCTTTCCAACGAGCAGGCAGCCGCAGGCAATCAGGAGCCGCAGTTCGCCACCGACCTTGAGCAGGTACGCGCTATCGAGCGTGCACAGGCCAACGCCGAGACGGAGCGCCAGCAGGTCGGCTTCGGTGACATGGTGGGCGCTGCCTTCAACCAGACCACCGCGATTCCTGCCCTGCTCCAGTCGATCAACCGTCCTGAGTACCCAGCTGACCCGACCTACGACTACAACTCCCGCCGCGACCAAGTGGAGTACGGGCTGTCCGAGGAGGACCGGCAGTTCATGCGGGAGAGCCGCTCGCTGGCCGAGGAACAGGCCCGTATGGCTGAGGTCAAGGCCCGTATGGACGACCTCAACAAGCTGTCCGCACACGGCCCAGCGTGGGCTGTAGCCGCCTCCCTGACCGGTGGCCTCATTGACCCAGTTGGCTGGGGTGTGGGCCTCGGCGTGGGCAAGGCAGCGCAGGTTGTCGGCCTTGGCTCCATCGCGGCCTTCCGCAGCGGTATGGTAGCGAAAGGCGTGGGCCTTGGGGCAGTGGAGGGGACCGTTGGGAACGTCGCTATTACCGGCCTCGTAGACGCCGCTGGCGGCCATGTCACCGACCGCGACTACGCCTATGCCGCTGGCTTCGGGCTGGCCTTCGGTGGCCTCGGGGCGCTGGCAGGCATGCGTGCTGCCGGGGAGGGCGCCAACGCCCGTATGGGGGCCGCTGCTGACGAGTTGAGCCGTGCAATGGACGAGACCCTTATGGATGCCCACGTCGTGCTGAGGCAGGCCCGTGAGGCCGCTGGCGCGAAGGCTCCAGAGGTGGACATCCAAGAGTCAATCGTCCCGCAGGTCAATGAGGAGGTGGCAGCTATGCGCAGCACCGAGCCTGTCCGTATGGAGTTCAGTACCACGGTTAAGGAGAAGCGCCCGCTCAAGCAGTCCGAGGGCGTGAGCACCTCCGCCCGCGAGCACCTGACCGCCCTGTCGCAGCAACTGGACGACCCACTGCTGTCGGCCCAGGCAACACGCCTGTTGTCCGTCATGGGCGACGACATCAACATCGTCACCAGCGCTGGTGTCAAGCGTGCGAACTACAACCCGTCTACCCAAACCATCCGCCTGAACCCAGCCGATGAGCCGTGGACCGTGATGCACGAAATCACTCACGCCATCACCGCTGACCGCATGCAGTGGGGCGTGTTCAACCCTGAGACTGCCATCGGCAAGCTGACCAAGGAAGTAGATGCACTGCGTCAGGTGGCCAGCAAGGCTGCCAAGGGCAAAGAGTTTGAGCTGCACACCAAGTACTACCTCAAGAACAAGGATGAGTTCGTGGCTGGCCTGTTCTCGCAGGACAAGGAGTTCCTGAACTTCCTTGCCACCGTGCCTGTACGCGGAGACGGCAAGTCCCTGCTTAACTCTCTGGTGCAGACCGTGCGCCGTGTGCTTGGCTTGAGCGCCAACGAGGAGTCGGTGCTTACTCGTGCCTTGGCCGTGAACGACGACCTGCTGAATCAGCCTGTGATCGTCAATCTGGAGCGTACTGTCAAGCTCAAGTCGGGCAACTTCAAGGTGGAGAACTACGAGCGGTTCATCGGCGCCGAGCAACACCGCGCTGGACAGGCCATTCAGGATGCAGCCGCTGCCGACACACTCAAGGACTTGAACGCAGCAGCTACCAAGTTGGCCCCAGAGCCAAGCCCGGAGGCCGTGCGTGCCGAGCTGGACAACATCATGCGCAGCCGGTACAATGCCGCCATGCAGATCGTTCACGCCCGCGTGGCCAATGGTAAGCGCTTCCTGCCTGCCGCTGACGAGTCCATGGTAACGCCGGAGGGCCGCGTCATGCCTCCTGCCGACTTCCTGCTGCCCAAGGCTGAGCGGGATGCAGTCGGCGCTGCTTGGGGCATCGACCCACTGCTGGTGCAGAACGCCTCTGACATCCAGATCCTCACGGAAATGGCCGCACGGGCTGAACGCTGGACAGCGGAGAATCCAGTGGACGCAGCTCGGGTTAACAGCATCCTCGGCAAGATGCCGTGGCTGGCTTCCACCGGTCTGCAGTTGGCTAAGTCCAAGAACCCGGTAGCGCAGATGGTCGCTGGCGTCCTGCTGGAGAACACCACCGGCGCACTGGGCCGTGGCCGCACCGCCGCGCTGGACAAGAACCTCCTGCAACGCCAGTACGACGAGTACCTCGCGCTGGCCGAGCAGCACTACACCGCATGGCGCAACCGGAACAACGGCAACATCGCCACCGACATCATGTCCGGCGAGCTGCGTGACCGGTTCATGCGTGAGGTATCGCAGGAGATTCGCAGCCGTGCAGATGGTGGGTTCGGTGGCAGCACCGACGTGGACGTGCGCGGGTACGCTGACCAGCTGGAGAAGGGATTCGACCGCATGCGTGTGGACCAGCAGTCCCGCAACACCATTGGCTCTGCCCGCTTGGGTGATAGCTCCCGTGGCTACTCCCCTCGCCGCATCAGCAAGAAGTGGGCGCGTGGTGCCACTGCCGAGCAACGCCGGGCGCTGTCCAAGGAGTTCGCGGACCAGCTGGAGGCCCAGTGGAACGACCGTCCGTTTGCCGAGCGCATCGCAGCTGGCTACGTGGAGCGTGCTCGTCTGGAGGCTGGCGGTGGTGTAACCCCACCTACCAACCTGTACAGCGACGAGGCGACCGACGTGCTACGTGATGTGATGCGTGCCGGTGCTGTACCTGACGACCAGATCGAGAAGCTGCTGGGCAGGTTCAGCCGTGGTGGGCAGGGCTTCACCAAGAAGCGCTTGGACCTCGACCTCGACAAGACTGTTACCACCGAGGCTGGCGACGAGTTCAACTTGGCCGACGCTTTCGAGCACGACCAAGCCAAGCTCTATCAGGACTACGCCCGCCGCGTCAGCGGTGAGGTGGCTCTGGCCAACTTCGGGATCTACGGCCAGCACGGCCTGATGCAGTTGCGCCGCCTGATCGCAGACTTCAACCCTGCTGGGAAGCAGGCCACCATCGACGAGGTGCGGGCCTTCGACCAGATCGCGGCTGAGTTCTACGGCACCCCGCTGCCCGGCACTGGCAACAAGGCCATGGGCAACCTGCGCCTGCTGTCGTCCATGAGCATGCTGGGCGGTATGGCCTTCAACCAGTTCGCTGAGTTCTCCAACAGCCTCCCGCTGTTGGGCCTTGGCGGCGCCCTGCGTCAGGTAGCAGAAATGCCTCGCCTGATTAAGGACGTGGTGAAGGGCCGGGCCAACCCGCTGCTGGACTCCATTGAGCTGGTAGGCGGGCCAATCGGCCATGACCAGCGTGTGGTGTTCCCGTATCAGGAACTGGACGATACCCAAGTGTGGGGCGCTGGCGACCTCAACGCGTTCGACCGTGTACTCCGTGGAGGTGCCCAAGCCATGCCTTGGCTGTCGGGTTTCCACTACGTGCACTCGGCGCAGGTCCGTGGCATGTCCGAGCAGATCGTGATGAAGTCCCTGCGGTACATCAACGAGGGGCGTGAATCCGAGGCTCTGGCCAGCATGGGCTTTAACCCGTCGCTGCGACTGCGGTTGAAAGCCGAGCTGCCCAACATCGCGGAGTTCGACGCGGCAGGCAACCTGACCGCTCTGGACATCACCAAGGCACAGGACGTGGACGCCGCAATGGAGTTCGTGCAGGCCGTGCACCGTGGTAGCAAGCAGATCATTCAGGGCACCTACGTCGGTGAGACCGGCGCGTGGGCTCACAACGACCTGCTGCGTCTGCTGACCCAGTTCCGCACGTTCTCTATCACGTCGATGGAGAAACAGTGGAGCCGCCAGCGTGCCGACTTCGGCAGCATCAAGGCTGTCGGCCTGCTGCTGGGTTCGATGTCGTTCGCCATCCCGATTCAGCTGGCCCGTGTTCACCTGAACGCTGCCGGTCGTGAGGACAGCGACGAATACATCGCCCGCCAGATGGCTCCCGGTATGTTCGCCCGCAACCTGCTGAACTACAGCTCCATCAGCGGTGTGCTCGGTGACGTGATCGACAGTGGTGCTGCACTTACTGGCAACAGCGTGAGTGGCGGCAGGACTGGCGCACAGAAGTCCGCAGCGGATGCGATCCCATCCATCGGCTACATCAACAACGCGGTACAAGCCATTGGTGAGCGTGACCCTCGGGAGCTGCTTCGGTCTCTGCCGGGCCAGAACCTCCCGTTCGTTACACCGCTGATGAATTTCACCGACTAAACCCATGAGGCACAAGGACGTGCCAATGGCCTACTATATGGACACTCAACCCAATAGGAGCGGCTGCCATGCCCGATCCATACTTGGCGTCAAATGACTTTCCGGGTGATGGCGTCACCACTCTGCGTACCGTCAGCTTCAAGGGCAATCGCCCTGATGCGGGTGGCGGAACGGTGCCGTACCTCTCCTCGGCAGACGTTAAGGCTAGCCAGATTACACCCGCTACGCCTACCACACCCGAGACCGAGACGCCTCTGACTGTGACCTACGTCGGACCCAACCAGTTTAACGTGACCCCGGCCTGTCCGGTGGGCACCATCTGCCGCGTGTATCGAGCAACACAGGACGAGTACAATCTGGTGGACTACCAAGCCCTCCAGACTGTGAGCGAGTCCGACCTCGACCTCGCCAACCGGCAGACCATCTTCATCGTGCAGGAAGCCCACGACCTCGCACAGCGGGCCAAGGCCGATATCTCGCAGGCGACCACCGTTGCTTACGAGGCTATCAGCACGGCCAACGAGGCAGAGACCAAGGCTGACTCGGCTATCGCCACGGCGAACTTCGCCCAGTCCCAGGCCGCTGCCGCAGTTGTCACGGCCAACGCGGCCAGCACCACCGCTGACGCAGCCAGCGCCACGGCAGCCACTGCACTGTCTACGGCCAACGCCATCGACGGCAAGGCTCAGGATGCGCTCGACGCCTCCGCTGCTGCTGTAGCTACCGCCAACGCGGCTGCTGCCACTGCTGGCGCAATCGCGGGCACCGCCAATACCGCACTGGCCAACGCCAACGCTGCTGTAGCTACCGCCAACGCGGCTGCCACACAGGCGTCCTCTGCGGAGAGCACTGCCAACGCCATTGCTGGCACGGCCAATACCGCATTGACCAACGCCAACGCTGCGGTCTCGACGGCCAACACTGCGCTGTCTACGGCCAACGATGCACTGGCTCTGGCCAACAGCTTCGATACTCGCATCGACAACACAGAAGCTGACATTGCCCTGCACACCATTGACATCAGTAACATCAACGGCGTCAATGCCACGCAGGCCTCGCAGATCAGTGCATTGCAGTCTGGTAAGCAGAACTTGGACGCCACCCTGACGGGGCTGGCGGCTCTGACCATCGCGGCCAACCAAGTGCCTATTGGCTCCGGCACCGACACGTTCACCACTATCGCCTCTGGCACTGCTGGCCGTGCACTGCTGGCCGCTGCCGACTCGGCTGCTGTGAGTGCTGCCCTGCCGGACTTCTATCGTCGGGCGAACATCCTTGCTGCGGTTGACCAGTCGGGCGGCGTGCCTCTCGGTGGGATCATCCAGCGCGGCAGCAACGCCAACGGTGAGTTCGTGCGGTACGCTGACGGCACGCAGATCTGCTGGGGCCAATACAACCTCGGCAGCATCGCCGTGACCACGGCTGACGGTGCCCTGTTCCGCAGTGGCTTCGTCTCGTCCCGCAGCTTCGCGGCCTCGTTTGTAGGCTCGCCGTCCTGCACCATCGACGTTGTGAGTTCGACTGGTACGGCGTGGGTTACTGAGGGGTCGGCGTTCCCGTCTACCACCGGCACCCAAGCCTTCTTGATCTTCTCCCCATCCACTGGCACGATTTCGTGCTCGGTGATGGTCATCGCAATTGGCAGGTGGTTCTAATGATCGTGAAGATTCAGCCGCAGTACTCGGCCAATAAGCTCGACTTAACCGTGGTGAGCGAACAGGAGATTCGGGTCAACGGAGTCGTGTACGACTTGTCACAGCACGTCATCCGAGACCTGACTCTGCCTGAGTTCATGCCACCGCAAGTCACCAGTGTGGAGGAGTTCGGCAACGGGTACGTCGTTAAGGTGGCCCTGCCGTATGAATCCGACAAAGCGCCAGCTCCCGAGACCATCAACGTCTCGGCTGGCTACAACTTGAGGAGTTAACATCATGTCGCTCGCAGATACTGCTGACGTGGTAGTAAGGAACGCACCGCCCGTTGCAGTAGCTGGGGCGAGCTTCACCGACTGGTTCGCCGGTCTCCCGATGTCCAACATCGTGCAGGTAGTCACCGTGCTGTGGATTGCGATTCAGGCCGGGTTCTACCTGTACGACCGCTTCAAGAGGAAACCGTAATGGCCGCCAGCTCTGACCAACTCGGCGGACTGCACCAGCTGTTTACCCTGTACTGGGAGCAGCGGATGCAGGAAGCCATGGATCCAGACCCGGAAGTGCGTAAGGCTATCAGCGCTGCTGAGCTGGCCGTGATCCGGGCCTTCCTGAAAGATAACGGCGTGCAGGCTGAGGTATCCGGCAACAAGGCTCTGGAGGAGCTGCAAGGCCAGATTGCCGAAGCAACCAAGGGAGTAGTCGGTGCCAATGAACTGGCAGACATCATGGACGACTTCAACAGCCGCATGCCTCAGATCGGAACAATGCAATGAGACAGAAGAACCCTAGGCTAGAACAACTGGAGCTGCTGCAAAAGACGTTCTCTAGCTTCGTGCCCTTCCTGATGGTGTGCATGAAGTTCCTAGGGTTCTCTACCAGCGAAATCCAGAAGGACATCGCCCTGTTCCTCGAACACGGGCCGCAGTACCTGATGGTGCAGGCACAGCGCGGGCAGGCCAAGACTACCATCACGGCCATCTTCGCTGTGTGGTGCCTGATCCACAACCCTAAGCTTCGGGTGCTGATCGTCTCGGCGGGTAACGACCTGTCGAGCGAAATCTCCACCCTGATTTCCCGCCTCATCACCAACATGGAAATCCTCTCCTGCCTGCGGCCTGATGCCAGTCGGGGCGACAAGGTATCGGTAGAGGCGTTCGACGTTCACGGCTCCCTCAAGGGCGTGGACAAGTCGCCCTCCGTGCGATGCGCGGGCGTTGGTGGCAACCTCCCAGGCAAGCGTGCTGACCTGCTGATCGCGGATGACATCGAGTCGCCCAAGAACGCGGCCACCGCTACCAACCGAGAGCTGCTGCGCCAGCGTATCAAGGAGTTCTCGGCCATCTGCACCAAGGGCCGGATTGTCTACCTCGGTACACCCCAAACCGGCGAGTCGATTTACAACGACCTGCCCGCCCAAGGGTTCACCGTCCGCATCTGGCCGGGGCGCTTCCCGAACCAGAAGCAGATGGAGTACTACGGCGAAATGCTCGCTCCGTCTATCCGGGCAGCCATCGAACGGGATGGCAGCCTGACCATAGGCGGCGGGCTGGATGGGAGCCGAGGCAAGCCAACCGACCCGGTGCTGCTGGACGAGCTGACCCTGCAGAACAAGGAGAAGCAGGGCGCCGCGTACTTTGAACTGCAGTACATGCTCTGCACGGCCATCAGCGATGAGGCCCGCTTCCCGCTCAAGGCCAAGAACCTGATCGTGATGCGCCTGAACGACATGCTGCCCGAGTCCGTGGTCCGGGGCATGACCCCAGAGTACCTGCGCCAGTACCAATCCGGCACCGTCAAGGTGGCCGTGAGCCTGCCGCAGGAGGTCTCCAAGCACGTATCCAAGCCGACCCATCGCCGTATGCGTGTGGACCCGGCGGGCGGCGGCGTGAACGGGGACGAGTCGGCCTACGCCGTCATCGACCAGCTCAACGGCAACATCTTCATCCGCGACATCGACGCCGTGAAGGGTGGCTACGACGATCCGCAGCTCGACGCACTCGCAGCTGCAATCGTGAAGTGGAACCCCGACGTTGTTGACGTGGAGAAGAACCTCGGCAACGGTGCGTTCACCAACATCATCCTGCCCCGCCTGCGTAAAGCCGGATGGATGGGCAAGATTGAGGAGACGTGGGAGTCCGGGCAGAAAGAGCTGCGCATCTGCGACACGTTAGAACCAATCCTTGGCCGAGGCTCGCTTATCATCGATGAGAGCGTGCTGGAGAAGGACTGGGAATCCACTGGATGGCACGAGGCGGTCAAGCGCCAGCTGTTCAGCTTCCTGTTCCAGTTCACCAAGGTCACTCGTGATCGCGGTGCGCTGGTGAAGGATGACCGACTCGACGCCCTCGCTGGCGCCATCATGCCACTCGTGCGTGCACTGGCGCAGGACCAGCAGGAGCAAGAGGCTAAAGCACGGGACGCTGAGTACACCAAGTGGCTCAGAGACCCAATGATGCACAACCGCTGTACACAACCCAAGGTTGGAGCAAGAGTGTTCCAATCAACAATTCGCCGGAGATAGAATCATGGCCAAAGCATCCCAATTCGCATCGCCCGGTCGCCTGCGCTCTGCACAAGCAGTTCGTCGTGAGGTGGCATGGCTCCTGTCGCAAGCAGAGATTGCTGTCGCACGCGGGCAAACCCCAGAGGCAGCTTTCGCTGACTTCAAAGCTTTCATCGCTGACGTAAACACCTACGTGTTGGAAGCGGCACCAGAGTACACCATCACTGCTGGCGCACCAACGCCGTCGAGCATCGCCGCCAACAACACAGCGACCAGCTCCGTCACCTTCAACGTGAAGCGCAACGGCGTCAACCTCGCTGGTGCAACCGTGAACTTCACCAAGGGCGGGGCAACTGCAGCCACCAACACCCTGTCGGCTGCCTCTGGCGTCACCGATGCCTCTGGTAACGTCACTGTTACCCTGAAAGGCTCGGCTGCTGGTGTCGGCACTGTCATCGGCACCACCATCAACACCGGTGCCACTGACTCCGTGACCTCGGCCAACATCACTTTGACCTAATAGGTGACCTATGAGACCCCTTGCCAAGTACGTAGCTAGCGCCGTAGTGGCTGCTACCGCGTTACTGGCAGGGGTTGAAGGCCTCGGACTCAAGCCTTACAAGGATACGGGCGGTGTGGTGACGTGGTGCTACGGCGAAACCCGTGGTAAAGTCCCCACCCAGCCACTTACCAAGCAGCTGTGCTACGACATTCTCCGCGAGTCGGTGATCGAAGAGCATGCTTGGGTGTCTAAGAAGCTTCCGGGACTCAACCCTAACCAGTACGCAGCACTGATTTCCTTCTGTTACAACGTAGGCCGCACCGCCTGCGACAACTCTACCCTCTTCCGCTTGATCCGTGCAGGCGACTACGAGGCTGCAGGCAAGCAGTTTGCTCGCTGGCGCTTCGTCGGTAAGCTCGACTGCGCAGTACGAGCCAACAAATGCTACGGTCTGGTGCTTAGACGCCAAACCGAAGCTACCTTATGGAGCAAGCCCTATGTTGAAGTACGTTAGCATCGCCGCTGGCGTGCTCCTCCTCTGCCTGCTGGCGGCCCTATACGGCCTCAAATTGAGCCGCGAGACCGTGGCCAGTATGTCTATACAGGTGGAGGAGCTATCGCAGCGGCTGGAGGCCTCCCAGCGCCTCACAGCCCGTGTCCAGACCCAAGTGGCCAAGGAGAAACTGCGGGCCGACGCCAACCGTCAGGAGTTGAGAAATGCTCTCAAAGAGAATCGTGAGTGGGCTGATCGCCCTGTCCCTCCTGCTGTCGCTGACAGCCTGTGCAAACCGCCCGCCAGATGCTCTCCCGCAGCCGGTGGCGTGCCAAGAACCCCTGATTGACCCTACCCTACAGGGTGGCCTGGCCGAAGCACTACAGGCCTATCAGGAAGCCCTGCGACAATGCAACGCCCTCAATGGAGTATCACCTGATGGCACTGACAATCACTGATCGACTTGGCTCCCAAGGTCAAGCCAAGAGCTTCGACGGCGCCCTGAGCATCACACCACTGTCCAGCGCGTTCCTCGCGGGCAAGTCTTACCGTGCGTATAGGGCGTTCTCCGCTAACACCCAGCTCCGCGTGGTGGCAACCAAGCCCTTCCTCCTAACCTTCCAGTCCATGTACTGTGACGCCGGTGCTGCCACCGCTGTCATCACGGTCGGCTCGACCCTCGGCGGTACGTGGAC
>Ga0182747_1000395_pt1 | contig 42727 bp, 30 predicted proteins | sample eDN3rd30CBELigBY_FD_128526 | JGI IMG/M metagenome (GOLD analysis project Ga0182747, IMG submission 128526) | Enriched backyard soil microbial communities from Emeryville, California, USA - eDNA 3rd pass 30_C BE-Lig BY (version 2) (version 2) | ecosystem: Environmental > Terrestrial > Soil >... | reverse complement strand
GAGGCAACGATATAGCCAAGATTGGGAATGATGTCAAGAACAAAGTGAGAACATAACGTTGCCCTGCGGCCCTCTCCCCATTGCGGGAGAGGGTGGCCTGCTAAGGCAGGCCGGGAGAGGGGCGGTGCTCGACCCTGACGCCCCCTCTCCCGGCTCACTGGCGTTCGCCACCCTCCCCCGCAGAGGGGGGAGGGTTCGCGCGACGCGTCATGGCCGCACTTGATGCGGCCACCCACGTCTTCGAGAACCGCGACGTCGCAAAGACGTGGGTGCCCGGGACAAGCCCGGGCATGACGGCGCGGGTGTCATTCGCGGTCCGATCAGGATCGGCGTGGCGCCTTCGGAACAGAGATCCCCGGAACAAGCCCGGCGACGACGGGAATGAAAGCCTCAGCAGGGCAACACAACCGCAGGCAGGGCTCGGGCGAGAGCATGGGGGTCGAACGGCTTTTCCCAGAGCGGAACCGCTTGGTAGGCGGCCGGAATTGCGGTCCCGCTGTAGCCGGTCGCAAACACGAAGGGAATGCCGCGGTCGCCGAGGATATCGGCCAGGGGAAAGGCTCTCACGTCTTTCAGGTTGAGGTCGAGGATAGCCGCATGGATCGGCTCGGTCGATTCCACGATCCTAATGGCCTCATCCATTGTCGGCACAGGCCCGACGACCTCGGCTCCCAGGGCCCGAAGAGCCAGAGCCATCTCGTCGGCGATGAAGTATTCGTCTTCGACCACCAGAATGCGGCAGCGAGCAAGCGACTGCACTTCCGAATAAGGCATGACGGCTCCTCCGCAGGGCCCCGAAACGGGGCAACAAGTTAGGAGTAGGCGCGGACACGGCGCAGTGGGATAACAAGGGTTAACGCTCGTCGTTCCTTTCACAACTATGAGCTTGGCCAAAAGGGAATAGGCCTATGGCGACCTACCTCATCCGCAAGCTCGAGCAGTTCACGCAGCTGTCTTCGGAAGACAAGCAGAAGCTTGAACGTGCCGCAGCGGCAAAAGTGAGGGTGGTGCGCCCGCGCGAGGACATCATCCGCGAGGGGGACAAGCCTCGCCAAGTCAACCTGATCCTCGATGGATGGGCGTGTCGCTACAAGGTGCTCGAAGACGGTCGGCGCCAGATCGTGGGCTTTCTCGTGCCGGGCGACGTGTGCGACATACGCATGTTCATTCTCAAACAGATTGACCATTCCATGGGTGCTCTGACTCCGGTGCGTGTGGCGGAAATCCCGTCCGATACGCTCTTGGATGTCATCGACACGTCTCCCCGACTGACTCGGGCAATGTGGTGGAACTCCCTCGTCGAGGAGTCGATTTCGCGCGAATGGACCACGAGCCTGGGGCAGCGCGAAGCGATCGAGCGGCTCTCCCACCTCTTCTGTGAACTCTATTTCAGGCTGAAAGCGGTCGGGCTGACTGAAAACGGGCAAGGCCGGAAGAGCTTCGAGTTTCCGGTGACGCAGGATCAACTGGCAGACGCCACGGGCATGTCGACGGTGCACGTGAACCGGACGCTTCAGCTGATGCGGGAGCAGGAACTCATCATCTGGAAGGGCAAGACCGTCACCATCCCGGACCTCGAAGCGCTTATGTCGGTCGCCATGTTCAACGCCAACTATCTCCACCTCGACCGCGACGGGCACGAGCTCGATGCGAATGAGCCATAGATACGCGTGAACGGGCGCCCTAGAGCATTTTCCGGCGAAGTGGATCCGGTTCGCCGTCAAAAAATGCGGCAAAGCAAAGAAGAGAGGTGATTCCACACTAGTGGAAACAGCTCTAGCCTTCGTAAATGCCACCTCGGACATAGTCCAACTGATGAGCCCGGAATGGACCGAGACGTACGCACTCGACGGCCATCCTGTGGGACGATTTCTCAGGGCACGATGCCGGTGCGCGCGGAGACGCGTGCGTATTCCTCCACCAGCTCCGGATAGCGCTCCATCGGCGGCAGCGTCGCGAAGCTGTGCACCGCCGGCGTCGTGGCCCAGGGCAGCTTTTCGCTCGTCCATGTCTCGACATAGGGCGGAAAGCGGCCCGGGTCTTCCAGCATGGCGGTGCGCACGTTGACGAACTCGTCCATGCCCTCCGGACGCGTGAAGAGCCAGCTCATGCAATGCGAGCAGAAGAAATGCCGCGTCGCGCCGTGAAGACCGCCGATGACGGGCTCGCCCTGCACGACCTGGAAGCCCGCGCTCGGATAGAGAACGCTCAGCGAGAAGGCGCTCGCGGTCATGCGCTGGCACCCGGTGCAATGGCACGCCATCGTGACGATCGGTTCCCCGTGCACGCGAAACCGGACCTGCCCGCACCGGCATGTCCCTTCATGCGCAACCCTGTCGTCTGCCATGGTGTCTCCCCGCTTCACCCGGTCGAGTTTAGCCATCGCACGCACCCTTGTCAGCCGATGGCTAATCGGTCGTGACGGCGGTCTCGATATCGGACGGGTCGATGCGCTGATTGAGGCCGGCTTCGAGCTTGTCGCGGTCGAGTTCGCCCTCCCACCAGGCCACCACGATCGTCGCCACGCCGTTGCCGATGATGTTGGTGAGCGCGCGCACCTCGCTCATGAACTTGTCGATGCCGAGAATGACGGCCATGCCGGGCACCAGGGCCGGGTTCACCACCGCCAGCGTCGCAGCGAGCGTGACGAAGCCCGCGCCCGTGACGCCGCTTGCGCCCTTCGAGGTCAGCAGCGCCACCAGAAGAATCGTCAGTTGCTGGCTGAAGGTGAGATCGAAGTGCAGCGCCTGCGCGATGAACAGGGTCGCGAGCGTCATGTAGATGTTGGTGCCGTCGAGATTGAACGAATAGCCGGTCGGCACCACAAGGCCCACCACAGACCTGGAGCAGCCGAGCCGCTCGAGCTTCTCCATGAGCTGGGGCAAGGCGCTCTCCGACGAACTCGTGCCGAGCACGATGAGCAGCTCGTCCCGGATGTAGCCGAGAAACTTGAAGATGCTGAAGCCGGCCATGCGGGCGATCAGCCCCAGGACCACGAAGACGAAAAGCGCGGCCGTGGCATAGAAGGTCGCGATGAGGCCGATGAGATTGCCGAGGACCTGCGGCCCGTAGCGGCCGATGGTGTAGGCCATGGCGCCGAACGCTCCGAGGGGAGCGGCCTTCATGACGATCGCGATGACGCCGAACATGGCATGCCCCGCATCGTCGATGAGGCTGCGGAGCGTCGCGCCGCGCTCGCCGAGCACGAGCAGCGCGAAGCCGAACAGGATCGCGAAGAGAAGCACCTGCAGGATGTCGCCCTGGGCGAAGGCGCCCACCACGCTGTCCGGGATGATGTGGAGGATGAAATCGACCGGCTTCTGCTCGGCCGCCTGCTTGGCATAGCCCGCGACGGCTGCCGGATCCGGCGTTCCGGTAAAGCCTGCGCCCGGCCGCACCAGATTGCCGACGAGGAGGCCGATGACGAGGGCGAAGGTCGAGACGATCTCGAAATAGACCAGCGCCTTGACGCCGACGCGCCCCACCTTCTTGGCGTCCTGGATATGGGCGATGCCCGAGACCACCGTGCAGAAGATGATCGGCGCGATCACCATCTTGATCAGCCTGATGAAGCCGTCGCCGAGAGCCTTGATCCAGTCGTTCTTGGCGAGATCCGGCAGGAGCCAGCCGACCAGGGCCCCGAGAACGATGGCGATCAGGACCTGGATGTAGAGAACCTTGTACCAGGGTTTCTTCCCGGATCGCGAGGCTTCGACCCCGTCTCTCACTGCGACGCTTGTCATCGCCGCCTCCTCATGGACGCATTGCCAGAGGCGTCTTCGTCCTGAAACGAAAACAGCCGGGACCTCGCAAAAGGTCCCGGCTGGTTAATTCCTGGAGCTCACCTTAGGTCCACGCGGAATGCCGCGAAACGCAAGGAGCATCGCTCCTCAGATGTGGATCACCCGGTCATAGGCATCCAGCACGCTCTCGTGCATGGTCTCGGACAGGGTCGGATGCGGGAAGACGGCATGGATCAGCTCCTCTTCCGTCGTCTCCAGGTTCATGGCGATCACGAAGCCCTGGATCAGCTCGGTCACCTCCGCGCCGACCATGTGGGCGCCGAGGAGCTTGCCGGTCTTCTTGTCGAAGATGGTCTTCACCAGACCCTCCGGCTCGCCGAGCGCAATCGCCTTGCCGTTGCCGATGAACGGGAAGCGGCCGATGCGGACGTCGTAGCCCTGCTCCTTCGCCTTGGCCTCGGTCAGGCCCACCGACGCGACCTGCGGATTGCAATAGGTGCAGCCCGGGATCATGGCTTTGTCCATGGCGTGCGTATGCAGGCCCTTGATGGTCTCGACGCAGATCACGCCCTCGTGCTCGGCCTTGTGCGCCAGCATCGGCGGGCCGGCGACGTCGCCGATGGCATAGATGCCGGGCACGTTGGTGCGGCCGAGACCGTCGGTGACGATGGTGCCGCGATCGATCTTCACCCCGAGCTTTTCGAGGCCGAGATTCTCGATGTTGCCGACGACGCCGACCGCCGAGATCATCCGCTCGGCGGTGATCGTCTGCGTGCCGCCCTTGCCGTCGTCGATGGTGGCGGTGACGGAATTCGCGCCCTTCTCCACCTTCGTGACCTTGGCGCCGGACAGGATCTTCATGCCCTGTTTCTCGAAGCGCTTGCGGGCATGCGCCGCGATCTCAGCATCCTCGACGGGCAGGATCTGCGGCAGCACCTCGACCACCGTCACTTCCGCGCCCATGGCGCGGTAGAACGAGGCGAACTCGATTCCGATGGCGCCGGAGCCCATGACGATGAGCGATTTCGGCATGGAGGGCGGCACCATGGCCTCGAAATAGGTCCAGATCAGCTTGCCGTCCGGCTCGATGCCGGGCAGCACGCGCGGACGCGCGCCGGTGGCGATGATGATGTTCTTGGCCTGATAGGTGCCGGGCTCGAGCACGCCCTTCGGCACCGGGTTCTGCGGCTGCATGGCAGGCTTCTTCGGCGCGGTGACCACGACCTCGCCCGGCTTCGGGATGGAGGCCTCGCCCCAGATCACGTCGACCTTGTTCTTCTTCAAGAGCATGCCGACGCCGCCGTTGAGGCGGCCCGAGACGCCGCGCGAACGGTTGACGATGGCCGCCGCATCGAAGCCGATCCCCTGCGCGGAGAGGCCGTAATCCTTGGCGTGCTCCATGTAGTGGTAGATCTCGGCCGAGCGCAGCAGCGCCTTGGTCGGAATGCAGCCCCAGTTGAGGCAGATGCCGCCGAGATGCTCGCGCTCCACGACCGCGGTCTTGAACCCGAGCTGCGCCGCCCGGATCGCGGCCACATAGCCCCCCGGCCCGCCGCCGATGACGATGATGTCGTATTGGTTTGCCATGGAATTCTCCCGTCATGCCCGGGCTTGGCCCGGGCATCCACGTCTTTGTGAACCGGACCGTTGAAGGAAGGCGTGGATGGCCGGCACGAGGCCGACCATGACGATGGATGCTAAACCAACATCCCCATCGGGCTCTCGATGAGCTGCTTGAACGCGGCCAGCAGTTCCGCGCCGAGCGCGCCGTCGACCACGCGGTGGTCGCAGGAGAGCGTCACGGTCATGGCCTGCACGATGGCGGGAGCGTTGTTCTTCACCACGACGCGCTGCTCGCCGGCGCCGACCGCGAGGATCGTGCCGTGGGGCGGGTTGATGACGGCCTGGAAGTCCTTGATGCCGTACATGCCGAGATTCGAGACCGCGGTCGAGCCGCCGGTGTATTCCTCCGGCTTCAGGCGGCGGTTGCGGGCGCGGCCCGCCATGTCCTTCACCTCGGCCGAGATGGCGGTGAGCGTCTTCTGTTCGGCCCTGCGCACGACCGGCGTGAACAGGCCGCCCTCGATGGCGACCGCGACGCCCACATCCGAATGCTTCATCTTCAGGATGCGATCCTCGGCCCAGACCGCATTGGCATTCGGCACGCGCTGGAGCGCGATGGCGAGCGCCTTGATGACGAAGTCGTTGACCGAGAGCTTGTAGGCGGGCTTGCCGTCCTTGTCCTTGGACGCGGCATTGTTGATCTGCTCGCGGAGCGCCATGAGCGCGTCGAGCTCGCAATCGAGCGCGAGGTAGAAATGCGGCACCGTCTGCTTCGATTCGACGAGGCGCTTGGCGATGGTCTTGCGCATGCCGTCGAGGGGCACTTCCTCGTAGGTCCCGGCTTCGAACATCGCCTTGACCTGATCGGCGCCCATGCTCTGAGCGAGCTGCGGCGCCGCGGGCTTGGCGGCCGGTGCGGGAGCGGCGGCTGCGGCCGGAGCCGCGGCAGGCTTCGCTCCACCGCCGGCGAGAGCAGCGCGCACATCCTTTTCGACGACGCGGCCTTGCGGTCCGGAGCCGCGGATCGACGCGATGTCGATGCCGCCGTCCTTCGCGATGCGCTTGGCGAGCGGCGAGGCGAAAACGCGGTTGCCGGCGGCCTGCCCTGCCCCGTTGGGCTTCGCGGCCGGAGCGGCAGCCGGAGCGCTCTGGGCCGGCGCTGCCTGCGGCTGCGGCGCCGCTGCGGGTGCGGCCGGAGCCGGTGCGGCTTCCGCCTTGGGTGCGGGAGCTGCGGCGCCGCCGGCGGCGGGAGCGGTGACGCTCTTGGGATCCTCGCCCTCGCCCGCGATCAGCGCGATGAGCTGGTTGACCGGCACGTCCGCCGTGCCTTCCGGAACCACGATCTTGGCAAGGATGCCTTCATCGACGGCTTCCACTTCCATGGTGGCCTTGTCGGTTTCGATCTCGGCGATCACATCGCCGGATTTCACCGTGTCGCCTTCCTTCTTCAGCCACTTGGCAAGATTGCCCTTTTCCATGGTGGGAGAAAGAGCGGGCATCAGGATATTGATGGGCATGGCGTTGATGGATCCTGACTTGAAGTTGATTCTTTTAGGTTCGCATTCTCTGATCGGAAAACCGGCATCCGCTTTTCCGGAGAATGCTCAGTTTATGGCCTGCGTCGAGCCAGGATCGCTGGGATCGTCCAGCTCGGCCTGAATGCCGGCGGTGATCTCGGCGAGAGCCTCCTCCTCGGAGAGCTCCGTTTCCATGGCATAGACGCGGGCGGCATGACGGGCGAGATCCACCAGGAGCACGCCCCAGGTGAACGGATCGTCGAAGGCGCGGCGCAGCGCGACGCTGACCGCTCCATCGACCACCGAAGCCCTCAGGATCTCGATGCCGCCCTTTTCGAGCACATCGGGCGGAACGTTGAGGGCTTCGAATTTCCGTTCAGCCATGATGTCACCTGTAGCAAACGGCCTTCGCCGCCTGCACCACTTCCGCGATGGACGGAAGCGCGAGCTTCTCGAGGTTCGCCGCATAAGGCATCGGCACGTCCTTGCCGGTCACGCGAACCACGGGCGCGTCGAGATAATCGAACGCGTGCTCCATGATGCGCGCGGCGATCTCGGCGCCGATGCCCGATTGCGGATAGCCCTCCTCCACCGTGATGCAGCGGCCGGTCTTCATGACCGATGCGACGATGGTGACGGTGTCCAGCGGACGGATCGTGCGCAGGTCGATCACCTCGGCCTGGATGCCCTCCTTCTCCAGCTCCTGGGCGGCCTTGAGCGCATAGGTCATGCCGATGGAGAAGGAGACGATGGTGACGTCCTTGCCCTCGCGATGGATGCGCGCCTTGCCGATCGGAACCGTGAAGTCGTCGAGCTTCGGCACCGGGAAGGACTGGCCGTAGAGAATCTCGTTCTCCAGGAAGATCACCGGGTTCGGATCGCGGATGGCGCTCTTGAGCAAGCCCTTCGCATCGGACGCCGTATAGGGAGAGACGACCTTGAGGCCGGGAATGGCCGAATACCACGCCGCGTAGTCCTGGCTGTGCTGGGCCGCCACGCGCGCCGCAGCACCGTTCGGGCCGCGGAACACGATGGGGCAACCGAGCTGGCCGCCGGACATGTAGAGGGTCTTGGCCGCCGAGTTGATGATCTGGTCGATCGCCTGCATGGCGAAGTTGAAGGTCATGAACTCGACGACGGGACGAAGGCCCGTGAAAGCCGCGCCGACGCCGACGCCGGCAAAACCATGCTCGGTGATCGGCGTGTCGATGACGCGCTTCGCGCCGAATTCCTGCAGCAATCCTTGAGTGACCTTGTAGGCACCCTGATACTCGGCGACCTCTTCGCCCATGACGAAGACGTTGCCGTCCTTGCGCATCTCTTCGGCCATGGCATCGCGGAGCGCCTCGCGGACGGTCATGTTGACCAGTTCCGTGCCCTCCGGGATTTCCGCCATGGCATCGTAGGAGGTGCGGTTGGTGATCACCGAGGGAGCCGCGGGCTCCGCAACCGGTCGCGCATCGGTGCCGGGAATGGAGTCGGGCGAAGGCCGGTCGGCCATTCCTTCCCGCTGCATGTCGGGCGTCGGTGCCGATTGGGCTTCAGGTGCGGCAGCGGCCGGTGCCTTCGCCGCCGAGGCGGCGGCCGACACGTCCTCACCCTCACCGGCGAGAATCGCGATGGGGGTGTTCACGGCCACATTGTCGGTGCCGTCGGAGACGAGAATCTTGGCGAGGACGCCCTCGTCGATGGCCTCGACCTCCATGGTCGCCTTGTCGGTTTCGATCTCGGCCAGCACGTCGCCGGGCTTGACCTGATCGCCCTCTTTTTTCAGCCACTTGGCCAGTTTGCCCTGCTCCATGGTGGGAGAGAGGGCAGGCATGAGAATATCGATCGCCATTAAAAGACTCGTTTGATTGTCGCAGCGGCGAGATTCGGGGAAAGACGGTGCTTTAGGAGCAACGCTTACAGAAGAATATCCGTGTAGAGCTCGGACGGATCGGGCTCGGGATCGTGCGTGGCGAACTCGGCCGCCTCGTTGACGATCTCGCGCACCTTGCTGTCGATCGCCTTCAGCTCGTCTTCCGACAGCTTCCAGCTCTCCAAGAGACGGCGGCGCACCTGCTCGATCGGATCGTGTTCCTCGCGCATGCGGGTCACCTCGTCCTTCGTGCGGTACTTCGCCGGATCGGACATGGAGTGGCCGCGATAGCGGTAGGTCTGCATCTCGAGGATGTAGGGGCCCTTGCCGGAACGGGCATGCTCGACGGCGCGCTGGCCGGCGGCATAAACCGCACGGATGTCCATGCCGTCCACCTGCTCGCCGGGAATGCCGAAGGACACGCCGCGCTTCGAGAAGTCGGTCTGCGCCGAGGCGCGGCTCACCGCCGTGCCCATCGCATAGCGGTTGTTCTCGATCACGTAGACCACGGGCAGCTTCCAGAGCTGCGCCATGTTGAAGCTCTCGTAGACCTGGCCCTGGTTGGCCGCGCCGTCACCGAAATAGGTGAGGCAGACATTGCCGTTCTCGCGGTAATGGTTCGCGAAGGCGATGCCGGTGCCGAGGGACACCTGCGCGCCGACGATGCCGTGGCCGCCATAGAAATGCTTCTCCTTGGAGAACATGTGCATGGAGCCGCCCTTGCCCTTCGACAGGCCGCCGCGGCGTCCCGTCAGTTCGGCCATGACGCCCTTCGCGTCCATGCCGCAGGCGAGCATGTGACCGTGATCGCGGTAGCCCGTGATCACCTGGTCGCCCTCCTTCGTCGCCATCTGCATGCCGACGACGACGGCTTCCTGGCCGATATAGAGGTGGCAGAACCCGCCGATCAGGCCCATGCCGTACATCTGGCCGGACTTCTCCTCGAAGCGCCGGATCAGCAGCATCTCGTTGTAGGCCGAGAGATCCTGGTTCTTGTCGAATTGGGGGGTGTTGGGGGCAGCTCCGCGCGTGGAGCCTTTAGTGGGAGTGGTCTTGTTAGCCGTGCCTGCACCGGCACGGCCCGCCTTGCGGGCAGCAACAGCCATCGGGTCCTCCGAAGGGTTTCCTCGACGAAAGTTGTAGCGCAGTCGGAATCGGAAATCGAGTAGGCCAAATGTGGTTTTGCGCTGCACAATGAAATGTGCAAGCTATTGTTCTCTAAAGGATATTTTCGATTAACTCGAATTCAGTTAAGCAGAACTTTTAAAGTATTGTTAATTATGGGCCTGTGATGATCACGAGGTCGTTCTTGTGCACACGTCCTAACATTACGCGCGCTCTCTCCTCGAGCAGATCGCGGTCGATCTGATCGCTCCGAAGCAGCGCGATACGACGCTCCCACTCGGAGCGCTGAGTCTTTAAACCGTCGAGCTCGGCAGAAAGTTCAGCGACCTGAGTCTCATATTGATGCCGGGCCTCGATGCCGCGTGCGCCGCTATGTGCATGATGCACAAAGTATGCAGCTACGGCCGCAGAGATGCTGTAGAGCACCAGCGGAATCAGGAAGCGTCGTGCACGTCTGCGGATTACCATGGACGCAGTCTTACAGCGGCATGGTTAAGAAGCGGTTAGGGATTGGGTGAGCGCATCACCGACACCCTGTCGTCATCCCCGGACTTGTTCCGGGGATCCACGTCTTCGCCGCCATAAGACGTGGATGGCCGGGACGAGCCCGGCCATGACGAGAAAAGATAACGAAAAAGCCGCCTTGCGGCGGCTTTCTCAATGCATCGATGTAACTCGAATTCAACCCCAAGCCTTCAGCGCCGCGCGCCCCGCGTAACGCGCCTGCTCACCGAGCTCCTCCTCGATGCGGATGAGCTGGTTGTACTTGGCCAGTCTGTCCGAACGGGCGAGCGAGCCGGTCTTGATCTGCCCGCAATTGGTCGCGACGGCGAGGTCTGCGATGGTGGAATCCTCCGTCTCGCCGGAGCGGTGCGACATGACGGCGGTGTAGCCGGCGCGATGGGCCATGTCGACGGCGGCCAGCGTCTCGGTGAGCGAGCCGATCTGGTTCACCTTCACGAGCAGCGAGTTGGCGACGCCCTTCTTGATGCCCTCGGAGAGTCGGTTCACGTTGGTGACGAAGAGATCGTCGCCCACGAGTTGGCACTTGGAGCCGATGAGATCGGTCACCGCCTTCCAGCCCTCCCAATCGTCCTCGGACATGCCGTCCTCGATGGTGGCGATGGGATAGGACGCGACGAGCTTCGCGAGATACTCGGCCTGCTGCTGCGGGTTCAGCTTCTGGCCGGTGCCCTCATAGACGTAAGAGCCTTTCTTGAAGAACTCGGTGGCGGCGCAGTCGAGGCCGATCACCATGTCCTTGCCCGGCTTGTAGCCCGCCTGCTCGATGGACTTCATGATGAAGTCGAGGGCTGCCTCCGCGCTCGGCAGGTTCGGGGCGAAGCCGCCCTCGTCGCCCACATTGGTGTTGTGGCCGGCATCCTTCAGCGCCTTCTTCAGGGTGTGGAACACCTCGGCGCCCATGCGAACGGCCTCGGACAGCGTCGGCGCGCCGACCGGCAGGATCATGAACTCCTGGAAGTCGATCGGATTGTCGGCGTGTGCGCCGCCATTGATGATGTTCATCATCGGCACCGGCAGGACGCGCGCCTGCGTGCCGCCCACATAGCGGTAGAGCGGCAGGGTCGAGGCTTCGGCCGCGGCCTTCGCGACTGCGAGCGAGACGCCGAGGATCGCGTTGGCGCCGAGCCGGGCCTTGTTCGGGGTGCCGTCGAGCTCGATCATGGTCTCGTCGATGGCGACCTGCTCTTCCGCGTCCATGCCGCCGATAGCGTCGAGAATCTCGTTGTTGACCGCATCGACGGCCTTGAGCACGCCCTTGCCGAGATAGATCGACTTGTCGCCGTCGCGCAGTTCCACCGCCTCATGGGCGCCCGTGGAGGCGCCGGAGGGCACGGCGGCGCGGCCCATGGAGCCGTCTTCGAGGGTCACATCCACCTCGACGGTGGGATTGCCCCGGCTGTCGAGGATCTGGCGGGCGAAAACGTCGATAATCGCTGTCATGAGCAGGCTCCTGCTGGCTGAAGTGCGGCCGGCGCGCTCAAACGCCGGGTGCGGCCTCAAGTCATGAATTGGCTTATTGACCGAAATGTCCGGGTGAGCAAGGACGGCAAGAACTTTCCCCGTATCAATCCAAGGTCAAATCCAGATGACGGAAACAACCCTTCAGCTCGGGCAGGCCAGCACCCTCCCCGATTCCCCGGAAACCGCGCAGCTCGACCGCGTGCCGAACCCGCATCCGGACACCGACTACCTCGCCCGCTTCACGGTGCCGGAATTCACCTCGCTCTGCCCGGTCACCGGCCAGCCGGATTTCGCGATCCTGGTGATCGACTACGTGCCGGGTCCCTGGCTCGTCGAATCGAAGTCGCTGAAACTCTACATGCACAGCTTCCGCAACCACGGCGCCTTCCACGAGGATTGCACGGTGGCCATCGGCAAGCGCCTCGCCGATCTGCTGGAGCCGCGCTACCTGCGCATCGGCGGCTACTGGTACCCGCGCGGCGGCATCCCCATCGACGTGTTCTGGCAGACGGGCGAGCTGCCGAAGAACCTGTGGCTCCCCGACCAGGGCGTCGCGCCCTACCGGGCGCGCTGACCGGCGGGTCGCATCAGCACGACGGACGCGACCAGGCCCACGCCGACGACGATCAGGGCGGCGATGCCCGTCGCTCCGGGCAGCCCGACCGAGCGCAGGCCGATGCCCATCAGCACGACGCCGAGCGCCTGGCCGCAGAAGAACGAGAAGGCATGGAGCGCGACCGCCGAGGCGCGCGCTCCCGGCGCCACCTCCGTCACCTGGGCCTGGAAGGTGTTGTGGAGCATGTAGAAGCCGAGGCCCAGCAGCAGCATGGCCACGGCATCGAGCCGCCAGTCGCCGCCCATGCCCAGAATGACCAGCGCCGCACCGGCGAAGAAGCCTCCGCCCAGGAGGATGCGTCCGATGCCGAGGCGCCGGAGCATCCAGGGCACCAGCGCGGAGAAGATCAGCCCGCCGATGGCAAATCCGCCGATGGCATAACCGGCCTGAGCCGCCCCGCCCCCGCCGCGCTCCTCGAGCAGCGGCGCCACATAGGGAAAAATGCCGAAGATCACGATGCCCTCGACGAAGACGAGGCTGAACAGGGTCAGGGCGCGCGGGTTGGAGAGAATATCCCGGTAGCGCCGCAGCGCGCTGCGCAGATCGAACTCGCCGCCGGGCTGCGCTCCGCGGAATCCTATGGCGGTGGCCGCCAAGGCACCTGCCACCATGCTCATGGACAGAGCGAAGACGCCGCGCCAGCCGATCAGCTCCGCAAGCAAGCCTGCGAAGGACGAGCCGGCGAGCTGGCCGACGATGACGGCGACGAAATAGCGGCTCAGTGCCACCTGGCGCCGGTCGATCTCGACCCGGTCTCCGATCAGGGCGATCGAGAGCGGGATCGAGCCTCCGGCAGCGGCGCCGGCGATGATCCGAAGCGTAAAGAGCGTCGCTGCATTGGGCGCGAAGATCGAGGCGGCAAGCGCCAGGAACAGGATCGACAGGGCCACCTTCATGACCCGCTCCTTGCCCATCGCATCGCCGATGGGGCCGAGCACGGGCTGGATGAAGGCATAGGGCAGCGCGAAGGCGGCCGAGAGCAGCGCGATGGTCTGAGGCGTCGAGCTCAGGTCCCGGGCGATGATTCCGACCATGGGCTCGACCGAGCGGCCGGAAAAGGTGCTCGCGAAGCCGCTGGTGGCGAGGATCAGGATCAGGTTGCGGGAGGACATGCTGCTCGAACCGGGACGCGAAGAGGGTTCTGGCTTCCTATCACGGCCTTCCCATTCCGGAATGGCCACGAACGCAAACCTATCGCCCCCTCAGGACATAGAGGCATGCTCTCGCCCGTCCTCACCGGCCTTGTGCCGGTGATCTCGACACGAGAAGCGCGGCGCTTCCCACAATCGGCATGGCCGGAACAAGGCCGGCCATGACGTGACATGACGTGAGAGGCTAGTTCCTAATCGCGTCCCTTCGCCAGCGCGTCGAACGCCTTCAGCTGGCGGAGCAATGCCTCCAGCTCCTTCAGCGGCACCATGTTGGGGCCGTCGGAAGGGGCCTTGTCGGGATCCTGGTGCGTCTCGATGAAGAGACCTGCCACCCCGACCGCCACGGCGGCGCGGGCGAGAACGGGCACGTATTCGCGCTGACCGCCGGATGTGGCGCCCTTGCCGCCGGGCTGCTGCACCGAATGCGTGGCGTCGAAGATTACCGGCGCCCCGGTCTCGGCCATGATCGGCAGGGAGCGCATGTCGGAGACCAGGGTGTTGTAGCCGAAGGAGGCACCGCGCTCGGTCAGCATGACGTTCGGGTTACCCGCTCCCGTCACCTTGGCGGCGACATTGGCCATGTCCCAGGGTGCCAGGAACTGCCCCTTCTTCACGTTCACCACACGGCCGGTCTTGGCGGCAGCGACCAAAAGATCGGTCTGGCGGCAGAGGAAGGCGGGGATCTGGAGGATGTCGACCACCTCGCCCACGGGGGCGCATTGATCGTTTTCGTGCACGTCGGTGACCACGGGCAGGCCGAACCTCTCCTTCACCTCGGCGAAGATGGCGAGCGCCTTGTCCAGCCCGATGCCGCGGGCGCTGGAGATCGAGGTCCGGTTCGCCTTGTCGAAGGACGATTTGTAGACGAGGCCGAGGCCCACCCTGTCGGCGATCTCCTTGAGGGCGGCGGCCATCTCGAGCGCGTGGTCGCGGCTCTCCATGGCGCAGGGCCCGGCGATGATGCTGAGCGGCAGGTGGTTGCCGAAGCGGACGGAACCGGCTTCGACGACGGCAGGATGCTGTTTGGTGTCGGTCATGCGCCCTCACTAGCCTTTCTCAGGCCAGAGGCAAAGTGGCGATCTGCCGTGCGCCGGCCCGTGTGACTCCCACGCATTTTAACCACGTTGCGAGGAGGCGTTTTCTTCTTGTGTCCGACACGCTTACTTTAGGTCACAAGATGACCCGGCATCTCAGGCTCGAATAACTCAAGAATATTTGCCTGAATACGATACGGATCGGGGGTCAATTGTATCGATTGCGCGGGAGGAGCGCTTTCATGTCCGAGTACGACAAGACGCAGGAATTGGTCGCTCTTCGATCCGCTCTCGGTTTCACGCAGAGCCGGATGGCGCATGAGATCGACATCACCTTGCGCGACTACCAGGCGTTCGAGTGGGGCGAGATCGAGATTCCCGATCTCTATCTCCGGGCGATCGAGCGGATCGCGATGATCTATGCCGTCCGGCACAGGAACCCGGCACTGGTGCCGCACGGCATGCGTGCCGAAGCCCTGCAATTCGCGCGGCTGGTCGAGGAGATGGCCTGAACGGCTTCCCTCGCCGCCGTATCAGAACGTCATCGCCGAGGCGTTGATGATCCCGGCGGCGAGCGAGGCGGCGCCGAGAAAGAGGGCGGCCGCCATTTCGCCCGAGGCGATGCGCTGGGACAGGTTCGGCATCACGATGCGCACGAGCCAGTAGACCAGGATCTGCACCGCGAGAGCGACCAGACCCCAGACGAGGCAGTCGACGATGGTCTGCGCATGCACGATCGCGCTCGCGAGCGGCAGGGCGAATCCGACGAGGCTGAAGCCGAGGGCCGTGGCGGCCGAGATCACGTTCTCGCGGATCAGGGCCAGTTCGTTGTGCATGGTCGCCAGCGTGTAGATCGCGAGATAGAGGCCCACCAGCGCGATCGCGAGCACGAAGAAGATCAGGAAGTCGGGCAAGCCCGCCAGAGATGAAGCCATTGTCCGTTCCCCCACACGATCGATGTTTCCTGATCGTATAGGGCAACATGGTTAATATTACGTTGGCTCGAACGCGATCGCGAGACCGAACGCGGCGCTCGCCGGCACGACGAGTCTCGAGCCGATATGCTGATAGGGAATTTCCGCCGCATCGAGCCAGTTCGCCTGGCGATGGATGTCCTCGACCCGGACGGCGAAGGCCACGAAGGACGGCTCGTCGAGTTCCGCTTCGACGGAGCCGTAGATCTCCGCCGCGTCATCCGGTGTCAGCACGTCGATGCGATCCTCGCCGAGCCGGAAGGACAGATCGTCCCCGTCCGGGCTCGACGGCTGCACGCCGGCGAAGGTGGTCAGGAAGGCACGGAACCGCTCCGGATCCGGGGCGGTCAGGGTGACCGAGGATATGCGCGATGCCCCGTTGTCGTGCCGCTGGAATTCCGGATTCCAAAAATTCTCAGGGTAGTGCTGCTGGCAGACGAAAAAGCCGGCCTTGGGGGAGTCTTTAGCCGCCGCGAAGGCCAGGGTGAAGGCAACCTTCGTCTCGCTGCCGTCAGGTCGGCGCCCGCTGCGCTCGAAATGGAAGGGCTCGAAGGACCCGATTCCCTTCTCGGAGAACAGCGCCGCATCCGCCTTGGCGTCATGGCTGTCGAGGACGAGCATCGCAAGGCCCTCGCGGTCGAGCAGGTATTCCTTGACGAAGGCCCCGAAGCTGAAGGCGCTGGCCTGGTGCGGGGCAATGGCGGCACCCTCACCTATCGTGATGAGTTCGATGAAGGAGCTCGAAAATTGGACGAGCCGGTTCTCGGTCCCCCACGGATGCCGGTTGCGCGCTCCGACCTGGAAGCCCAGGCGCTGATAGAAGCTTCCTGCTTCGTCGAGGTCGCGAACGGCAACGACGAGGTGATCGATCCGGCGGGTCATCAAGCGCTTTCCTATGACGAGAAGCATAGAGTTAGAGCGCCGGGATCGGTTTTGCGAAGGCCCATCGCTTGAAATGGATGCGCGACGTCACCTTACAGGCATCTCGCCTGCCGTCATGGCCGGGCTTGTCCCGGCCATCCCGATACTGAAAACCGCGGCGCCTCAATCAATCGGGATCACCGGCACAAGGCCGGTGATGACTTAGCGGTAGCGATGCCTAAACCAGCCGGCTTTGCACCACGGCCGCGTGGATGAAGCTCTCGAAGAGCGGATGCGGCTCGAAGGGACGCGACTTCAGCTCGGGGTGATACTGGACACCGATGAACCAGGGGTGGTTCTCGTATTCCACGATCTCGGGCAGCACGCCGTCGGGCGAGACGCCGGAGAAGCGCATGCCCTTGTCCTCGAGCTTGTCGCGATAGGTCATGTTGACCTCGTAGCGATGGCGGTGGCGCTCGGAGATTTCCGTGCCGCCATAGATCTCGGCGACTTTGCTGCCGGGCGCGAGCGAGGCCTGATAGGCGCCGAGCCGCATGGTGCCGCCGAGATCGCCGCTGGACGAGCGCTTTTCGAGCTCGTTGCCGCGCAGCCACTCGGTCATCAGGCCAACGACCGGCTCCGAGGTCGGTCCGAACTCGGTCGAGCTGGCATCCCGGATGCCGGCGAGCGAGCGCGCCGCCTCGATCACCGCCATCTGCATGCCGAAGCAGATGCCGAAATACGGCACCTTGCGCTCGCGGGCGAAGCGGGCCGCCCGGATCTTGCCTTCGGCGCCGCGCTGGCCGAAGCCGCCGGGCACCATGATGCCGTGGATGCCTTCCAGGAACGGAGCCGGATCCTCATGCTCGAAGATCTCGCTCTCGATCCATTCCAGGTTCACCTTGACTTGGTTGGCGATGCCGCCGTGATGCAGCGCCTCGATCAGCGACTTGTAGGCGTCCTTGAGGCCCGTGTACTTGCCGACGACGGCGATGGTGACCTCGCCCTCCGGGTTGTGCACGCGCTCGGAAATATTGGTCCAGCGGGAGAGGTCGGGGACCTTGGCCGTGTCGAGGCCGAAGGCCGCAAGGACTTCGCTGTCAAGACCGGCCTGGTGATAGGCCAGCGGCACGTCGTAGATCGAGCGGGCATCCCGCGCCTCGATGACGGCCGTCTCGCGCACGTTGCAGAACAGGGCGAGCTTGCGGCGCTCGTCCTTCGGGATCTCGCGGTCGGTGCGGCAGAGAAGGATGTCGGGCTGGATGCCGATGGAGCGCAGCTCCGCGACCGAGTGCTGGGTCGGCTTGGTCTTCAGCTCGCCGGCCGACGGAATGAAGGGCAGCAGCGTCAGGTGGACGTAGATCGCCTGCCCGCGCTCCAGATCGTTGCCGAGCTGGCGGATCGCCTCGAAGAACGGCAGGCCCTCGATGTCGCCGACCGTGCCGCCGATCTCGACCAGGACGAAATCGAAACCCTCGTTCCCGGTAAGAACGAAGTCCTTGATGGCGTTTGTGACGTGGGGAATCACCTGGATCGTGGCGCCGAGATAATCGCCGCGCCGTTCCTTGGTGATGATGTCGAGATAGATGCGCCCGGTGGTGATGTTGTCGGCCTTGGTGGCCGGCACGCCGGTGAAGCGCTCGTAATGTCCGAGATCCAGATCGGTCTCAGCGCCGTCGTCGGTCACGAAGACCTCGCCGTGCTGGTAGGGACTCATCGTCCCCGGATCGACGTTGAGATATGGGTCGAGCTTGCGAAGCCGAACCTTGTAGCCGCGTGCCTGGAGAAGCGCTCCCAGGGCCGCCGAAGCCAGTCCCTTGCCGAGCGAAGACACCACGCCGCCGGTGATGAATACGTACCGCGTCATGGACCCCTATCCATAAACATCGGGGGCCGATTCGCAATCGCGAACCGGACCGCCCGAAACCCATCCACAAAAAGAGAGGGCCGGAAGGTCCGGCCCTGGTTTCGCTTACTGCTGAGGCGCTGCCGGCGCCGGAGCGCCGGGAGCGGGTGCCGGGCTCGCCGGCTGTTCGCCCTGGAGCCGCTGCAACTGCTCGAGCACGTTGCCGCCCTGCGGCGCGGCCGGAGCCTGCTGGCCTGCAGCCGGCGCTGCCGGTGCGGCGCCATCGAGGATCGAGCGCGGAGCCCGGGTAGAGGTCGCCATAACCGTGAGCGCGATGCTCGTCACGAAGAAGAGTGCCGCCAGAATCGCGGTCGCACGGGTGAGCGCATTGGCCTGGCCGCGCCCGGTCATGAAGCCGGAGACACCGCCGCCGCCACCGCCGCCGCCGAGACCCATTCCGCCGCCCTCGGAGCGCTGCAGGAGAACCACACCGATCAGGGAGAGCACGATGATCAGGTGGACAATGATGAGAACTGTTTGCATCGTTTCCAAAAACCTCAAGCGGCTGCGCACAAGGCGTCAGCCGCTCGCAATCCGTTCGTTGCGGCGGCCTGTAGCATAGGTGGGCGCAGGATCAAAGACCCGCAAGACCGCTTTTCCGCATGCGCGGAAGCCCAAGCCTCTCGATGTCATCACCGGCCTTGTGCCGGTGATCCCGATCAGAAGAGCGCGGCGCTTTTCCTATCGAGATGGCCGGCACAAGGCCGGCCATGACGTGAAATGGGCCATTTTACCCCAGATAAGCCCCTGCAATCGCCAGGAAATCGGCCGCAACGAGGCTCGCTCCGCCGACCAGGGCGCCGTTGACGTTTTCCACTGCCATGAGCTCGGCGGCGTTCGAGGGCTTCACGGAGCCGCCGTACAGAATGCGGACCCGGGCGGAATCGGCCTTGCCGACGAGGCGGCGCAGTTCGTCCCGGATCAGGGCATGGACCTCGGCTACATCGGCCGCGGTCGGGGTCAGGCCCGTGCCGATGGCCCAGACGGGCTCATAGGCAACCACGAGGTTGTGGCTGTTCGAATCGACCGGGATCGACCCGCGCAGTTGCTTGCGGACCACGCCGAGGGTCTTGCCGGATTCGCGCTCCTCCCGCGTCTCGCCGACGCAGACGATGGCCGTGAGGCCCGCCCGATGGGCGGCGACTGCCTTCGCGCAGACGTCCACGTCCTTTTCCTTGTGATACTGCCGCCGCTCGGAATGGCCGGCGAGCACATAGGTCGCGCCGGCGTCGGCCAGCATTTCGGCCGAGAGGTCACCGGTATAGGCGCCCGACTCCTTGGCATGGCAATCCTGGCCGCCGATGGCGATGCGCGAGCCGATGGCGCGCTTGGCGAGCAGGCCGATCAGCGTCGCAGGCGGGCAGACAGCCAGCTCCACCTTGGCCTTGAGACCAGGCGTGTAACCGGCATGGATCTCCTCCAGCACATTGGCCGAACTCTTCAACCCGTTCATCTTCCAGTTTCCCGCAACCAGCGGGCGCGGCCTATCGACGCTCATGTGAGGCACTCCTGTCACGCTTGATAAGTTGGCACTAGCAGAGGCTTACGCCCTCTTTCAACCAGACTTGCCCTTTTCGTAGAGGCGCTGATCGTTTATCGGCAGGTTTAACGAGTTTTTGGAAAACGGGTTCACGATGCTTCGGAACATGCGCAAGGCTGGGCAGACCGTGGTCGGCAAGGCCATCGCCACGATCTTCTTCGGCGCTCTCATCGTCAGTTTCGCCATCTGGGGCATCGGCGACATCTTCCGCGTCACGCCCGCCTCCACCGTGGCGGAGGTGGGCGGCACCACCATTTCGGTCAATCAGGTGCGCAATGCCTATACCAACGAGATGCAGCGCCTCGGACGCCAGTTCCGCACGGTCATCACCGCTGAGCAGGCGCGCACCTTCGGCCTCGACCAGCAGGTGGTCAACAATCTGGTGAACGAGGCGGTCATGGCCGAGCAGGCCAAGCAGATGGGGCTTTCGGTCTCCGATCAGCTCGTCGCCGCCTCGATCATGACCAACCCCGCCTTCAAGGGCTCCGACGGCCAGTTCAACCGGGCGCTCTTCGATCAGGCCCTGCGCAATATCGGTCTCTCGGAGCCGGGCTTCGTGCAGGAGCAGCGCGCCGCCATGGCCCGCCTCCACCTCGCCGAGGCGATCGCCGGCGACATCAACGTGCCGGTGGCCGCCAAGGAGGCCATGCACCGCTACGCCAGCGAGCGCCGCGCCGCCTCCTATATCCTGCTCAACCAGGCAGCGGCCGGCGAAATCCCGGCCGTCACGCCGGAACAGCTCCAGACGTTCTTTAACGAGCGCCGGGGCGAGTTCCGGGCTCCCGAGTATCGGGCCGTGAACGTGATGGCTCTGGATGCCGCCTCCCTGGCCAAACCCGCCAGCATCTCCGACGCGGATGCCCGGCAGGCTTACGAGCAGCAGAAGGCGAAGTACGGCACTCCTGAGCGCCGCACGATCCAGGTGATCAACTTCCCGTCCCCGGCCGAGGCGGAGGCAGCCGCTGCCAAGCTGAAGGAGGGAACGACCTTCGAGGCCCTCGCCGCCGAGCGGAACGTGTCGCCCGAGAGCCTCGAGCTGGGCACCTTCACCAAGGCGGAGATGCTCGACCAGGCTGTGGCCGATGCTGCCTTCGCCCTCGATCAGGGCGCGACGAGCGCGCCGATCACCGGCCGCTTCGGACCCGTTCTGGTGCGCGTGACGCAGATCCAGCCCGAGGCCGTGCGCCCCTTCGATGAGGTCGCTGCCGAGCTGCGCCAGGAGCTCGCCGTCCAGCGCGCCCAGGATCAGATCGAGCGCATCCATGACGAGATCGAGGACCTGCGTGCCGGCGCCAAGCCGCTGGCCGACATCGCCAAGGAGAAGGGCCTGACCCTGATCCAGGTCCCCGCCGTGGACGCGAGCAGTCTCGACAAGGCCGGCAACCCGGTCAGCATCCCCGAGAAGGACGCGGTGGTGAAAGCCGCCTTCGCCTCCGATATCGGCGTCGACAACGAGCCTCTGCGCGTCGGCACCGGCTATGTCTGGTACGACGTGACCGGCATCGAGGCCTCGCGCGAGAAGAACCTCGACGAGGTACGCGATCAGGTCGCCACCCGGTGGCGCGAGGATCAGGTGGACCAGCGCCTGTCGGACAAGGCCCGCCAGCTCACCGAGCGACTCGACAAGGGCGAGGCCATCGAAGCCATTGCGCAGGAGGCCGGCGCCTCCGTCGTGAACGCCACGGATCTCGCCCGTAACGCCGCGAAGGACGCTCTCGCCGCCGAGGCGGTCAACCGCATCTTCGCGGTGCCCGTGGGCAAGGCCGGCAACGCGGCGAACGGGCCCGAGTCCCGCGCGGTGTTCAAGGTCACCTCCGCGACCGTGCCTCCGCTGGTGACCACGACGCAGGCGGCGCAGAACACCGAGAACCAGCTCCGCACCGGCTTCGGCGACGATCTGATCAACCAGTACATCGCCCAGGTGCGCCAGGATCTCGGCGTCAAGATCAACCAGCAGGCCTTGAGGCAGGCGACGGGCGGCGAATTGTAAGCCATGACGATCGCGCCCGATTTCGACACCTTCGCCGCAGCCTATCAGGAGGGCGAAGCCGGCGTTCTGCGGGCGACCCTCGTGGGCGATCTGCTGACCCCGGTCGCAGCCTTTTTGAAGTTGCGGCATGAGCGGAAGGGCTCCGCCTTCCTGCTCGAATCCGTCGAGGGAGGAGCGACCCGCGGCCGCTTCTCCATGATCGGGCTCGATCCGGATCTCGTCTGGCGCTGCCAGGACGGCGTGGCGTCGATCGACCGCTATGCCCTGAGCCGCATGCAGGAATTCCAGGTGGACAAGCGTCCGCCGCTCGAGAGTCTGCGCGCGCTGATCCAGGAAAGCGCCCTGCCGCTCTCAGACGACCTGCCGCCCATGGCGGCCGGCCTCTTCGGCTATCTGGGCTACGACATGGTGCGCCTCATGGAGCGGCTGCCCGAGCCGAACCGGGACGTGCTGAAGGTCCCGGACGCGATCCTGATCCGCCCCACCGTGATGGTGGTGTTCGATGCGGTGAAGGACGAGATCTCGCTCATCACACCTGTACGCCCGCAGGCCGGCGTCTCGGCCAAGGCGGCCTACGAAACGGCGCTCGCGCGCCTCGACGAGGTGACCGCCGCGCTGGAACGCCCGCTGCCGATCGACGACCGCAGCGATCCGACCAAGATCCATTTCGATCCGCAGGTCTCGAACACGACGCCGGAAGAGTTCGAGGCGATGGTGGCGAAAGCCAAGGACTACATCCGCGCCGGCGACATCTTCCAGGTGGTGCTGTCCCAGCGTTTCGAGTCGGCCTTCGCCCTGCCCGCTTTCGCGCTCTACCGTTCCTTGAGGCGGGTGAATCCGGCTCCCTTCCTCTGCTATCTCGACTTCGAAGATTTCCAGATCGTCTGCTCTTCGCCCGAGATCCTCGTGCGGGTCCGCGACGGCAAGGTCACGATCCGTCCCATCGCCGGCACCCGCCCGCGCGGCGCCACCGCCGCAGAGGACCACGCCCATGCGGAGAGCCTTCTCGCGGACCAGAAGGAGCGCGCCGAGCACCTGATGCTGCTCGATCTCGGCCGCAACGATGTCGGCCGCGTGGCGGAGATGGGCTCGGTGCAGGTCACGGATTCCTTCTTCCTCGAATACTACAGCCAGGTGATGCACATCGTCTCGAACGTGGAGGGACGGCTCGATCCGAGCTTCGACGCTCTCGACGCGCTCATCGCGGGCTTTCCGGCCGGCACGGTCTCTGGCGCCCCGAAGGTGCGCGCCATGCAGATCATCGACGAATTGGAGAAGGACAAGCGCGGTCCCTATGCCGGCTGCATCGGCTATTTCGGCGCCAATGGCGAGATGGATACCTGCATCGTGCTGCGCACGGCGGTGGTGAAGGACGGCCGCATGGCGGTCCAGGCGGGAGCCGGCATCGTCTACGATTCCGATCCGGCCTCCGAGCAGCAGGAATGCATCAACAAGTCGAAGGCGCTGTTCCGTGCGGCGGAAGAGGCCGTGCGCTTCGCCAGCCAGGCGAGGGTCGGACAGTGACTGGATTTGAAACCCTTCCCTTGACCGGGGGCGCCGCTTACGCGAACGTCGGCGCGCCATGACCCGCGTTCTCGTCATCGACAATTACGACAGCTTCACCTGGAACCTGGTGCATCTGCTAGGCCCCCTCGCCACCTCCGTCGACGTGGTGCGCAACGACGCGGTCACGACGGACGAGGTGCTCAGCCATCCGCCGGATGCCATCGTGCTCTCTCCCGGCCCCTGCACGCCCAACGAGGCGGGCATCTGTCTCGATCTGGTCAAGCGCGCCTCTCCCGACATCCCGACCTTCGGCGTCTGCCTCGGTCTGCAGGCCATCGGCCAGGTCTTCGGCGGCACGGTCTCGCGGGCGCCGCTGCCGATGCACGGTAAGGTGTCGGATGTCGAGCATGGCGGCCAGACCGTATTCCGCGGCATCAACGGCTCGTTCAAGGCGACGCGCTACCATTCGCTGATCGTGGATCGCGAAACCTGCCCCAAGGACCTGCTCGTCACGGCGGAGACCTCCGACGGACTCGTCATGGGCCTGTCGCACCGCTCGCTGCCGATCCATGGGGTCCAGTTTCATCCCGAGAGCATCCTCTCGGAGCACGGGGTGACGATCATGCGCAATTTCTTCGACCTCGCCGCGGACTGGAATGCCAGGCACCGCGCGACCGGCGGCTCCGCCGCTCCAGCAGGATTGTAAGAGAGATGGAATCCTTCAAGTCGTATCTCGCCAAGGTTGCCACCGGTGCGTCGCTGACGCGCGACGAGGCGCGCGATGCCTTCGACGACCTGCTCTCCGGCGAAGTCACTCCGGCCCAGGGCGGCGCCTTCCTGATGGCCCTGCGGGTGCGCGGTGAGGCGCTCGACGAAATCGTCGGCGCGGTCACGGCCATGCGCGGGCGCATGCTGCGCGTCAAGGCGCCCGAGAATGCGATCGACATCGTGGGCACCGGCGGCGACCATAAGGGCAGCTACAACATCTCGACACTCGCCTCGATCATCGTGGCGTCCTGCGGCGTTCCCGTCGCCAAGCATGGCAACCGGGCAGCCTCCTCGAAATCCGGAACCGCCGATGTGCTGTCTGCGCTCGGCGTGAAGCTCGGCCTCGATCCGGAAGGACTGCAAAGCTGCCTCGCCGAGACCAAGCTCTGCTTCATGTTCGCGCAGACCCATCACGCCGCCATGCGCCATGTGGCCCCGACCCGCGTCGAGCTCGGCACGCGCACGATCTTCAACCTCCTCGGCCCGCTCGCCAATCCCGCCGGCGCCAAGCGTCAGCTTCTCGGCGTGTTTTCAGAGGCTTGGCTCGAGCCGCTCACGCAGGTTCTGAAGGAGCTCGGCTCCACCAAGGTGTGGACCGTGCACGGGTCCGACGGCCTCGATGAGATGACCACGACCGGGCCGACCTTCGTGGCGGCGCTCGAGAACGGCGCCATCCGGCGCTTCACCGTCACACCCGAGGAGGTCGGCCTTCCGACCGTGACGCTGGACGAACTTCGCGGCGGCGATCCGGAGCACAACGCGGCGCAGCTGCGCGCTGTCCTGGACGGCGCCCGCACGCCCTATCGCGACGTCTCGCTGCTCAACGCGGCCGCCGCCCTCGTCATCGCCGACGAGGCGGCGAACCTGCGCGACGGTCTCGACCGTGCATCGCGTGCTCTCGACAGCGGCGCCTCCAAGGCGACGTTGGAGCGTCTCGTTAAAGTCTCGAACGCCTGAGCGGAATGGTCATGGCCGACGTTCTCAGCAAGATCGAAGCCTATAAGCGCCAGGAAATCGCCGCCGCGAAGGCTGCCGTCCCACAGGCGGAGATCGAGCGTCTCGCTCACGCGGCCTCGCCGCCGCGCGGCTTCGCGAAGGCGATCGAGCGCCATCTCGCGGAAGGTCGGCCCGCGCTGATCGCCGAGGTGAAGAAGGCGAGCCCCTCGAAGGGCCTGATCCGAGCCGATTTCGATCCGCCGAGCCTCGCCCGCGCCTATGCTGATGGCGGCGCGACCTGCCTCTCGATTCTCACCGACGAGCCCTCGTTCCAGGGCAGGCCCGAATATCTCGCCCAGGCCCGCGAGGCCTCCGGCCTGCCGGCCCTCCGCAAGGATTTCCTGTTCGAGCCCTATCAGGTCTACGAGGCCCGCGCGTGGGGCGCGGACTGCATCCTCGTGATCATGGCGAGCGTCTCGGACGACGGGGCCCGCGCGTTGATCGATACGGCGCACGACCTCGGCATGGACGTGCTGGTCGAGGTGCACGACCGGGCCGAGCTGGAGCGCGCCCTGCCGCTGGGCACGAAACTGGTCGGCATCAACAACCGGAATCTGCGCACCTTCGAGGTCTCGCTCGGCGTGAGCGAGGAGCTGGCGCCGCTGATTCCCGCCGACCGCATCGTCGTCGGCGAGAGCGGCATCTTCACGCTGCAGGACATCGAACGCCTGACGAAGGTGGACATCCGTACCTTCCTCGTCGGCGAGAGCCTGATGCGCCAGGCTGATGTCGCCGCGGCGACGCGAAAACTCCTGTTCGGCGAAGCCGCATGACGACGCTCACGCATCTCGATGCGGCGGGCGAGGCCAACATGGTCGACGTCTCGGAGAAAGACGTCACCAGCCGCACCGCGATCGCGGAAGGATGCGTGATCATGCGGCCGGAGACCCTGGCCCTGATCCGCCAGGGCGATGCCAAGAAGGGCGACGTGCTCGGCACCGCCCGGCTTGCCGGAATCATGGCCTCGAAGCGCACGCACGAACTTATCCCCCTCTGCCATCCACTTCTGATCTCGAAGGTGAAGGTCGATTGCGTTCTCGACGACACTCTTCCCGGCGTGCGGGTGACGGCGGAGGTGAAGGTATCCGGCCAGACCGGCGTCGAGATGGAGGCGTTGACCGCCGTGTCCGTCGCCTGCCTGACGATCTACGACATGGTGAAGGCCGCCGACAAAGGCATGCGTGTCGAGAACATCCGCCTTCGCCGCAAGAGCGGCGGCCGCTCGGGAGATTTTGAGGCGCCATGAGCCTGATTTCGGTCGAGGATGCCTTATCCCGGGTGCTGGCGAATGTCGCCGGGCCGCTCGGGTCCGAAGTCGTGCCCCTCGCCGCCTGCGCCGGCCGTACTCTCGCCGAGGATGTCGGTGCCCTACGCGACCAGCCGCCCTTTCCCGCCTCGGCCATGGACGGGTACGCGGTCCGCAGCGCCGATTGCGCGAAAGTTCCGGCAACATACAAGGTCATCGGCACCAGCGCCGCCGGATCCCGCTTTACCGGGACGGTCGGGGCCATGGAGGCCGTGCGGATCTTCACCGGTGCTCCCGTCCCGGATGGCGCCGATGCCGTGGTGATCCAGGAGGATACGGAGCGCTCCGGGGATCAGGTGACCGTGAGGGAGGCAGCCCGCGCCGCTCGTCATATCCGCGCGGCCGGTCTCGACTTCCGCGCCGGCGACGTGTTGCTGCAGGCTGGCCTTCGCCTCGACTCGCGCCACATCGCCCTTGCCGCCGCCATGGGCCATGGCAGCGTGACAGTGCGCTGCCGACCGAAAGTCGCCATTCTCGCCACCGGCGACGAGTTGGTGCGGGCCGGCGAACCGGTGGGGCCGGATCAGATCACGGCCTCCAGCCTTCCCGCCACCCTGCTGATGGCCGAGAAGGCCGGCGCCGAGGCCATCGATCTCGGCATCGCGCGGGATACGCTCGAATCCCTCGACGAGCGCATCCGGGCCGCACGGGATGCCGGCGCCGATATCCTCGTCACGCTCGGCGGCGCCTCTGTCGGCGAGCACGATCTTGTGCAGAAGGCTCTGAGCCGGCAAGGCATGGATCTCGGCTTCTGGCGCGTCGCGTTGCGGCCGGGAAAGCCGCTCATGCATGGGCGCATCGGATCGACCCTGCTGCTCGGCCTTCCCGGCAATCCAGTCTCGACTCTCGTCTGCACCGTCCTCTTCCTGATCCCGGCGATCCGCGCTCTGCTGGGCGACCAGCGCGCCGCCGACGACCCGACGGAGGATGCGATCCTGGGAGCGGACCTCCCGCCCAACCGGGAGCGTCAGGACTACATGCGCGCCTCTCTCGCGCTGAAGGACGTGCCTCTCGGTCTGGCTCAGGGCAGCGAGCGCCTGATGCTGCCCGTGGCGACGCCTCACCTCATGCAGGATTCGTCCATGCTGAGCATCCTTGAGCGCTCCGACGCCCTGCTGATGCGCCCGCCGCATGCGCCCGCGGCGACAGCGGGAGAGCCATGCCGGATCATCCGGCTGGAGCGGTTCTGTTAAGCTTATCCATTAAGTTTCTGGATCCTCAGCTCCCCTCCCACCCGAACTGGGTACGGCAGCGTCTCGTCGTCCCCGACGCATGTGCGATTTCATCGCTGGTGAGGTCATTGAGTGTTTGCCCGATTGCATGAAACAATACTATATTGCTTTCATAATCAGCCCGGCGGTTGGGCTGCGAGGGATTCTCAATGGCAAATTTCGTCTACAACGGTACCGTTCCCAATCTTTCTCTGGATGACGTTCTGGTCGGTGCAGCAGTTCAGGGCAATTCCGGCACCAACATTTTCACCCTGATCAATCCCGCCAACGGATACACGATCAATTTCATCGGCCAGGATTTCACCTACAGTGCCCCCGTCCCCGGCGGCGTCCCGACCGGCGGAATGATCAGCCAGATCAATCTGGTCAACGCAAACGGCGTCACCGTACTCGAGGTGACGGGCATCACGGGCAGCATGGCGACGTTCTGGGCGACCTTTGCTGCGGGCGGGCAGAGCCATGTCGGAAGCGCCGCGGCCTTCACGGCGCTCCTGGCGATCGACAAGGACGATGTGATCAACGGCGGCAACAGCGACGACCAGATCGGCGTCTACGGCGCCGGCGGCATCGTCCTAGGCTATGCCGGCAATGACACGTTCATCGTCAACGAAGGCGTGTCAGGCGCCAAGATTCACGGCACGGTGACCGTCAGCACCAACGAGCTCGCTCAGACCGACGTCGTGGAGATCCGAGGCAATGCATCTTTGGCGGAGCTCCACGACATCGACCTCATCCGCTTCGGGAATACACCGGCAACCGCCAAGACGCTGACGTTCAACGGCAACGGCTTCTTCGGTGTAAAGGCGATTCAGGGCTCTGCAGCGGGTGCCGATACAATCAAATTCGTTGGTGGCGCAGAGGCGGTCGATCTCGACATTTCGCACCTGCAGTTCTCGAACTGGGGACGCGCCAACCAACAGATTCTGGTTGAGATGAACACCGGTACCGACAAGCCGCTCGACGACCGCTTCGTCGGCAGTTTGGCGAACGAGCATGTGACCGCCGGCGTCGGCCGCGATCTGCTCTACGGCAATGCGGGCGACGACTACCTCGACGGCGGCGACGGTATCGACGTGCTCGATGGTGGCGCTGGCAACGACACCCTGATCGGCGGCGGCGGCGAGGGTCCGAACATCCTGATGGGCGGCAACGGCAACGACGTCTACAAGTTCAACGAAAAGCTCGACGTCGTGATCGACACGGGCGGCATCGACAGCTGGATGGTGTCCAAGACCACGACCCTTTCAGCCAAAAGCATCTTCGAAGGTCTCGCGGCCGATGACGCCGTCGGCATGGGAAAAGCCATCAACCTTACCGGCAATGCCAAGGCCAATCTTCTCATCGGTCACGAGGGGCGTAACACACTCAACGGGCTGGTCGGCAACGACATCCTCGAAGGCCACGGAGGTGGCGACAAGCTCGATGGCGGCGCCGGCCACGACAAGCTTTATGGCGGCCTTGGAAACGACAGCCTCACGGGCGGAGCCGGCCGCGACACCTTCTATTTCGACACGGCGCTTGGCGGAGCCAATGTCGTCAGGATCGTCGCCTTCTCCACCCGCGACGACAGCATCGCGCTGGAAAGCGACATCTTCACCGCGCTTGCGGGAAGCAGCAAGCTGTCCTCCGCTGCCTTCTATAGCGGATCGAAGGCGAAGGATTCCGGTGACCGGATCATCTACAACAAGTCGACCGGCGCCCTCTCCTACGATGCGGACGGCACCGGCACGGCCTTCTCGGCGATCAAGTTCGCCACCCTCGACAAGAACCTGAAGCTCACGGCGTCCGACTTCCTGATCGTCTGACGCGATAGTCTTCCTGGCCTGCCAAGACCCGTTCCGGAGCGATCCGGGACGGGTTTTTGTCGGGACAACTCCCTCCGCTTTACCTGGAAACAAATGCGCCGGCCCAGAAGGACGGCGCATGATTTTCCGATGTAACGTATCGTCAACTAGATAAAGAAGAACTCCTTGTAGCCGAAGCCCTTCAACGCCTTGTTGTTGGTGAAGGTCGCCATCTCGATCGCCGCCTTCGAGCCGCTGCCGTCGGCATCGTAGTACAGCACCCGCTTCTTGGCGTCGTAGACGAAGTAGTCGTCCTTGTCCTTGGCCTTGTCCCCGACCGTGAAGAACTTCGAGGCCATCGCCAGAGGCTTGGTCTCGCTGCCCTTCTTGATCGCCGCGTAGAGCTTCTTGTTGGACTTGAACAGGTCGTTGTCGAGCCAGATCGCATCGTCCTTGACGCTATAGTCCTTGATCGTGTCGAAATTGACCTTGCGGTCCGTCGCCGACGTGCCGAGCCTGCCGTCGAAGACGAAGATGTCCTTGCCGGCACCACCCCACAGGGTGTCGTTGCCATAGCCGCCCCACAGCTTGTCGTCGCCGGCGCCGCCGAAGAAGACGTCCTTGAAGTTGCCGGTCCGGCTGCCCTTGATGATGTCGTTGAACGGGCTGGCATCGGCCTCGGTCATGACCTCGGCGCTCTTGTCGGAGATGTTCATGGTGAAGGTCTGCGTCGCGGTGCCGCCGCGGCCGTCGCTGACCTGCAGGGTGATCGGCCGTGATGCCGCCTGCTCGGCATCGAACAGCGCGCCGTTGGCGATGACAAGCTTGTTGCCGCTGACCGTGAAATAGCCGTCGGTGTCGACGAGGGCGCCGTTGGCGAGCTGGATCTTGTAGCTCAGGTTGTCGCCATCGGCATCGGTCGCCGACAGGGTCGCCACGGTCGAGCCGCTCGTGGCGAGCTCCTCGACGGTCACGTTGGAGAGCGTGATGCCCGTGGGGGCGAAATTCGCCGTCGCGGAAACCTTCAGAGATTCTGTGGACGTCTTGTTCTGCGAATCTTTCACGGTAATCGTGAAGGTCGTCTCCTCTGCCGCCGCTCCGGTCGCCTTGTCGCGCGGGTCGAAGCGAAGCGCTTTCAGCGCGGCCGTGACTTCACTGTCGGTCCCTTCGATCAGGAAGATGCCGGTCACGGGATCGTATGTGCCGCCGGTGCCGGTCAACGTGCCCTTCTCCGGACGATCCATCTTGATGGTGACGACGAGGCGGCCGCCGTCGGAAATGCTGACCGCATCGAAGGGCCGCACCACCGCGCCGCTGTCACGAACCGTTTGGACGCCGGTCGGAACGCCCGTGATGACGGGAGCTACATTGCCTTGGTTGACGACGATGGTGAAGGTTTCGTCGTGAGTCAGCCCACCCTCGTCGGTCACCAGAATCCTCACGGCATACCGGCCGGCGGCCAGCTCCACGCCTCCCCGCACCTGCAGCTGAGCGACATCGCCGTCCATGCCGATCCGGAAGTAACCACTCGGATCGTCCGCAATCGTGAACTCGACTGTCTCATCGAGATCGGGGTCCTCGAAGCCCAGCTGACCGACGACGTCACCGCCCACTGCGTCCGTGGAGATCGTCTCGTTCGAGAGCGATATGTCCGTCGGTTTCTCGTTGACGTCCTTGATGGTGACGCGCAGTACCTGCGGCACCGGATCGTTGACCGGGTCGTCGACTAGAACGACGAGATCGAAGAACTTGTCGTCTCCCAATTCCTCGAAATCGACGCTATTCTTGAGGGTGACGACGCCACCGGTCGAAATCTCGAACAACCCTCCGCCGTCGCCGCCCGGCGCGAACGCATAGGTCAGGGTGGTGTCGTCATCGGTCGCGACAACCTTATCGACCACCGTCGTGTTCTCATTGATGATGATCGCGGCTTCGCCGGTTTTTTCGAAGCGAATTTCCTTCGGCTCCGGGTTCACGGGCAGGACGATGACCGTGATGGAAAAGGACGTTGTTTTATTATTAGCAGGAGGCAGAATAGTGGGATCATAGGCTTCCACGAGCAGTTGCTTAGGGCCCTCATCGCCCTGCACAAATGCTCGGTTCGCTGTAATCTGACCCGTATTGGGGTCGATCTCGAACAATCCGCTCGGGTCTACCGATTTATCGACGCCCGTTCCATTGGAGAAGCGAAACTTGTTTTGCCGGAAATTTAAGGGCGTATCGTTGTCGATCGCGGTCGCGAGAACGACACTGTCCCCTTCGAGCGTCTTGCCTTCCCGAACTGGGTGCCCGTTCGAGAAACGTACCTCGGTCGGAGCCTCGTTCACATCCTCGAAATGAACGCGAAGCGTTTGGTCTACATGATTGGTGCCGTCCGAGACACGAACAACGAGATCTACATACTTGATTGTCAAAGCTTCATAGTTAGGGCCGAGGGTTTGATTGATCCGACCGGTTGAACTGTTTATTGAAAAATATGCACCGGGGTTGCTCACTAGCGAATAGGTCAGCGTGTTTGCATCGTTGGCCGTTACGAAAAAATTGGTGATGGCAGCTTCAGGAATTCTGATTTCCTTACTATTCGTCAATGAAAACCGGACATTTGTCGGCGCGGGGTTGGCTGGTTCGTCGATAACGTTGTTTAGCTGAACGTTCAGCGAGACCGCATCCACCACAGTCCCTTGCTGCATGAACTGGAAGCTCAAGCCGTTGTGCAGACCATTGGGGAAGGCCGCATCGTCGTAGTCGAAATAACGGGGACCGTCATAGGGACCGACCACGACGAACCACTCGCCAGCCTCATCACCCTGCTCGAGCGTGTACCGGCCGCTCAAGTTGTTGACAGCCTGAATGGTGAAATTGCCCTCCGCGACGCCGGTCAGCCTCGCGACGCGCGTGCCGGCTAGGATATTTTCGTTGATCCGAACCGTGGACGCGTCTGCCTGTTCGCCGTCATCGTTGGCAACCGCTTCAATCGTAATCGGCATCGTTCTCCCCTTTGAATCTGAGTTGATGGGTCAGGGGCCAAGTGTTCAGCGCCCTCTCCAGGCCTGGTTCAGAAGAAATTCTCGGTGATGAGTTCCGCAGGACCGCTTGCAAATTCGAGGCTTTACTATCGGGGACAGCGAGCACTGCCCTAACGCATCGTCGGATTGCTTATGCAAACCACAAACACTCAAGAGCGGCTTCCACCTGCGTGGAACCCTTCCTCATTCTTGGTTTGCCGTATCCTTGACGCTGCCGAATGCACCTTGCCGAGAACGACTCGAGGCAAAGCCCCCAAGCCCTATTGCCGCCAACGTCTCGGTGAAAAGCTCCCCCAGCGGTCGTCGATGTCCCTCGCACCCTCCCGAAAATGCCAGCGCCGGCCACCAAGGGCCGGCGCATATTGTATATCATTATAACGTATCGTCAACTAGATGAAGAAGAACTCCTTGTAGCCGAAGCCCTTCAACGCCTTGTTGTTGGTGAACGTCGCCATCTCGATCGCCGCCTTCGAGCCGCTGCCGTCGGCATCGTAGTACAGCACCCGCTTCTTGGCGTCGTAGACGAAGTAGTCGTCCTTGTCCTTCGCCTTGTCGCCGACCGTGAAGAACTTCGAGGCCATCTTCAAAGGCTTCGTCTCGACACCCTTCTTGATCGCCGCGTAGAGCTTCTTGTTCGACTTGAACAGGTCGTTGTCGAGCCAGATCGCATCGTCCTTGACGCTATAGTCCTTGATCGTGTCGAAGTTGACCTTGCGATCGGTCTTGGAGGTGCCGAGCTTGCCATCGAAGACGAAGATGTCCTTGCCCACGCCACCCCAGAGGGTGTCGTTGCCATTGCCACCCCAGAGCTTGTCGTCGCCGAGACCGCCGGTGATCTTGTCCTTGTCGTCATTTCCTTTCAAGACGTCATTCCCGGCATCGCCATTCAGCGTGTCCGCACCGAGGCCGCCATAGATCGAGTCGTTCCCAAGCGCACCGCTCAGGAAGTCGGCTGCCGCGCCGCCGTAGAAGACATCGTCCGCGCTCGATCCCGCCGTCACCTCAGGATTCACGTCTCTGACCGCGATCGTGAAATTCTGGGTATGTGACAACCCGGTTCCGTTCTTGTCCGTGACTCTCACGGTGACCGTGTGAGACGTAGATTGTTCGTAATCAAGCTTGAAGCCGTCTTTGACTTTCAGCTCGTTGCCGACGATCTCAAAGCGACCATCCGAGTTCACAAGCGAATAGACGAAGCCACCGGTGTCGTCCGGGTCGGTAGCCGTAAAGGATGCGACGGTCACCCCGGCAGCCGCCAGCTCATCGACAGAACCACCGGACGAGAGCGCAATCGATTGAGGAGCCTGGTTCGGACCCGTCACTACCGGATTGACCCTGACCGTGACCTCCTCGATATGAGTGGAGCCGGTACCGCCCTGATCCCTGATGCGCACATAGAGCTTCACGTCCGTGGGCACGCTCACATCCGGCAGGCCGAGGGCCCCGACCGTGATCTCGCCTGTGGTTGCATCCACTGCGAAATTGGATGGGACGGTGATCTCCACCCCTTCGTCGTCAACCAGCACATAGCGGAAGTTGCGATTGGCCGGAGCCGTATCGGGATCGACGACCGTCGGCGTGGCGGCAACCGTGGTGCCGACCTGTGCGTTCTCGCTCATCACGTTCGGCGTATAGGTGGCGTCGGAGATCGCCTCGTTGACGTCGTTCAGGTAGACTCTCACCGTGGTGTAGCCGGACGAGAGGCCTCCCCCGCTCTCCACGGCCCGGACCTCTACGTTGAAGTACTTCTTCTCCAGGGCCGTGCCCTCGTTCTCCACCATCAGGTTGGGATTGTTCTCATATTGCTGAGCCGTGCCGTTGAAGGTGATCACGCCGGCATTGCTGACCGAGAACAGGCCGCCAAAGGTGCTGCGCAGCTCATATCCCAGCGTCGTGCCGCCAACGCCGTCGTCGTCGGATTCAACCGTCGCCACATTCACCACGCCGGCAACCGCTTCCGTCAGATTCAGCACTTCATTATTGACAATATCAGGTGCGCCCGGCGGCGAGTTTACATCGTTCGGATTGATCCTGATTGTGACTTCCTCAAGGTGGGAGTAGCCAGCGCCACCTCGATCCTTGATGAGCACGTAGATCTTGACGTCCGTGGGCACGCTCACATTCGGCAGGCCCGAAGCCCCGACCGTGATCACGCCTGTGTTCGCGTTCACCACAAAGTTGGGGCTGGTGATCTCGACGCCATTTTGGTTCGCCAGCACGTAGCGGAAGTTGCGATTGCCGACAGCCGTATCCGGATCGACGACCGTCGGTGCGGCGGCGATCGTGGTGCCGGCCTGAGCGTTCTCGTTCATGACGTTCGGCGCATAGGTGGCGTCGGATATCGCCTCGTTGACGTCGTTGAGGTAGACTCTGACCGTGGTGTAAATGGATTTGAGCCCGCCCACGCCACTCTCGGTGGCCCGAACCTCCACGTTGAAGTACTTGCGCTCCTGCGCCGTGCCCTCGTTCTCCACCATCAGGTTGGTGTTGTTCTCATATTGCTGAGCCGTGCCGTTGAAGGTGATCACGCCCCTGCCGTTGACCGTGTTGACAGAGAACAGGCCGCCAAAAGTGTTGCGCAGCTCAAAGCCCAACGTCGTGCCGCCGACACCGTCGTCCGAGGATTCAACCGTCGCCACATTCACCACGCCGGCAAGCTCCTCCGTCAGAACCTGCACGTCGTTATTGAGGATGGTGGGTGTAGTCGGAGGTGTATTGTTGGGAACGACCGGATTGACAGTGATGTCAACCTCTTTGAGATAGCGCTCTCCGGTGCCGGCTTGATCCCTGATGAGCACGTAGATCTTGATCACCGTGACAACGTCCACATTAGGCAGGCCTTGTGGACCGACGGTAATGAGGCCGCTCACGCTGTTGACCTGGAAATGAGGACTTGTGATCGGGTTGCCTAGTGAATCGGCAAGCGTAAAGCGGAAATTTCGGTTGCTGATGAAGGTGTCGGGATCGATCACGTCCTGATCCCGTATCGTTCCGATGGTGGAATTAACCTGAGCATCCTCGCTCATGGTATTGACGGCATAGGTCGCGGCAGTCGGCGCCTCGTTGACGTCGTTGACATAGACCTTCACGGTCGTCGTGCCGGAATTCAGGCCGTTTGTGCCGGTTTCGACAGTACGCACCTGCACATTGAAGTACTTGCGCTCCTGTGTCGTGCCCCCGTTCTCGACGACGAGATTGGTGTTGTTCTCGTAGTTCAGGTTGCTGCCGGTGAAGGTGATCACCCCCGAGGTCGCGTTTATTGAGAACAGGTCGCCCGGATTGTTGGTCAGTTCATAGCGCAGCGCGCCGCCCACGCCGTCATCGTCGGATTCAACCGTTGCAACGTCCATGCTTCCCTGTCCCTCGGTCAGCGCCCGCAGAGTGCCGGTGACGACTTCCGGATCGGACGGCGCCTGGTTCGCCGGGCCTTCGTTCGGATCGTTGGTGATGTTGACTCTCAGCAATTGCGGGAAGGACAGACCACCGCCGTCCGTCGCAATGACCTTGACGATATGAAACTTTGATCCTTCCGGAAGAGCTTCGTAGTCGAGCACGCCGTTGACCACGAGCCGCCATGTGTTGCCGTTCCTGACGACCGTATATAGGTCACTGTCCGGGTAAAGCGGATCGTTCGGATCCACTGCATAGGTAACACTCGGGCGCCCCCAGGTCGTGTTGCCCCCATCAGGATCGACGACGCCCAGCATCGCGAGTTGAGTGTTAAGCGGCTGGTTTTCCTGAACCGTGATCTCGGTGGTGCCTATCGAATTCAGCCAGACTCCCGCCGGCCGTTCGTTGATGTTGTTGAGGTTGAAGGTGAAGCTGCCGGCATCTTGGCGCTGAGGCGGATTGGTGGTGGTGTTGAACCCTTCGATGTTGATCTGATGCTGAGCAGAACCCTCAAAGTTGAAGTTGGTCTCGCCTCCGGCGATGACGACAACATCGAGAAACCTCTGAGTGCCGACTGTCCGGTCGGCGAGACCGTAACGGACCGCCCCGCTGGACTGGCTCGTAATTTGATAATTGAGTCCAACCGTGGCCTCGATTGTTCCAATGACGGTGCCCGTCTGTTGGTTCTCATCGAACCTGAACGTCGTCGTCGTTCCACCTCCCTCAGGTGTCGTGACTGCAGGATTGGGGTTCAAGATCAATAAGGCCATCGGAAACTCCTGATTAGTGATTTAATACCGTTACATTGTTTGATTGTCGAGATGCCCGCGTAGGCAATCACCGATTGTCAATCGCGCGATCGGCTCCCTAGATCACACGGAAGTTGTCGTGGTTGAGGGAGAAGGCATCGAGGACTGCGATCAGGATGGCCTGCTCACCGCCGACACCGTCCAAATCGTACATCAGGTAGCCCATGTTGGGGTCATAAATGATCCGATGCGCTTCGGTTGTTGCCTGATCCCCCAAGGTGAAGGCCTCCTCCGAAAGTGTGCCTTCCTGACCGAGCGCCTCAAAGATCGACAGCTTCAGGTAGATCTTGTCCTCGGCCGCATTGAAGTCGACCAAGAGATCGACATTCATCTCGTCGAGCCAAGTGTCAAAGACGAACACGTCTGCCCCATCCCCACCAGCCAACTGGTCGCTGCCATAGGACCCGTAAAGGGTGTCGTTCCCGCCGCCGCCGTTCAGGTTGTCGTCACCAGAGCTGGCTTTAATCAGATCATCGCCGTTCCCCGCGACCACAACCTCCGTCATGAGATTGATGACGCCAAGGAAGACATCAAAAGGTTGCGATGTGACACCATTGAGCGTGACTGAGATCTTGAGATTATAGAGGCCAAGATCCTCGAAATCGAGCAACACGCCATTTTTGACTCTGAGGAAGTTACCGTCGATGTAAAACCGTCCGCCCGCATCGTCCTCGAGATTGAAGGTGTAAGTACCTGTGAGGTCGCCTCCTATCACCGACAGATCGGTGACAAACGAGTTCGTGGGACTGAGTTCGTCCACGAATTCCTGAGAGAGCCGCACACCGGTCGGCACGCTGTCCTTCTGATAAAGGACGCTATCGATCCAGACGTTCTCGATGCCTTTGGCCCAGAGGTCGTGCACATAGGCATTGATCTGGTCCCTGGTAGCGGGAGTGCCTTCGTCTCCAATATTCTGCCGAAGAGCATAAACCGTATCGGAATCGCCACCTTCGTCGATCTCGACCACGTCGCCCCTGTTTCTCAGGTAGTAGATATCGTCGCCCTTGCCGCCGATGAGGGTATCCGGGCCGCCATCGCCACTATCGAGGATGTCGTTGCCGTCTCCACCATCCAGCCAGTCGCTGCCTTCGCCACCGTTCAAGTGGTCGTCGTCGCTTCCGCCGTAGAGCGTATCGTTGTCGGCACCGCCATCGAGCCAATCGTTTCCGAAGCCGCCGACGAGAGTGTCCTCGCCTTCGCCGCCTTCAAGACGATCGGCGCCATTGCCGTTGTCCTTGCCGCCCTCCTTGTCCTCGGAGATCAGGTCGTTACCGGCACCGCCTATCAAAGTGTCGTCGTGCGCACCGCCATAGATGGTGTTGTCGTATTTGTTGCCCGTGATCTCGACGCCGAAATTGACATCGTCTGCGACCTCGAGGATCTCGACGCCGACACCGTCATCAAGGGTGTAGCTCGCCACATGGATGATGGCGGTATCGATGCCTCCGATCGCGGGATCGACATCCTCGACGATCGGCGGGCTGTCCGGATGGACATGGTAGACGTTGTTTTCGGGACCGGTTCCGCCACCGGTATAGAGCTCCTCGTCCACATAGACCTTCTCGATACCCTTGCTCCAGAGGTCCTCGACATAAGCGGTGACGTCATTCTTGTCCTGAACGCCATTGCCGTCGAAGTCGCCGATGTTGATCGAGAGAACCCAAGCCGTATCGTTGTCTCCCCCGTCATCAGTTTCGATGACGTCGCCGGCATTCCACAGGTAGTAGACGTCGTCGCCGGCGCCGCCGCGGAGCGTGTCCGGCCCGCCGCCCTTGCCGCCGTCGAGAGTATCGTTGCCATCGCCGCCGTCGAGGGAGTCGCTGCCTTCGCCACCCTGAAGATCGTCGCCGTCCTCTCCACCCCAGAGCGTATCGTTGCCGACGCCGCCGATGAGGATGTCCGCACCCTCGTCGCCCCAGAGCTGGTCGTTGCCGTCGCCACCATCGAGACGGTCGTTCTCCGACCCGCCATTGAGCGCGTCATCGCCGTCACCGCCGTAGAGTTCGTCAGCGTTCAATCCGCCATAGAGTTCATCGTTGCCCAATCCACCTACAAGGCTATCGTTGCCGAGCCCGCCCAAGAGAACGTCATTACCTTCGCCACCGAGCAGGGTGTCGGCCCCGCCTTCGCCATAGAGCGTATCGTTGCCCTTGCCGCCGTCGAGCGTGCTGGCGCCGTTATTGCCCCAAAGAGTATTGTCGAGATCATTTCCTGCGAGGTGCGCATTCGTGGCGCTGGTATCGAGGCCGCCGGTTTCAATACCAGCCCCCAGCGTGAACTCGCCCTCACCCATTACGATCACGTGATCGGTGCCACCGAAGATGCCGTCATCGCGCACATCGTCATTCACATCGTCGACGAAGTAGATGTCGGAGCCTTCCCCGCCTCTGAGGACATCAGCGCCCTCGCCGCCATCCAGGACGTCATGGCCCTCTCCGCCGATAAGCTCGTCGTCACCCTTACCGCCGTAGAGGGCGTCTTCGCCACCGCCGCCGGTCAGGATATTGGCTTCATCGTTGCCGGTCAGCTCGTTGTTGCCATCGTTGCCGATGAGATGCACGCCCTGAGTGTTGCCACCCACCGATCCGTTCTCGATGAAGTCCTTGAGTCTGTACTCGCCCGCGACAAACACGATGACCGTGTCGGTGCCTTCCGTACCATTGTCCTCGATGGTTTCATGACCGCGCACGTAGTAGGTGTCGCTGCCCTCACCGCCATCGAGCTGATCGTCGCCTTCGCCGCCGTCCAGGGTATCGTCGCCGATCTCGCCGAAGAGCGTATCGTTATCCTTGCCGCCATCGAGCCAATCGTTGCCGAGACCGCCTATCAGAGTGTCTTCTCCAGCCTCGCCCTCCAGCCGATCGTCGCCGCTGCCAGGATTCTTGCCGTCTTCCTCATCGTCGGAAATCAGGTCGTTGCCGTCGCCACCGCGAAGCGTATCGTTTCTCAGGCTGCCATAGATGGTGTTGTCCTGGCTGTTGCCGTTGATCGTGACGTCGAACGAGAGTCCATCCACAACCGACAGAACCTCGACACCGACGTCCTCGCCGAGCGTGTAGCTTGCGACATGGATGTTGGCGCGGTCGAAACCGCCCTTTGCCGGATCCAGATCCTCGACGATCGCCTCGCTATCCGGGTAGACCTCGTAGATGTCGTCTTTGCCGTACGCCACCTCCTTGCCGTCGACGTAGATGTAGATCTCTTCGATGCCGTTATCCCGGAGATATTCGGCATAGGCCTCGATGGCATCCCAATCGACTTGCCCGTCCGTCGCGAAATTATCCGCAACGAGGTAGACCGTGTCGGTGCCTTCATCCTTCCCTGAGCTGAAGTCGATCTCGTCGTCGGCATCCATCAGGAAGTAGGTGTCGTTGCCGGCACCGGCATGCAGCGTGTCAGCCTCGCCGTCGCCGACGGCTTTGCCTTGAGCGTCGAAGAAGCCGCCATTGAGCGTATCGTTACCCTCGCCGCCGAACAACTCATCGGCACCGCCACCGCCGATGAGCGTGTCATCGCCGTCTTTGCCGTCAAGGACGTTGGCATGTTCGTTGCCGGTCAGCTTGTTGTCGCCGTCGTGGCCGATCAGGCTGGCGCTCCCGGCGCTGCCGTCGAGAATGCCGTTCTCGATGACGTTGTCGAGTTCGTACGCGCCGGTGGTGAACACTACAACCGTGTCGGTGCCCTCGCTGCCGTCCTCTCCGATCGTCTCGTGACCGCGCACGATATACGTGTCGCTGCCCTCGCCACCGTTCAGGAAGTCGTCGCCGGCGCCGCCGTCGAGCGTGTCGTCGCCCGCCTCACCATAGAGCGCGTCGTCGCCCTCGCCGCCGATGAGCACATCGTCGTCGCCAAGGCCGTAGATGGTGTCGTTGCCCTTGCCGCCGTCGAGTACGTCCTTGCCGGGCGTGCCGAAGATCTCGTTGTCGCCATCGTTGCCCTCGATCACGTCGGTCAGGGTGATCGTGATCTCCTGAGCCGCCGACGGCTGGCTGCCGGCATAGGCCACGACCGTCAGCGTCAGCGTCGCCAGCACCTCGAAGTCGAGCTCGTATCCGTTCTTCACCCGCAGCCGGAAAGCGCCGTTCTCGACCACCACCTCGAACATCTCGGCATGATCGCCGGACAGATCGTAGCCGGTGATCGCGTCTCCTTCCGGATCCACCGCGCTCAGCACACCCAGATCGGTCGTGTTCTCGGCCACCGTCACAGCGGTGGCGCCCTCCAGCTGCACCGTGTGCGGCACCTCGTCGACGTTGTTGAGGTAGATCCGGATCTCGGTCTCGCCCGAGGACAGCCCGTCCGGCCCTGTCTCCGTCGCGATCACCCGCAGCAGGAAGTACCTGCGCTCCTCCGGCGTGCCCGCGTTCTCCACCTGGAGCAACGGGTTGTTCTCGTAATCCTGCGCCCCGCCTACGAAGCTGATCACGCCGTCCTGATCGATCGTGAACAAACCACCGGCATCATCGGTCAGCTGGTAGGTAAAGCTCGTGCCGCCCACGCCGTCGTCCTCGGACAGAACCGTGGCAACCATACCCCCAGTGCCGTCGTTCTCCGTCAGCTCGCCCAATGGGCCCTGAACCACAGGCGCCGTCGGCGCCTCGTTGACCGGATCGATCCAGACCGTGACGTCCTGGATATGCGTGTGACCGCCGCCGTCCGTGATCCGCACCCGGACCGTCATCTCCGTCGGCTCGCTCACATTCGGCAGGCCCAGCGCGCCGACCACGATGTTGCCGTCCTGGTCAACCGCGAAGTGCCAGTCGCCGCTGATCTCGGCGCCGTTCTCATCCACCAGCGCGAACGTGAAGGTATCACCCTCGTCCGGATCGGTCACATCGGTCAGCGTGGCGACAAGATCGCCCGCCTGTGCCGTCTCGGCCAATTCCTCGACCGCATAGGTCGCCCCCGTCACCGCCTCGTTCACGTCGTCAATCGTGATCGTGATCGTCTGCGCCGCCGAGGCCAGGCCGCCGGCATGCGCCACAACCGTCAGGCTCAGTACCGCGAGCCCATCCTGCGCCAGCGCCTCGTAGTCGAGCCGGTACTGATCCCGCACCTGGAGCCGGAAGGCGCCGGCCTCCTCCACAACCTCGAACATGTAGGCGTAGTCGCCGGACAGCGTGTAGCCGGTGACCGCGTCGCCCTCCGGATCCACCGCGCTCAGCACGCCCAGATCCGTCGTGTTCTCGTCGACCGTCACCGCGGTCGCGCCCTCCAGCAGAACCGTGTGCGGCCCCTCGTCGACGTCCGTGATCGTGATCGTGAGGTCTTTGTAATCGGTGAGCCCATGCCGGTCGGTCACGAGGATCCTGAACGAATAGCTGTCCCGCTCCTCGCGGTCGAAGACCGCTCCTTCCGCCACCAGGACGCGCCAGGTGCCGTTGTCGTTGACGATGATGAAGCGTCCGCTCTCATCGATCCGGTCGCCCGGACCCTGCCCGTTCACAAAGCTGAAGCTGAGCGTGTCGCCGACGCTATCGTGAGCCTCGAGGACACCGACTTCATCGCCCTCATGGGAGTCCTCGCGGATCGTGTCGCCGGTGAAGCTGACATTCGTGGGTGCGCGATACAGCTCGCCGTCGATGTAGATCTCCTCGATCGAGCTGTTCAAGAAGGCCGCCATATCGAGCGCTTCGGCCCGGCCCAGGTTACTTCCGGTGGTGAGATGCGCCACGTCATGGCCGCGGCTACCTTCGTCGTAAACCTCATCGTCGACGCTATCGACATAATACGTATCGCCGCCCTCACCGCCGATCAGGACATCATCGCCTGCGCCGCCGTCGAGCGTGTCGTCGCCCTCGCCGCCGGTAAGGACATTGGCGCCGTCATTGCCGGTCAGCTTGTTGTTGCCGTCGTTGCCGTTAAGACTTGCGTTCCCGGCACTACCAGCGAGGCTGCCGTTCTCGATGCCACTGGCCAACGTGAATTCGCCGTATGCGGTTACGATGACGAGATCGACGTCATTGACCCCGGTGCCATCGTCGTAGGTCTCGTCATCGACGCTGTCGAGATAATAGGTGTCGCTGCCTTCGCCGCCGTGCAG
>Ga0182747_1000392_pt1 | contig 42748 bp, 48 predicted proteins | sample eDN3rd30CBELigBY_FD_128526 | JGI IMG/M metagenome (GOLD analysis project Ga0182747, IMG submission 128526) | Enriched backyard soil microbial communities from Emeryville, California, USA - eDNA 3rd pass 30_C BE-Lig BY (version 2) (version 2) | ecosystem: Environmental > Terrestrial > Soil >... | reverse complement strand
GATCACCACGCGGCCCTTCTCGAGGTGCCTCAGGGCTCGCCGGCGGATGTAGGGCTCGGCGATCTGCTCCATGTGCAGGGCTGTCATCACCCGCGTGGGCTGTTCGAGCTGCTCGAGCGTGTCCTGCAGCGCCAGGCCGTTGATGACCGTGGCCAGCATCCCCATGTAGTCGGCCTGAGCGCGGTCCATGCCGGCGCCGGCGCCGTGCATGCCGCGCCAGATGTTGCCGCCGCCGATGACGACGGCCACGTCGACGCCCATGCGGCGGGCGCTGACGATCTCCTCCGCCAGCTGGCGGACGACCTCACCGGCGATGCCGTAGGTGCCGCCGCCGAACGCCTCACCGGACAGCTTGAGCACGATCCGCGACCACCGTGTGGGTGCTCCGGGCGGGGCGGGTTCCGGAGAGGCGTCCGCCATGGGTCAGCTCCCGATCGAGACCAGCGCGAAGCGGGCGATGGACGCCCCGCCCAGCAGCTGGGCGATGGTCTGCTTGTCGTCTTTGACGTAGGGCTGGTCGATGAGCACCTGGTCTTTGAACCAGGCGCCGATGCGGCCCTCGACGATCTTGGCGATGGCCTGCTCGGGCTTGCCCTCGGCCTTCGTGATGGCCTCGAGCGTCTCGCGCTCGGCAGCCACCTCGGCCTCGGGGACCTCGTCGTTGGTCAGGTACTTCGGCTTGGAGAAGGCGATGTGCACGGCGATGTCGTGCGCCAGCTCGGCGGAGCCGCCCCCGGCGAGCTCCACGATGACCCCGAGCACGCCGCGGCCGTCTTGGCGGTGGACGTAGGTGTCGATCACGTTGCCCTCGGCCGCCTCGAACCGGACGATCTCGCCCAGCTCGATGTTCTCCTTCAAGACGACCTTGAGGTCGTCGATCGCCTCGCTCTTCTTCGAGGCGGCCTCCGTGCCCTGGGTGGCCACGATGGTGGCGATCTCCTGGACGAGATCCGAGAACTGGTCGGACTTGGCGACGAAGTCGGTCTCGCACTTGAGCTGGGCGATGGCGGCGACGCCGTCGACCAGGGACACGGCGACGGTGCCCTGGCTGTTGTCGCGGTCCTCCCGGGCGGCCGACTTGGCCAGGCCCTTCTCACGGAGCCACTTGGCCGCAGCCTCGGCATCGCCGGCGTTCTCCTGGAGCGCCTTCTTCGCGTCCATCATCCCGGCGCCGGTCGACTGGCGGAGGGCTTGGACGTCCTTGGCGGTGAAATCAGGCATCGGTGGTGGTCTCCTCGACCGGGTCGGCGGATTCGGGGGCGGCCTCGGCGGCCTCGGGGGTGGCCTCCGGGGCCTCGACGACCTCGGCGGCGGGCTGCGGCGCCGCCTGCTGGGCGGCGATGCGGGCCTCGCGCTCGGCGGCGGCGGCCGCGGCCTGGCGACGGGCCTCGGCCTGCTGGGCGGCGACGGCCGCCTCCTCCTCGCTGCTGCGGGCCTTCGGCGGCTGCGCCGCGCCGGGGCGCTTGGAGGCGATGAGGCGGCCCTCCTCGACGGCGTCGGCGATCACGCGGCACATGAGGGCGCCGGAGCGGATCGCGTCGTCGTTGCCCGGGATGACGTACTGGATGATGTCGGGGTCGCAGTTGGTGTCGACGACGGCGACGATCGGCAGCTTGAGCTTGTTGGCCTCGGTGACCGCGATGTGCTCTTCTTTGGTGTCGAGGATGAACACGGCGGACGGGAGCTTCTCCATCTGGGCGATGCCGCCCAGGTTGCGCTCGAGCTTGGCCAGCTCGCGGCTGATGAGGAGGGCTTCCTTCTTGGGCATGGCCTCGAACTCGCCGGAGTCGCGCATGCGGCGGTACTCGGCCATCTTGGCGACGCGCTTGGACATGGTCTCGAAGTTGGTGAGCATGCCGCCGAGCCAGCGCTCGTTGATGTAGGGCATGCCGCACTTCTCGGCGTAGGACTGGATGGGGTCCTGGGCCTGCTTCTTGGTGCCCACGAAGAGGATCGAACCGCCGTCGGCGACCGTGTCGCGCACGAAGGTGTAGGCGGTCTCGAGGCGCTGGAGCGTCTGCTCGAGATCGATGATGTAGATGCCGTTGCGCTCACCGAAGATGAAGCGCTTCATCTTCGGGTTCCAGCGCCGGGTCTGGTGGCCGAAGTGGACTCGGGCCTCGAGCAGTTGCTTCATGGTCACGACGGGTTCCGTCACGGACCGCTCCTCTCCAACGGTTTCGGGGACCTGGCCCCAAGCGCCACCACTGCGGGAGGCGACCGTTGGGAGGGGCCGGGCAATCGGTTTGGGTATCGGTCCACCGGGCGATGGGCCGGTTGACGAGTGTAGCGATGACTGGCACGCCCGCCCAAGGTGGCGATGATGGGGACCTGCTCGCCCCGCCCCGGCGCCGGCTGCGCCCGGTGCTTGCTCATCCGTGCTCCGAGACGAGGAAGACCCGGCCGGCTCCGGGCGCGGCGCCCCACAGGAGCGCCGGGTCGAGGTACGTGTCGCCGCGGCGCACCCCGAGGTGGAACGGCCCCCCTGCCGTGCCCACCACATCACCGCTGCGCACCACGGCGTTCCGGCGTGTCGTGATGGCCCCGAAGCCGGTGTAGGAGGAGCGCAGCCCGTCTGGGTGGTTCACGGTCACGACCAGACGGCCCGCGACCTGGCCGGCGAAGGCCACCCGGCCGGGACCGATCGCCTGCACCGGCGCACCCGCGGGCGTGGCGTACTCGATGCCGCGGTTGCCGGCCAGCCACGGCTCCGGCGGCGGCCGGAACGGATCGAGGACCGGGGCGTCGGTCGGAGGGCGGTAGACGTCGTGGCCCCGCCGGAGCGCCGGGGCGCGCCTCCCTCCCACCGCGCCTCTCCCGTCTGGAGGCACCCGTCCCCACCCGGGCTCGGCCGCGCCGAGCGTCCCGAGCAGGACCAGCAGGACGGCGAGCGCGGCGGCGCCGCTCAGGCGGGCTCGCGCTGCGCGGCCTGGAGGCGGCTGCGGAGCTGGAGGACCGACTTCGTGTGGATCTGGCTGACTCGGCTCTCGGTCACGCCGATCACCTCGCCGATCTGCGACAGCGTGAGGTTCTCGAAGTAGTACAGCGTCAGCACCATCTTCTCCCGTTCGGGCATCCGCTCGATCGCCTCCGCCAGCTGACCGCGCAGTTCGCTGCGCTCCAGCAGCGCTCCCGGGCTCTCCCCGCCGTCGGGGATGGTGTCGCCCAGCGTGGTGGCGTCGCCCCGGTCTCCCAGCATCTCGTCGAGGGCGGCGACGCCCGTGAGCGACAGCTGGCCGAGGACGGTCTGGAGCTGGGCGTCGCTCATGTCGAGCTCGGCGGCGAGCTCGGTCTCGGTGGGCGAGCGCTTGAGGCGGGCTTCCAGCTTGGAGAACGCCCGCTCCACGGCTCGGCCCTTGGCCCGGACGGAGCGGGGGACCCAGTCGATCGATCGCAGCTCGTCGAGGATGGCGCCCTTGATCCTGGCGATGGCGTAGGTCTCGAACTTGAAGCCCCGCCCCTGGTCGAACTTCTCGATGGCGTCGATGAGCCCGAAGATCCCGTAGCTGACGAGGTCTGCCTGCTCGACGTTCTGCGGCAGGCCGACGGCGACGCGGCCGGCCACGTACTTGACCAGCGGCGAGTAGTGCAGGATGAGCCGGTCGCGCGCGGTGCGCGTCGGATCGGCGCGGTACGTGTCCCAGAGCTCGGTGACGCCGTCGGCGGTCATCGGGCTGCCTCGGCGTTGCCGCAGCTACGCACGGGGATGGGTCCGGTCGAACACGTCGCGCAGACGCTCCTTGCTGATGTGCGTGTAGATCTGCGTGGTGGCCAGATCCTCGTGCCCCAGCAGCTCCTGCACACTTCGTAGATCGGCCCCACCGTCGAGGAGGTGAGTGGCGAAGGTGTGGCGCAGTGCATGCGGATGGGTCGGCTCCACCGACCGGCGGTCCAGCAGCCGCCGCACGTCGCGAGGGGACAACCGGCTCCCGGCCCGGTTGAAGAACACGACGTCGCCCAGCGAAGCGTCGGCCATCAGCGGCCGGCCCTCGTCCAGCCAGGCGGCCACGGCGTCGACCGACGGCTCGCTCAGGGGGAGCATCCGCTGCTTGGAGCCCTTGCCCCACACCGTGATCCGCCGGCCCAGCAGGTCGAGGTCGCGCTGGCGCAGCCCGCACAGCTCCGACACCCGCAGGCCGCTCCCGTACAGCAGTTCGAGCACCGCCTGGTCCCGCAGGTGGACCGCCCGCTGCCGCGGATCGGCCAGCTGGTCGTCGGTCAGACCCGCGCGAGCGGGCGGCTCGTCGAGGATCTGGTGCAGCTGCTCCTCGTGGACGATCTTCGGCAGCCGGCCGGTGCCACGCGGCGCCCGGAGCCCGAGCGTCGGGTCCGCGGCGAGGCGCGCCGTCCTCGTCTGCCACCCGAAGTAGCGCCGGAGGGCAGACGCCCGTCGAGCCAGCGTCCGAGGCGCGAGCGGGCGGTCGCTGAGGTCGGCCAGGTAGCGCCGCAGGTCCCGGCGGCTCACCTGGTCCGGCCCGGTGAGGCCGGCTGATCCGGCCCAGCGGGTGAAGTCCACGAGATCGGCCCGGTACGCGCGGGTGGTGGCCGCTGCCACCGCCGTCAACGATGCCAAGAACTCCTCGACTTCCCAGGCCACGGCGCCAGAGTACCGGTAACGACGCGACCGCGAACGGTGATGGCGCTCGCCTTTTGAGGATCACCGGACCACCGCCGGGCCAGACGGGCGCCCGACGACCCTGGCCCGCTCGAACCACGCGCCGGACCGGGTCACCAGACCCGCCCGTTCGAGCTCCAGCAGCGCAGCCGAGGCCTCGTCGACTCCGGTGGCCGACGTGAGGACCAGCTCGCCCAGCGTCATCGGGTTGGGATCGAGGTGCTCCAGGAGGGAGGCTGCGAGCGGGCTCACCGGTGCTCCGGGCACCGCGAGCGGCGCCGCACCCGGGCCGGCGATGGGCTTCTGGCCGCCCAACCCGATGGCGACGAGCACATCGGTGACGTCGCGGACCGGGACCGCCCCATCGGCGATCAGATCGAGCGTTCCGGCTGCCGCCGCCGACGTCGGGTGGCCCGGGACCGCGAGCACCGTGCGGTCCCGGGCCACTGCCTCCGCGGCCGTCAGCATCGAGCCCCCGGCTGAGCGGGACTCGACGACGACCACGGCGTCGGAGAGGCCGGCGATGATGCGGTTGCGGGCCGGGAAGCGCCAGCGGGAGGGCTCGGAGCCGATCGGCGACTCGCTCAGGAGGAGGCCCGCTGCCGCCACCTGCCGGTGCAGGCGCTGGTGGCGCCGCGGGTACGTGCTCTCCAAGCCCGTGGCCACGACCCCGATCGGGACCCCGCCGCCCCGGCGCTCGACGACGGCCCTGTGGGCGGCGCCGTCGATGCCCAAGGCGAGCCCTGACACCACCGACACGCCTCGGTCGACGAGCTCGACGGCGAGCCGGCTGGCGGTCTCGAACCCCAGGCGGGTGGCGTTCCGGGTGCCGACGATCGCGACGGTCGGCCGGTCGAGACCGCCCAGCGAGCCCTGCCAGAACACGACCGCCGGCGGGGCCACGTCGCCGACCAGCCGCTCGGGATACCCAGGGGTCCCGTAGGCAGCGACTCGCTGCCCCGCGCGCTCGTGGCGCTCGAGGAGCGCGCCCGGGTCGATCGCTGCCGCGTGGCGGGCGATGTGCTCCTCCACACCGGGCTCCCGCGCGCTGCGCCGCCCGAGCGCCGAGGCGAGGGCCGGGATCCGCGTGGCCCGACCGGCGACCACGGCCGCCCAGGCCTCCTCCGTGCCGCAGCCTCGGAGGCACGCGAGCACCGTGGCCGGACCGATGCCCTCCAACGACGCCAGCGCGACGGCGCAGGCCAGCTCCCGGCGGGCCTCGGCCGATCCGGGTGGGGTGGCGGCGCTCATGCCAGCACCCCGGCTCCGATGCGGACATCGGCCCGCAGGTGCAGGGCCGTCGCGAGGTGCGCCGTGGTCAGCGGACCGTCGTGACCAGCGAGGTCCGCGATCGTCCGAGCCACCCGCCGCACCCGGTCGAGGCCCCGGGCGCTCAAGCGCCCAGCCCGGAGCGTCTCGGCGAGGAGGTCGTGGGCGTCGGTGGTCACCGGCGCCCACCGCTCCAGCTCGCTGCCCCGCAGGTGGGCGTTGGCGAGGACGCCACGGGCGCTCGCCCGGGCGCGCGCTGCGGCGACGCGTCTGGCCACAGCGGCCGACGACTCCCCCGGTTCTCCACCGAGCAGCTGCTCGACATCGGGACGCAAGACGTCGACCCGGAGGTCGAACCGGTCGAGCAGGGGGCCCGACAAGCGGCGGTGGTACCGGGTGAGGACCCCGTCGGGGCAGCGGCAGGCTCCGGGCCTTCCTGCCTCGCCGCACGGGCAGGGGTTCATGGCGGCGACCAGCAAGAAGCGCGCCGGCAGCTTGGCCGAGAAGCGAGCCCGGTTCACGCGGATCACGCCTTCCTCCAGCGGCTGGCGGAGCGCATCGAGCACCGTGGGCGGGAACTCGGCCAGCTCGTCGAGGAACAGCACGCCGGCGTGGGCCATGGACACCTCGCCGGGCCGCATCGCATCGGTCCCGCCGCCGATGAGCGACACCATCGTCGCCGTGTGGTGCGGAGACCGCAGCGGTGGTCGGCGGATGAGGCCGCCGTGCAGCGAGTGCCCCGCCGCCGAGTGGATCCGCGACACCTCCATCGCCGACTCGCGGTCGAGCGCGGGCAGCAGGCCCGGCAGCCGGCTGGCCAGCATGGTCTTGCCCGCGCCGGGCGGGCCGATCATCAAGAGGTGGTGGCCACCGGCCGCGGCGATCTCCAGCGCCTTGCGGATGACCGGCTGTCCGCGGACGTCGCTCAGGTCGAGCGACGCTCCCACGACGACCGGGTTGGGCGGGCGGTCGTGGTCCGGCCACGGCTCCTCCGTGCGCAGCGCCGCGAGCACCTCGCGGAGGGTTGCGACCGCACGGACCCGGGGCCCCTCGACCAGCTCCGCATCCGTCGCCGAGCCGACGGGCACCACCACCTGGTCGGCGTCGAGCGCATCGATGATGGGCACGATCCCGGGTACCGGCCGCACGGTGCCGTCGAGCCCGAGCTCACCGACGAACGCGAGGCCGCGAACCTGTTCCTCCTCGAGCTCGCCGGACGCGACGAGGACAGCGATGGCGATGGCGAGGTCGAGCGCGCTCCCCACCTTCCGGGTGGAGGACGGCGCCAGGTTCACGGTGACCCGCTGGTCGGTCCACTTCGACCCGCTCGCGAGCACGGCCGCTCGCACGCGGTCGCGCGCCTCGCGGCACGACGCGTCGGGCAAGCCGACGATGGTCAGGCCCGGGATCCCCCGGGCAGCGTGGACCTCCACGGCGACGCGGTGGCCGTCGACGCCGACGACGATGGCAGATGGGATGGATGCGAAGCCCACGACGGCTCCTCCTCGCCCCGCACGGAGCGGACCAGGGGTCAGGGAGGGACGTCGTTGCCGCCGACGGTCGGGCGGGGCGGCGCTTCGCCGCGGGGCCGTCCACCGACGGCGACCAGCACCCTACCCACGAGGGGTGACGGCGAGCACCGCCTGCGCCGCATCAGCAGCACACCGGGCACCGAGCGCCGACCGGGCGATGCGTCGGCGGACGAGCTGGTCCCCGTAACCTCGGGCCATGGGCTTCAACCCGCACCGGAAGATGGCCAAGACGCCTGCGGACTACGCCATGGTCATCGGCGCCGTCGTGGTGTGCGTGCTGCTGCTCGCCTGGGCCTTCCTCGGCTGATGTGGCCCTACGCCGACGACGAGGTCGAGGTTCGGCGCATCCAGCCGTACCAGGCGTCGAAGCGGTACCGGTGCCCCGGCTGCCAGCAGGACATCCCCAAGGGCACGGGCCACGTGGTCGCCGTGCCGACCCACGCCCCCGACGACCGGCGCCACTGGCACCACGGCTGCTGGGAGCACCGCCACGAGCGGCGGCCGGGGCGTACGGCCCGAGCGCCGCGCCGCTAGCGCCGTCAGGCCGCTAGAACGCCGCTTCGATGACGTCGACCGATCGGGGGAGCACGGCGGCCACGTCGAAGCGCAGGGCGTCGGACCGCACCGGTGGGTCCTGGTCGGCGAGCCAGAGCAAGGCGAGGGTCCGCAGCCGCTTCTGCTTCGCCGGAGTGACCGCCTCCGCGGGGTGGCCGTAGGCCAGCGACGACCGCGTCTTGACCTCGCAGATGACCAGGGTGCGGTCCTTGGTGCAGACCAGGTCGATCTCGCCCTCCTTGCACCGCCAGTTCCGGGCGACGACCACGTAGCCCTGGGCGGCGTACCACGACGCGGCGCGCTCCTCCCCTGCCGCCCCCAGCCGGAGGCGGGCCGCGGTCACAGCTCGAGGTCGGGCTTGGCGAGCTCCTCGATGTTCACGTCCTTGAACGTGACGACCCGGACCGACGGCACGAAGCGCATCTTGGTCTGGCGGTACATGTCCCACACCCAGGCGTCGGTCAGGAGCAGCTCGACGCGGGTACGGCCGCCGTCGGTGTGGACGGTGTGCTCGACCGCGTTCGCCAGGTAGAAGCGGCGCTCGGTCTCCACCACGTACCGGAACGTGGGCGAGACGTCGCGGTACTCCTGGAACAGCTGGTGCTCGATCTCCGCCTCGTACTGCTCCAGGTCGTCGGCGCTCATCGAGCAGCGCTCCGGGGGCAGCACCGAGGTGCGGGTGCAGTCGTGGGGATCACGAGGGCAAGCGTACGCCCCGCCAGTGACAACGAGGGCGAACACCAAGACGGGATCGGGGCCCGTCCAGCACGACTAGAAGTCGCGCTTCTCCTTGACCTTGGCGGCCTTCCCGACGCGGTCGCGCAGGTAGTAGAGCTTCGCCCGGCGCACGTCGCCACGGGTGAAGACCTCGATCTTCTCGATGATCGGCGAGTGGACCGGGAAGGTGCGCTCGACGCCGACGCCGTAGGAGAGCTTGCGAACGGTGAAGGTCTCGTGGATCCCACCGTTCTGGCGGCGGATCACGACGCCCTGGAAGACCTGCACGCGCTGCTTGTTGCCCTCGACCACGCGGACGTGGACCTTCAGCGTGTCTCCCGGCTGGAAGTCCGGCACGTCGGTGCGGAGGCTGGCTTGGTCGATGACATCGGTGGTCTTCATGGGACTCTGATCCTGAGCGAAGATTGGGGGGAGCACCGAAGGGCGCTCACAGCAGAGGGCAACGTTAGGCGCCGCGCCTGGTTCGAGGCCAACCGGAGTGGCTGTGCCACGCTGACGACGTGCGCATCGACGTCTTCACCATCTTCCCGCACCTGGTGGAGGGCTTCACCTCCCAGGCGCTGCTCGGGAGGGCGCAGGACAGGAGCCTCCTGGACATCCGGGCGCACGACCTGCGCTCGGAGACGTCCGATCCGCACCGCACCGTCGACGACTCGCCCTTCGGCGGCGGCGCCGGCATGGTCCTCATGGCCGAGCCGCTGTTCGCCGCGGTCGAGGCCGTCGATCCGCCCCGCCCCCTCTTCTTGCTGGGACCGGGTGGGCGGACGCTCGACCAGGCCTTCGCCCGGGAGCTCGCGGCCGGCGACGGGTTCAGCCTGCTCTGCGGCCGCTACGAGGGCGTCGACGCCCGGGTCGTCGACCACCTCGTCGACGGCGAGATCTCGATCGGCGACTACGTCCTGGCCGGCGGCGAGGCGGCGGCGCTGGTGGTGATCGAGGCGGTCGGGCGGCTCGTGCCCGGGGTCATGGGCAACACCACCTCCGGCGACGACGAGTCCTTCAGCGAGGGCCTGCTCGAGTACCCGCACTACACCCGGCCGGCCGAGTTCCGCGGCTGGGAGGTCCCCGATGTACTGCGCTCGGGCGATCACGGCCGCGTCGCCCGCTGGCGCCACGCTCAGGCCCTGGCCCGCACCATCCGCGACCGCCCCGACCTGATCGAGGCTCGGGGCGGGCTCAGCAACGCCGACCGGAAGGTCCTCGCCGAGTTCGACCTCGCCTAGCGGCCGGACTCGTCGGGGTCGACGAGCTCCAAGGCGGCCGGTTCCGCCGCGAACAGGGCGAGGGTGCGCCCATCCGCGTCGCTCACCTCGATCTCGTAGGCAGCACCGCCTTCGTACACCTCGATGATCGACCCGATCGTGCCGAGCGGTGCACCGTCGGCCTCGTGCTCGTCGGTCGCCAAGCGGACCCGCGAGAACAGCGGAAGCGGCACAGCCGGAGCCTCAGGCCTCTTCCGGTTCGCCCTGGAGGAGGCCCTCGGGCGGGTCGACCACGACGCGGTCCGGGAGACCGGAGGCGTCGGTGACGAAGACGGTGGGGATGAGCGTGCCGTCGGGCAGCTCGATCAGGTCGCTGGCCGGGTTCGGGTAGACGCCGGCGACGGTCCCCCACTCCTGGCCGTCGGGCGTGACGACGGTGGCGCCGAGCAGCTCGTGGGCCCACAGCGCATCGTCATCGTCGATGGGGTCGCCGAGGATCACCGAGCCGGTGAGCGCCTCGGCCGCCTCGCGGGTCTCGACGCCGCCGAGCGCGGCGATCCACTTCGCCTGGAACGGGCGGATCGACACGACGGTGAAGGAACCGGCGTCCAGGATCCACACCGCCCCGGGCGCGGTGCGCTCGGGGCGGTCCGAGGTGATGACGGCGGTGACCTCGCCGCGCAGGCCGTGGGCCTTGCCGATGCGGCCGATCTCCAGCTGGGTCATCGAAGGGTTGGTTCGGTGGCAGGCGCTGAGGCGCCGGGCAGACCGAAGGTCAGTCGACGAACTCGATGTCGACCTGGGCGCCGTCTTTGACGGCGGCGGCCCGGACGACGGTGCGGATCGACTGGGCGATGCGCCCGCGCTTGCCGATGACCCGGCCCATGTCCCCGTCGCCGACGCGGACGTCGAGCTGAAGGCCGCCACGGCGGCCCTCGGTGGTGGACACCGAGACGGCATCGGGGTTGTCGACGACCTGCTTGACCACGTAGGTCAGGACGGAGACGGCGTTGGGCGCCTCGGTGGGCGCCGCCGACTCCTCGACCTCGGGGGTGGCGTCCGCGTCGCTCACGACTCGGCTCCGGCCGCGGCCGGCGCCTTGGTGCCCTTGAACTCGTCCCAGGCACCGGAGATCTTCAGCAGGCGCTCGACGGTGTCGGTGGGCTGGGCGCCGTTGCGGAGCCACTTGAGGGCCTTCTCGTTGTCGATCAGCACGACCGACGGCTCCTGGCGGGGCTGGTAGGTGCCGACGATCTCGATGAAGCGCCCGTTGCGGGGCGACCGCGAGTCGGCGGCGACGACGCGGTAGGTGGGCTGCTTCTTCTTGCCCATCCGCATGAGGCGGAGCTTGACGGCCACGAGTGGTCTTCTTCCTGTTACTGGTACTGGGTGGGAGATACGGGTGAGGACGGGGCCGAGCGGACTCAGGCCGAGGATCAATGGTGGTCGCTGGAGCCCGGTCCACGCAAGCGCAGGCCCGGCAGCCACCGCGGGGCTAGAGCCCGGGGAGCTTGAACTCGGGCTTGGCGTCGCCGATGGCCGAGGGCGGGAGGGTGAACTTCGGGGCGCCGCCCTTCGGGGTGGTGCGCCCGCCCTTCTTGCCCTTCTTCGCCTTCTTGCCCCGGCCGAGCATGCCGGCGCCCATGCCCTTCATCATCTTCTGCATCTCGCCGAACTGCTTCAGCAGGGCGTTGACGGTGGTGACGTCGACGCCCGCACCCCGGGAGATGCGCAGCTTGCGGGAGCCGTCGATGATCTTCGGGTCCCGCCGCTCCTCGATGGTCATCGAGTGGATGATCCCCTCGATCTTGGACAGCTCGCGGTCGTCGATCTCCTGGTTCCGGAGCTCCTTGGGCATCCCCGGCATCATCTTCATGAGGTTGCCGAGGTTGCCCATCTTCTTGACCTGGGCCATCTGCTCGAGGAAGTCCTCCAGCGTGAACTGGCCCTCGAGCATGCGGTTGGCCGCGGCCTCGGCCTCCTGCTCGTCGAAGGCCTCCTTGGCCTTGTCGATGAGCGTGAGGATGTCGCCCATGCCGAGGATGCGCCCGGCGAGGCGGTCCGGGTGGAACAGGTCGAAGTCGTCGAGCTTCTCGCCGGTGCTGGCGAAGGCGATGGGCTTGCCCACGACCTCCTTCACCGAGAGGGCGGCACCGCCGCGGGCATCGCCGTCGAGCTTGGTGAGGATGACGCCGTCGAGCGCGAGGGCCTCGTGGAAGTTCTCGGCGACCGTGACGGCGTCTTGGCCGGTCATGGCGTCGACGACGAGGAACGTGTACTTCGGGCTGGTGGCCGCCGAGATCTGGCGGACCTGCTCCATGAGCTCGGCGTCGATGGCCAGCCGGCCGGCGGTGTCGACGATGACCACGTCCTTGCCGAGGCGCTTGGCCTCGGCGATGCAGCCCTGGGCCACGGCGACGGGGTCGCCCTGGCCGGAGGCCACGACGTCGTCGTCAGCCGAGTGCACCGGCACGTCGACCTGCTTGGCGAGCGTGCGCAGCTGCGCGACGGCGGCGGGACGCTGGAGGTCGGCGCCGACGAGCATCGGGTTGCGGCCCTGCTGCTTGAACCAGCGGGCGAGCTTGGCCGACGTGGTGGTCTTGCCAGAGCCCTGGAGGCCCGCCATGAGGATGACGGTGGGCGGCTTGGACTCGTAGGTGATGCGGATGGTCTCGCCGCCGAGGATGGCGATGAGCTCCTGGTGGACGATGTCGATGACCTGGGCGGCCGGGTCGAGCGCGGCGTGCAGGTCGGCACCGACCGCCCGCTCGCGGATCCGGCCGACGAGGCCCTTGACGACAGCGAAGTTGACGTCGGCTTCGAGGAGGGCGAGACGGATCTCGCGCAGCACCTCGTCGACATCGGCCTCGCTCAGGCGGCCCTTGCCGCGGAGGTTCTTGAAGATGCCGTCGAAACGGTCGGACAGTGACTCGAACATGGGCTTGCGACTCTACCGGGCGGCCTCGACGGGGCCGCGAACTAGAGGCGGTTGTACTCCTGTTCGGCCGGGAGGCCGCCGTTGCGGTCGGCCAGCTTGGCCTGGATCCGTGCCCGCAGCTCCGGGCCGGTCTGCGGGGCGACGAGCAGGCCCACCCCGATGCCGATCAGGAACAGCAGCCCGCCCTTCACCCCGGAGAGCTTGAAGAACAAGATCAGCGCTCGGAACGGGAGCAGCAGGACCTTCAGCACGGGAACCTCCAGGATGGGTCGAGCGGGTCGCTCGGGAAACGGTGGACAGACGGGTCAAGCGGAGAACAGGGCGTCGACGAACTCGTCGGGGTCGAAGTCGACCAGGTCGTCGGCGGTCTCGCCCAGCCCCACCAGCTTGACCGGGATGCCGAGCTCAGACTGGATGGCGAAGACGATGCCGCCCTTGGCGGAGCCGTCGAGCTTGGTGAGGACCACACCGGTGACCTCGGTGGCCTCGGTGAACTGGCGGGCCTGCACGAGGCCGTTCTGGCCGGTGGTGGCGTCGATCACGAGCAGGACCTCGGTGACGTGGCCCGGGTCCTTGTCCGCCACCCGACGGACCTTCTTGAGCTCCTCCATGAGGTTGCTCTTGGTGTGGAGGCGCCCAGCGGTGTCGGCCAGGACCAGGTCCGCGCCCTTGGCGGCGGCGGACTCGATGGCGTCGAAGATGATGGCGGACGGATCGCCGCCCTCGGCGCCGCGCACGAGCTGGGCGCCCGATCGGTCGGCCCACGTGCCCAGCTGCTCCGCGGCAGCGGCGCGGAAGGTGTCGCCGGCGGCCATGACGACGCGGTGGCCCTCGCCGGCCATGCGCTTGCCGAGCTTGCCGATGGTGGTGGTCTTGCCGACGCCGTTGACGCCGACGAACAGCCACACGTTGGTCTGGCCCTCATCGACCTTCAGGCGGCGGTCCTTGCCGGCGAGGCGGGACTTCATCTCGGCCTTGAGCACCGCGACCAGCTCATCGCCGGATTCCAGCCCGTCCTCTTCGACCCGGGCGCGGAGGCGCTCGATGAGCGCCGTGGTCGGCCCGACGCCGAGGTCGGCGCGGATCAGCGCCTCCTCCAGCTCGTCCCAGGTACCGGCGTCGATGGCCGAGCGGCCGAGGAACCCGGCGAACGTGGCCCGGGCCTTCGACAGGCGCTCGCGGAAGCTCGGCCGCTTGGCGGGAGCCTCGACGGGCGCGACGATCACCGGCGGTGCGTCGGCCTCGCCTTCGACCGCGGAGGCGATGGCCTCGTCGGCCTCCTTCTTGGCGATGGCCTCCTTGACCTCGGTGGGAACGGTGGGCGCTCCGGGGGCCAGGGTGGACTGGCGGACAGCTTCGAGCTCGACCTTCTCGCGCCGCTTGCGCGTGGTGACGAGGAGGCTGGCAGCCCCGATCACGATGACCAGGGCGATGAGGATGAGGATGACGGGCTCCATGACGGCACGGATCCTACCGGTGGACCCCGGCCCCTCTCGGAGCCGGGGCCGTCACGGTCGGGGGCGGGTGCCGATCAGTTGGCGGGGGCCGTTCCGAGCGTCACGTCCACGACCCGCTGCGCACCGTTCGCCGACACGGTCAGCTCGACCTTTTCGCCCGGCTGGTGGGTGCGGACCTTGGCGGCGAGGTCGATCATCGAGGAGACGGGCTTCCCGTCGACCGCGACCACCACATCGGACTCGGTGAGGCCGGCCTCGTCCGCTGGCGAACCGGCCGACACCGAGGTGATGGCGGCGCCGGTGTGGGCCCCGGTGGCGTCGGCGCCCTCGACGCCGAGGAACCCGGCTTCGGTGGACTGGCCGGCCACGAGGCGGTCGGCGACGGACTTGGCGATGTCGATCGGGATGGCGAAGCCGATGCCGAGGTTGCCGGTGGCGTTGCTGCCACCGGTGGCGATCGAGTCGTTGATCCCGATGACGCGGCCGGTCCGGTCGGCGAGCGCACCGCCCGAGTTGCCCGAGTTGATCGGGGCGTCGGTCTGGATGGCGGGGATGACCCCGCCGGGCGTCTCCGCCGAGCGGCCCACAGCGCTGACGATGCCCGCGGTGACGCTCTGGTCGAGGCCGAACGGGCTGCCGATGGCGATGGCCGTCTGGCCGACCTTCACGGTCACGCCGGTGGCGAGGGTGGCGACGGCCATGTCCTTGGCCGGCTCGATCCTCACGACGGCCACGTCGGTGGACGGGTCCTCGCCGACGACGGTGCCGGTGGATCGGGTGCCGTCCGCCATGCGGACCTCGACGCTCGACTCGCCGTCGGTGACGTGGGACGCGGTCAGGATCAGGCCGCTCTCGTCGTACACGAAGCCCGACCCGAGGCCCTTCGACGTCTCGATCTGCACGACGGCTGGGCCGAGCGCGGTGGCGACGGCGGCGGCCGGCTCGGAGGAGTCGCCCTTCACCGGCGGGACCTCGGTGGAGACCGGCTGGGTCTCGACGGCCGTCGCCGCGGTGTCGGCCCTGTCGTTGTGCTCGGCGGCGAGCACGCCGGCTGCGCCACCAGCCGCGCCGGCGAGCAGCGCGCTCACGGCGGCGACGGCGACGAGACCCCGGCCCCGGCCGTTGCGCTCACGGCGGGCCTTGCGGTTGGGAGCGGGGTCGGACGGGGGCGGGCCGAACGACGGCGCTGCGGCCGGCGGCCAGGTCGGGGGCTGACCGCCACCGGCGACCGGCGGCGTGCCGGTGCTCGGGTACAGCGGGCGGGGCGGGGCGGTCGGCGGGACGTACGCGGCGACGGGCTGGGTCGCGGCGTGCGGCGGGTACGACGCGCCCGACGCCGGGGCGCCGGGCGGCTGCGGCGCCCAGGGGCTCTGCGGACGAGGGGTTGCTTCAGGGGACATCGGACCTGCCTTTCGCCGACGGAACCTACGGACGCCGCCCGAAAGGACCCGTAAGCGTCAGCTGGCAGGTTCCTGAGAGTCCGCCGGACGGTGGCCGACCGCGAGCGCGTCCGTCGCCTCGATGGTCACATCGGTGCCGGCGAGGGGCAGCCAGAGGGTGAAGATCGACCCGCCGGTGGGGGCCGCCGCCACCGTGGCCGTGCCGCCGTGGTCGGCCACGATCTGGGCCACGATCGCCAGGCCGAGCCCACTGCGCCCCTCGGCGCGCGCCGCCTTCTGGTCGCCGCGCCAGAACCGCTGGAAGACCTTGGGCCGGTCCTCTTCGGCGATGCCCGGGCCTTCGTCGGTGACCGTCACCCAGGCCGCGGGACCCTCCGTCCCGGTGGCGAGCCAGATGCGGCTGGACTCGGGAGCGAGGCGCACGGCGTTGTGGAGCAGGTTGGCCACGGCCTGGCGCAGCGCGAGGGCATCGCCCGCCACCACGCACGACGGGGCCAGCTCGGTCACGAGGGAGATGCCGCGGGAGGCGGCGACGGCTTGGAACTCGTCGACGGCATCGATCACCAGGTCGCCGAGCTCGACGGGCGCCTGCTCCCGCGCCGGTGCGCCGAGCCGGGCGTAGACCAGCAGGTCGTCGACGAGGCGCGACATCCGCATCGCGGACGCGCCCACCAGCTCGGCGACGCGCCGCAGCTCGGCCGGGTCGGCATCGGGGTCCGACAGGGCGACGTCGAGGTTGGTGCGGATGACGGCCAGCGGGTTGCGGAGCTCGTGCGACGCCTCCTGGATGAAGCGCTGCTGGCCGGCGAAGGCATCGTCGAGCCGGGTGATCATGGCGTCGAACGTGTCGGCGAGCTCCTTCAGCTCATCGGGCGGCCCGCGGAGCGCGATGCGCCGCGACAGGTCCGTGGCCTGGATCTCCCGGGCGACGCTGGTGATGCGCCCGATGGGAGCGAGCACCCGTCCCGCGACGATCCAGCCGATGACGAGGCTGACGAAGAGCATCACGACGAGGGCGCACGCCGAGTACCCGCGCAGCAAGGAGAGCGCCCGCTCGTTCGCCAGCGCCTCGACCGACCGGTAGCTGGCCCGGACCTCCGTGGGCGTGAGCACCACGCCGCCGGGGACCTCCTGGACCGTGGTGATCTGGTACGTGCGGTACACGTCCTCGTCGTGCAGCCGGCTGGCCAAGAAGCCGTACATGCCGGCGAGCATGAACGCGGCGACGCCGAACAGGAGCAGCGAGTAGACGGCGGTGAGCCGGAAGCGGATGGACCCGGCCCAGTCCGGGAGCCACTCGGCGGCCTTCAGCGCGCCGCGCGCCGGCCGCGAGAGCGGCATCTCGTCAGCGGGCTCGACATCGGCGGGCTCCGAGCTGCGGACGCCCGGGCGCGCCGCGGCCGGGTTCGGGACGGCTCCCGGAGCGACAGGGCGCCCGGGAGGCAGCGGGGCATCAGGCATCAGCGGCCGGGCCCGATGCCAACAGGTCGGGCCGCAAGCGGTAGCCGGCACCGATGACGGTCTCGATCGGCGCCTCGGCATCGTCGTCACGGGTGAGCTTGCGGCGCAACGTGCCGACGGTGACCCGCACGGTGTTGGTGAGGGGATCTGCGTTCTCGTCCCAGACGTGCTCGAGCAGGCGCTCTTGGCTGAGGACCTCGCCGCTGTGCGTCATGAAGTAGCGCAGCAAGGCGAACTCCTTGGCGGTGAGGTCGAGGAGCCGGCCTCGACGCGCCGCCTCGAAGCGGGCCGTGTCGAGCTCGAGCTCCCCCACCGTGATCGTCGCCCCGCTGCGCCCGGCGTCTCGCCGCATCAGGCTGCGCACGCGCGCCGAGAGCTCGGCGAAGGCGAAGGGCTTCACGAGGTAGTCGTCGGCGCCCTGGTCGAGACCCGCCACCCGCTCCCCCACGCCGTCGCGCGCCGTCAGCATCAAGATCCGCGGCGCCGTCTCCCCCTCGACCGGCGCGAACGCCGGGTCCTCGCGCACCCGGCGCGCCAGGTCGAGCCCGTCGCCGTCGGGGAGGTTCAAGTCCAGCGTGACCAGGTCGTACGGGGACACCACGAGGCGGTCGACCGCGCCGGCCACGTCGTTGGCGACATCGACGGCGTAGCCCTCCCGCCGCAGGCCCGTGGCGATGGCCTCGGCCAGCTCGCTCTCGTCTTCGACCACCAGGATGCGCACGGCGGAAACGTACCGGTCCAGGAGGAAACCTCGCAGAAACGTCCCACCTGGGCCGATTCGCTTGCCCGCAGCCCCGTGCGACCGACAGGGCTTTACGCTGTCCCCACGCGCCCGGCGTCGCTGGGCCTCCGAGCCGTCCTCTAGAGGAGCATCTCCATGTCCGATCAGCCGATGGGCGCCCAGAACCCGGCGCTGGCTGCCGAACGCCTCGAGCAGACCCTCTTCGAGGTCAAGAAGGTCATCGTCGGCCAGGACCGCACGGTGGAGCGCCTGCTGATCTGCCTGCTCGCACGAGGCCATGCCCTGCTCGAAGGCGTGCCGGGGCTGGCCAAGACGCTGGCCGCGGAGACCATCGCCCGCGTGGTCGGCGGCTCGTTCACCCGCATCCAGTTCACGCCCGATCTGCTGCCCGCCGACGTGATGGGCACCCGCATCTACCGGAGCGACTCGCAGCGCTTCGACGTCGAGCTCGGCCCGGTCTTCGCCAACTTCGTCCTCGCCGACGAGATCAACCGCGCGCCCGCCAAGGTGCAGTCCGCGCTGCTCGAGGTCATGGCCGAGCACCAGGTGTCCATCGGCGGCAACACGTTCCCGGTGCCCGAGCCCTTCATCGTGCTCGCCACCCAGAACCCCATCGAGCAGGAGGGCGTCTACCCGCTCCCCGAGGCGCAGCGCGACCGCTTCTTGATGAAGATCGTGGTCGACTACCCGACGCCGTCGGAGGAGGTCGAGATCGTGCAGCGCATGGGCGTGGCCCCGCCGGAGCCCACGGAGTCGCTGACCATCGACGCCCTCGCCGTGCTCCAAGACGAGGCCGACAAGATCTTCGTCGCCCGAGAGGTCGTCGACTACGCCGTGAACCTCGTCTTCGCCACCCGCGAGCCCGAGCGCTTCGGCATGGCCGACCTCCGTGAGTTCCTCCAGTACGGCGCCAGCCCCCGTGCCAGCCTCGGCCTCGTCGCCGCGGGCCGCGCCCTCGCCCTGCTGCGCGGTCGGGCCTACGTGCTGCCCCAGGACGTCTACGACGTGGCACCCGACATCTTCCGCCACCGCTTCGTCCTGTCGTACGAGGCACTGGCCCGTGACATCACGGTGAACGACGTCTTGGCCCGGATCCTGGCCACCGTGCCGGCACCGCGGGTGGCACCGTCGCAGGACCACACCTCGCACCGCGTTCCCAGCGCCCCGACGGGCTGGAGCCAGACGGCGCCCGCGGCATCGGCCCCCGCCGCCGCCCTGGCGCCGATGCCCTCCGTCACCCCCTCGGCGCCCGCGCCCACCGCGTGGGACGAGGCATCGGCCGCCACCCCGGCCCCGTGGGCCTCGCCGCCGGCCACGGCCCAGCCTCCGTCGGAGGCGACCGGGACCGAGAACCCGAGCAGCGGATGGGGCGCCCCGGGAGAGGCGCGCTGACCCGTGGCCCAGCCCGCGAACGTTCCACCCCGCACGGCGAAGACCGGCCCTGACGAGGTCCTGCGCCGCCTCGACCTGGCCGTGAGCCACAAGCTCGACGGCCTGTTGCACGGCGAGTACCAGGGCCTGGTTCCCGGACACGGCTCCGAGCTCGGCGAGACCCGCCTGTACCAAGCCGGTGACGACGTCCGCCGCATCGACTGGAACGTCACGGCCCGGTTCCAGGACCCGCATGTCCGCGACACGATCGCGGACCGCGAGCTCGAGACCTGGGTCGTGGCCGACCTGGGCGCCTCGATGGACTTCGGCACGGCCTGGTGCGAGAAGCGGGACCTGGCGATCTCGGCCGCCGCAGCCGTCGGCTTCCTCACGAACCGCACCGGCAACCGCTTCGGCCTCATCACCCTCCAGCCGTCGGGGCTCGCCGTCGTGCCGGCCAAGGGCGGTCGCACGCACCTCATGAGCACCCTGCACCGCATGACCTCGACGCCCCGAGCAGGACAGGGCGACGTCGACCTCAGCGAGGCCCTCGCCCGCACCGCCGCCATCGCCCGCCGGCGCGGGCTGTGCGTCGTCGTGTCGGACTTCCTCGGCGATCCGCAGCGCTGGGGTCCGGCGCTGCGCCGGGTCGCCACCCGCCACGAGACCATCGCCGTCGAGGTGCTCGACCCACGGGAGCTGGAGCTCCCCGACGTCGGGGTCCTCTCGCTGGTCGATCCCGCCTCCGGGCGCACCAGCGATGTCCGCACGTCCAAGAAGCTGCGGGACAAGTACGCCGCCGCCGCGATCCAACAGCGCGCCGCCATCGAACGGGGCATCCGCCAAGCGGGCGCCGACCACCTCATCCTCCGCACCGACCAGGACTGGCTCCTCGACATCGTCCGCTTCGTGGCCTCCCGCCGTGAACGGGTGCATGCCCGCCGAGCCGGTTGGGAGTCTCGATGACCACCCCCGTCTTCGCCCTCACCTTCGTCGAGTCGGCGCGCCTCTGGCTGCTGCTCGGCGTCGCTGCGCTGGGCATCTCGTTCCTGATCCTGCAGCGCCGCCAGGCCACCTACGCCGTGCGCTTCACGAACCTCTCCCTGCTGGACTCGGTCGCGCCGAAGCGCCCGGGCTACCGGCGCTACGTGCCGGCGGCGCTGATGCTGCTCGCCCTCGCCGGGATGGTCGGGGCGTTCGCCAAGCCGGCCCGCGACGTCCGGGTGCCCCGAGAACGGGCCACGATCATGATGGCCATCGACACCTCGCTGTCGATGGAAGCCACCGACGTGGCGCCCAACCGGCTGCAGGCGGCGCAGAACGCGGCCAAGGAGTTCGTGCGGCTGCTCCCGCCCCGCCTCAACGTCGGGCTCGTGACCTTCAACGGCACCGCCGTCGTGAAGGTCGCGCCCACCCAGGACCGCGAGGAGCTGCTGGCCGCCATCGACCAGCTGCGCCTCGGTGAGCGCACGGCCATCGGCGAGGCCATCTACGCGTCGCTCGAAGCCATCAACTCGGCGCCGAAGTCCGATGACGGCCAGAAGGTCCCCGCCCGCATCGTCCTCATGAGCGACGGCGAGACCACGAGCGGCCGACCCGATGCGCAGGCCGCCGCCGCCGCCAAGAAGGCGAACGTGCCGGTCTCCACCATCGCGTTCGGCACGGCCGACGGTGTGATCGACCTGCCTGGCCAAGACGGCCCGATCCCGGTCCCGGTGAACCCCGCGGCCCTCGCCAAGGTCGCCAACGCCACCAACGGCACCGCCTTCACCGCGGCCACCGGCAACGAGCTCAAGCGGGTCTACGAGGACATCGGCTCGTCGGTCGGCTACACCACCGAGCTCAAGGACATCACCGGCACGTTCGTCGGCGCCTCGCTCCTGGTGCTCTTCGTCTGCGCCGTGTCGTCGCAGCTCTGGTTCAGCCGCCTGCCGTAGCCCTCGTGGTCGCCGGGCAGCGCCGCGGCCGGACGCTACCGTCGGGTCCTCCGAGCACGAAGGGCCGATCGTTTGCAGGGGAAGCGAGCACACGGCGTCGACCGTCCCACCAGCCTCCTCGTGGTGGGCGACACGCCCTACGCCGTCGTCGACGGTCGGCTGCAGACGTTCGCCGCCCTCTCCAAGCAGCTCGACCTGTGGTTCGCCCAGTTCGACGAGGTCCGCATCGCCGCACACCGGATCGACGCCCCCCAGGCCGGGTTCCGGTCGCTTGACCGCGACGACATCGAGCTCGTCGCCCTGCCCGTCGGGGGCGGGAGCGGGCTGCGGGCCAAGCTCGGCGTGGCCGCGCTCCTGCTCTCCTGGGCGCGCCTGCTCGTCCCGCTGCTGCGCCGGGCCACCGCCGTGCACCTGCGTACGCCCTGCAACGTCACGCTGGTCGCCATCCCGCTCGCCCGGCTGCTGTGCCCGCGCCGGTACGCCATCTACGCCGGCAACTGGGAGCCGACCGGCGCCGAGCCGCGCAGCTACCGGGTCCAGCGGTCGCTGCTGCGCCGGTGGGGCGGTGTCGTCCACGCCTACGCACCGGCCGGCGACGACCTGCCCTCCCACGTGAGACCGAACGTGAGCCCGTCGTTCACGGTGGCCGAGCTCGATGCCCTCACCCCGCTCGTCGCGGAGCGAGTGCAGCGCATCCGCACCGATCCGGCGGCCGGCCGCGCCCTGCGGGTGTGCTGCGTCGGCACCTTCTCGGAACGCAAGAACCAGGCCGGCCTCGTGCGCGCCGCCAAGGACCTCGCCGACCGCGGCGCCACCGTCGAGCTGCGGTTCGCCGGCATGGGACCGGCGCAAGACGACGTTCGGGCGCTCGGTGCGGAGCTGGGCATCGCCGACCAGCTGACGTTCCTCGGCCAGCTCGATCACGCCGAGCTCCGGAAGCTGTATGCGTGGGCTGACGTCAACGCCCTCGTCACGTTCGCCGAGGGGTTCGGCAAGGTCTTCCCTGAAGGCATGGCGGTCGGCTGCCCCGCGGTCTGCGGCAGCGGGCGCATGCAGTTGGGCATCATCGGCGGAGGAGCGCGAGGCCGACAGGCCGATCCCGCCGACCACCGCTCGATCGCGTCGGCGCTCGATGTGCTGCGCACGCTTCCCACCGACGAGCAGCTGGCCATGGTCGAGGCCTGCACCGGCTACGCCCGGATGTGCACCATCGACGCGTTCGCCGACGAGGTCCGCCACATCACCCGCGACCTGTGGTCGGTCCCTGCCCCTTCGCCGCGCCCCGCCCAGGATGTGCCGGCATGACGGGCACGGGCCGCACCGAGCTCACCGTCGTCGCCCACCGCGACCGCAGGACCGTGGGCGCCGACTCCGGCCGCCACGCCGGCCCCTGACCCACCAGCGCCGGGTTCACCTCCCGGTGCCCTAGGTTCGAACAGCCGAGGTTCGGCAGTGGCAGACCTGGAGGTTGGCAGCGATGTGGGTGATCCGAGGAGGCGAACAGAACCGCCTCGTGGACCGGTTCATCGATGAGGGCATGATCGCCGTCGAGTACCCCGACGTGCCCGATGCCGAGATCCTCACCCACACCGAGATCCGCCGGTTCCTCGCCGACGACCTGTCGACAGCGGCGCTCGACGCCGAGGTCGGCGTGGTGACGGCGTTCGTGCGGGAGCTGGCCGAGGGCCAGTCCATCCTCGTGCCCGACCCTGCCCGTGGCGAGGTCGTCGTCGGCACGATCACCGGCCGGTACGAGTTCCACGGTGACGTCGCCGGCGAGCTCGGCAAGCACCGCCGCGCCGTCGGCTGGATCGCCCGCCACCCGATCGCCGAGCTGCCCAGCGCGGTCCAGGGCGTCGCCCGCCAGAAGCTCACGCTCCAGCAGCACCGCGACGCCGAGTGGTCCGGCTACCTCCGCCAGGTCCGCGACGGCGAGATCGGCCGCGACCCGAGGGATCGTCCCGCCGGGACCACGTCGACCACGACCCGCTCGTCGGTCCGCTCCACCACACCTCGGGCGCCGCGAGTCCCGAAGAAGCCCGCGCCGGTCACCCAGAAGACCTGCCCCGGATGCTTCCTCCAGACCCACCCCGATCGCTTCATCGGCGACTACTGCGAAGACTGCGCCGGCTGACCCCCGCTGCACTCACCGGAAGATGGGCCTGTCCGGCGGCTGCCGCGCTACAACGGCCTCGAGCCGAACGGAGCCTGCGTGTCCGAGCCAACCCACCATCCATCCGGCCCGCTGGCCGTCGCCGCGGCGCTCGCCGCCTCCGCCGGCTTCGTCGACGCCCACGTGTACGTCAACGTCACGCCGGTGTTCGTCGCCAACATGAGCGGGAACCTCATCCACCTCGGGATCCTCATCGGCGACGCTTCCTGGCGGACGGCTCTGGCCTCGTTCCTCACGCTGGCCGCGTTCACGACCGGCGTGGTGCTCGCCACGGTCCACCACGACTGGGAGGTGGCGCACGCCCGGCCGGTGCGGCCCAGCTTCCTCCTCGGCGTCGAAGCCGCCCTGCTGCTGGCGCTGGCGGCCTGGATGACCACGGCATCCATCGGGTTCTCCGCTCAGCCCCGGCCCATCGACTATCCCGTGCTCCTCGTCGCAGGGGTCGCCATGGGCCTCCAGGCGTCGGCGCTTCGCCGGGTGGGGCAGATCGCCGTCGCCACCACCTACGGCACGGGGGCCATCGTCCGCATCGGCGAGAAGCTCGTCCTCGCTGCCCGTCGGGCGGACCGGACCACCGAGCACCGGCGGCGGGTCGCCATCGCGGTGCTCACGATCGTCCTCGCCTGCTACCTCGGTGGGGCGGCCGCCGCGACGGTCGCAGGCCGCAACGCAGCCCTCCTCGCCGTCCCCGGCCTCGTCATCGCCGCCTGTGCGCTCGCCAGCCGCACCCCGCTCCCCGATGCGGAGCCCGACCGGGAACCGGTCAGCTCTTGACCTTCTCGCTGACGACTCGGCTGGAACCGCCGGGTTGCATGGTGACGCCGTAGAGGCAGTCGGCGGCTTCCTCGTGCGCACCAGAGCGGAGCGACGCCGACCCGATCTTCGATTCCAACTCGAGGGGTGCATCGATGCGGCACACTGGCGGGATGCTGGCGCGACTATCCAGTCGAAGCGAGGCGATCGCCGAGGCGTGCCGACGACACGACGCGACTGCCCTGACCGTGTTCGGATCAGCGGCTACAGATACCTACGACGATGACAGCGACGTCGACCTGCTGGTCTCATTTGCACCCGACTCGCCGTTGAGCCGCTTCGACGCCTACTTCGGCCTCAAGGAGGCGCTCGAAGAGATCCTGCTCCGACCGGTCGACTTGGTCACACCATCGGCGCTGGAAAACCCGTTCTTCGCTCGGTCCGTCGAAGCATCCAGGATCGACCTCTATGCCGCGTGATCCCGCTGCATACCTCTGGGACACCTCCGGCAGCGCATCAACGCCTGTGAGAAGAACCATCGAGAAGCGGTCAGGATCCACGAGGCGCGGGCGCGGACGTATGAGTCCCGTGGCGTGGTGGGAATCGGGTCCGCCATGAGGTGAGCCACCGGCGTGATCCTGGATGTGTACCTACCAAGTGCACACCAAGGAGAACACGCCGATGGCTCTGTCTGAGTCTGCCGTTTCCGACCTGCTCGACGCGTTGCGCGTCGGGGAGGGGCACCAACCTCGTCCGTGAGCTGGCCCAGTGGGCGCTCCAGCAGCTCATCGACGCCGAGGCGACCGAGAAGATCGGCGGCGCGTGCGGCTGGTGATCTCCGACGCCCACACCGGTTTGAAGGCTGCTATCGCCAAGTGCTTCGCCGGGTCGTCGTGGCAGCGCTGCCGGGTCCACTTCGCCCGCAACCTCCTCGCCACAGCGCCCCGAGCCCACAGCGAGTTCGCCGCCGCGTTCCGGTCGATCTTCGCCCTCGGTGACGCCAAGGAAGTCTCGGCGCGCTGGAACGAAGTCGAGACCACCCTCACCGAGCGGTTCCCCAAGGCCACCGCGCTCATGCGCGACGCCAAGACCGACGTCCTCGCGTTCCCAGGTCGCCCGCGAACCGGCTACAACTAGCTCTTGACCTTCTCGCTCACGACCCTTGAGCTGCCGCCGGGTTGCATGGTGACGCCGTATCGGCAGTCGGCGGCTTCCATGGTGCGCCATCCGATCATCGTGGCGGGACCAGTTGCCCCCAACGTAGGCTCAAGTCGATATCTCGCTCTGCTGCGCTTCCGAAGGAGTCGTAGAAGGTTCCGGTCGGGTCGGTCTCGAAGGGAAGGAGCGACCATCGTTCGATGCTGAGGCCAAAGAGCCGCATGTGGCGCTGCTCAATGCCCAATCTTCCAACCGCTTGCGTGACCGCAGCGACATGGTCAAAAGAATCGATCAGGGCGGCGGCCTCCTCCTCATCCCTGCTTGTTGAGACTTGGGAGAGAACGCGTTCCAAGAAGTAGAAGGAGACCTCCCGCCCGCTCCTCAGTGCTAGTTCCAGGTAGAACTGCCGCAGCGCCGCCTGGGCCGACCAGACGACAGTGGGACCTGGCGTGGCACCCAACGCCGGAGACAACCGATCCACGGCTCCAGCAGCACGCTCGGAACAGCGCAGAGCCGACGCCGCCGCATAGCAGTGAGCTAGGAGGGGGGCATTCAGATCGATCGAAGGGTCTCCCGTCCCGTACCGAGCAGGTCCCCCAAGGCTGTCGAGGTAGCGACGAGTTCCTACGGGCGGCGGGGGTGGGAAGTCCCAGGTGTCGTCCCTGGGAGGATCGTTGGCCACCTGGCCCTGTACCCACGCCCACAGGTGACAAAGAGCCACACTGGTTGCAAGGCCTGGAACCAGTGTGGGCGTGGCTGCCGTGGACGCAGCGAGGGCGACAGCCAGGAAATGGCCAAGGGTCGTGGCCTGATCGGCGACACGACGGGCGGCCGCCTTTGCCTGATCCTCATTATCTCCGAGAACACCCACCGACCGCTCCCCTCACCAGCGCAGAGGGAGATTATGCACAATCACAATCGGGCTGCAGGGGACCCCGAGCAGGCTGAGCAATGACACGTGCGGGCCATCGACTTCCACGCGCGGACAGGTGTCCCTCCGGCGAAGAAGTCATCCTGCCTTCGAGAGACTGCTCAGCGAGCTACGACTAGCCCTTGACCTTCTCGCTGATGACCCGTGACGAACGCCGGGTTACATGGTGACGCCATAGAGGCAGTCGGCGGCTTCCATGGTGCGCTCGGTCGGGCGGTCCGGCCCATGCCCGCAACAGCGCGAGACTGCCCGGATGCGTCTCCGCTCGACGGTTGAGCAGGTTCGATCCAATCCATTCCTTCCGGTCGCCATCGGGTCAGCTGCTCTTGCTCTGTCCGGGGTAGCAATCATCGCTCTGTGGGGATCAGCAACGGGCGCAGCCATAGGAACCGCAATCCTCTCGGGCGCGATCATCGCCGCAGTGTTTAGTTGGGCAGAGAATCGAGCAGACGTGCGTCGAGCCGAGCGCGAAGAGGCCATCGCACTGCGTCTCCAGCTCTCGATGAGTCCATCCCTTCGAGGGGTGGACCTTACGGGACGTGATCTTCGAGGGGTCTACCTCGTTGGCAAGGACCTCACGGACGCGAACCTCGTAGACACTGACCTGACCGGCACAGATCTCCGAGGCGTAGTCCTGGTCAGAGCGTTGGTTGCTGGCGCACGACTCGATGGAGCCAGGCTCATCGGTGCCGACCTGACCGGCGCGAACTTCAGTCAAAGCTCACTCATCGGAGCGAACCTTGAGTCAGCCACAGCCACGGATGCGGTCTTCGAAGACGCGAAGCTGGTTGGTGCCCTTCTTCCTCGTCTCGTTGCACCCCGCGCAACCTTTCGACGAGCGATCTTGACGGCGAGCGACTTTCGATCGGCCACTCTCACCGGTGCCTCCCTCCGCTCAGCACAGGCGGGGGCGGACTTCAGAAGCGCCGACCTGACCGACACGGACATCTCAAACACAGACCTCCGATTCGCACAATTGGACCCTGGAGCACTCGACTCTGCTCGACATACGAGACCGCCCCACTTGCCGGACGAGAGTCCTTAGGGGTTTGACACGGCTTGCTGCTCCCGAACTTCCCGTTCGATGTGAGTCGCCATCTGTTGCAGCAGCATCGCGGCCTCACCCAATGCCCCGACCTGCTGTGCCCAGGCCCCCTGCATTTGTTGAGCCGTTCCGCCGACCCACGTGGAGCGGTGAATCGCGGCAGTGGCCCGATTCACGATTGTGTCCAGGTCCTGCGCAGTCGAGCGAAGCTCCCTTGCCGACTGCCTCGCCTCGTCCATATTGATGCCGTGAAAGGTCGCCATCAAGCAATCGTAGGTGCGATCGAGGAGACCATGAGAGCGGCTACAACTAGCTCTTGACCTTCTCGCTGACGACTCGGCTGGCACCGCCAGGTCGCATGGTGACGCCGCAGAAGCAGCGGCGGCTTCCAGGGTGCGCGTAGCCGCAGCGCTGAGGTCACTCAGTACTGCGACCGGCCGCCTAGTTCCGCCAAGCATGTCTTGAGCAGCGGCTCGGTCACCTTCTCGAACTTCTCGGCCTTCTGGGTGGTCGCCAGCTTGAAGGTCGCATCCTTGGATGAGAACCACCCCGCGCTCGTCAACTCGCCCTTGTTCGGAGCAAGCGAATAGTCCTCGGGCTTGCCTGGCAAGACGAACACAACCGATCGATACGCTTCGCCGCCGCTCGACGATTCGAGAACACCCCGGAACGGGGTGCGGCCTTCATGGCATGCTTGCCCGCTCGCTCCCCGATCGAGAGGCGCGGCCGAGATGGCACCCGCCGGATAGCGAACTCAATCGCTTTCAGGTCAAGTCGCACCTCCTCAAACACGCCTCGGAACGCCGTTTACTCCACTCCTTCGCTGCCCTCCACGGTCTCCTGGATGAACATCCAAGGCCGCATGCCCTGATCGTCTGGATCGCCCCACTTGGACTCGACGAGCAGAAGGTCACCAGTGCTCGCAACGATCCCGACGCAGACAACCTCCTCGGTTCCCCTGATGAGGTTCCAGTTGCGCAAGAACCAACCGGCTGCCTTACTGGTCTGAGTAACCCCTCCGATCGCGGCCGTCACGTCTTGACCTTCTCGCTGACGACTCGGCTGGAACCGCCTGGTTGCATGGTGACGCCGTAGAGGCAGTCGGCGGCTTCCATGGTGCGCTACCGCTTCGCTCTTCCGTTGCGGGGCAACGGTGCTGGTGGCAGACGGTTTCAAGGGGGAGGCAGGTCCTCGAAGCCCCCTCAGCACTTGATGAGCACCGTAAGAGGCCATCGAGCATGCCCATCCGACAAGACACCCTGCGCCGCCGTTGGCTGGCAGCCAACAACTACGCCCCGTCCACCGTGAAGACCTACAGCGAGACGCTGATGGCCTTCGAGCGCCGCTACCCCATCCACGCCGAGCGGGTGCGCCCCGAACACCTCGTGGACTACCTCACGACCGATGGAAGCGGGGAGGGCACCAGGCGTGCCCCGAGCACCCTTGACCGGCAACGCACCGTCCTTCGTGTCTTCTGGCGCTGGGTGAAGCGAGAGGGGTACGTGAAGCTCGATCCAAGCGAGGGTCTCGAAGAACTCCACCTTGGGCGAGGTGAGCGCCGTCCAGGCCGATGGCTCACCCGTGACGAAGCACGACGGTTGCTCGACGCCTGTGAACAAGGAGACCAGGGCCAGCGGGACCGAACCCTCATGCTGACGGCCCTCCTGACCGGTCTTCGACGCTCGGAACTCGTCGGCCTCATCTGGCGAGAGGTGGACCTCGGCCAAGGGCGAGTCACCGTCAAGGGCAAGGGCGGCAAGCTCGCCACGATCGGCCTACCTGAGCAGGCGAGGCACGCCCTGATGGGTTGGCGGGAGACGATCGCTGCACGGCAAGGACGGAAGGCCCCTGGACCGAACCAGCCGGTCTTCCCCACCGGCCGCAAGCACGGAGGGCTGAACAACTCGACCGAGGACTACGTGTTCGACTGGAACACTCCCCTCACGCCTTGGACCGTTCGCAAGATCATCGCCAGGAGAGCCGAGGATGCCGGGGTCGGGACCGTTGCGACCCATGACCTCCGTAGGTCGTTCGCTGGCTTCCTAGACGAGGACGGAACCGACCTGAAGGGCATCCAAGCGGCCCTCCGCCACTCCTCCCCCGATGTGACCGCCCGCTGCTACCTCGACCGTTCGCCCCGTCGAGCCCTCGACGCCACAGCAAACCTGAGGCTCTGAGCGAGCTAAACGTCGGCTTCTGGCTCCCGCATCTCAGCCAGCGCCGCATCGGAAGCCTCTCGCTCAGCATCAAACTCCGCTTGCGTCTGGAACGAGATCACAGTGTCATTCTCGCCGAGCCTCCAGCTGATGGCAACGATGTCGTCACCTATTGCGAAGAGCCTAAACATGTCTTCATCGATCTCAATCGCCCGTGGAGCTGGTTCCGCCTTCTGCTCCTTCTTCCACGTAAGTTGCATCCCACGGGGCGTCTCCTTGAGGTCGTAGAACCCGATCGCCTCTTTTACTGAGTTTCGCACCACCGCTCGAAATGCCAGCCGAGGATACTCTGCACCAAGGGTCCACCGTCCCTTGGCCATCAGCTTCAGCATTGCGAACCCAAGTCGCCTGTCCTGACGAAACTTCGGCACCTCCTTCGCAAGTCTAGATATGAAGCGGTTAACACTCGACTCATCTGGGTCGACAGTCCGCTGAAGGACTAGGTTGGCCATCCAATCTGACGGCTGCGACGAAAGAGCAATTGCAATCGCAACTGGCTCGGGATACTCGTCTAGATACCTCGCAGCGTCCGACCCCAGTGGCTGCCGGACCATGTAGTCGGCACACAGAAACTCTTGTAGCGAAAGGTGGCTGAACTCGAATGCGTCACCAACCTGGACGATAAGTCCGGTATGGGCCTCCAGCTCTCGTGCAACCTTGGACGCCTCTCCAGTCGGCAAGTCGAACTGTTCACAAAGGTCAAGGTACACGTTTTCAAGAGTTGGACCGTCGAATCTGATTGACTGGAGTTCCACAGTCAGACTGAAACTCAGCGCCGCCAGGAACTCCTGCTTCTCGTCGACCTGAAATCTCCCGTAGGCAGAGGTGCGAGCGAGGCCACGCTGCTCGTCCCACTCTCGAATTGCCAGGCGAACGATGTCTCTGTACACGCTCGACGCTTGGTCTGGAAGAGACTTGCCTCTGTTCTTCCAGATTGTAAGCAGCTGAGTTAAGAACAGAGGACGACCGGCAAGTTCTTCCAAAGGGCTTGCGGCCAACGCACCACAAAAATCGGTGCCGTCGCCCAGATAGGAATCTGCGATCTGACTAATCTGATCGGCATCTAGGGGGCATATTTCGAGGGTTCGAAACCCCTTAAGAAAGGTTGCCGCTCCGGAACGACAGGTGGTCACCACACGGGCCTTGGCGAAGGAATTGGCAAGAGCCACGACTTGAGCCTCTAATCCAGCCTTTGATGCAAGAGGCACTTCGTCCAGACCATCGATAAAGATGATCGCTGGAGCGTTATCGAGGACGCTGGTGAGGAGGACGTCCCTACGAGTGTTGATGGTCGAAGGGAGCTCCCTTGGAATTCCAACCAAGTCGGACACGACCTCTACGAGAGTGTGCGACGACCAGTCATGATCACGGCATGAGACCAGAAGTGGCAATTGCCAGTCATCTCCTTCGCCAACCGACTCGTCATTCAGCACGGCAAGAATCGCCCGATGCACTGATGTGGTCTTTCCAGCGCCAGGGTCGCCGAGGATGAGCACATCTTCAGACGAGGCCAACAGGTCACCCTCAGAAAACTCCGACTCCACCTCGCTTCCGGAAAGCTTGTACCGCCGAGGAAGCCCGTCGAATGCGAGAGCGATGGTCGCCTTCGCCGTATCGATCGGAGATGACATGCCTGCAATCTGAACGGACCCAACTACGTTGGACACAGTCTGCAGGTGCTGGGCAATGCCTTCTGCGATCCGGTCCTGCAGAACTCGGTCCGGCTTCTGTTTCGCAACCGTGAATCGGCTGACACTGTCTTTGACAGCCTGCTCGGCTCCAACCATGAGCAGCCGGTAGACAACTGGACTCGTTGCTACCCGCCTCAACATCTCCTCTACGTCCACCGCTCCCCCTCCATCAACACTGGAACGGCACTCTAATTGCGAACGAGAGCGCCGGTGCCGTGCACTACCGGTCCTGATCCCGATGCAACCCAGTCATCCCCTGTCTGCAGGTTCTCCGCCCCGTCGGGGTACCTACTGGCATCCTGTCTGGTGACTTCCTGAGCGATTCTTTACTGTCGTGAACAACCCGGCAGCACCATGCACCGCCTTGGAGTCCGTGTGGTTCAGCCCCACCGATTGCCCCGGACTAAGCAGCGTCCATCCGAGCCACGATCCGTCGCAGTGACTCGACGTGCCAACGGTCGGAGCGCTTGGGCCGGTGACCCTCCTCGGTCAGGGTCGCCGCCATCTCCCGATAGGACCGGCCTTCGATTCGAAGCTCTCGGATGCGCTGAAGCGCCGCCTGTTCGTTCTCGTCGGCCACCAGTTCGCCTCCCTCGGCCCTGTAACCGATCGGTGGGGAGCCATAGGCGAATCCACCCTTCTCGGCCTTGCGCTTGCGTCCTGAGCGAAGGCGGAGAGCGATCATCGAACGCTCGTACTCGGCCACCGCTCCGAGCACCTGGCGGATGAGCTTCCGAGAGGGGTCGTCGGGATCGTCAACGAGGAACGCATCCTCTGCTGCACTGGTACTGAAGACGAGGCGATCCATGCGCTTGACCTCTGCCAGCAAGGTCTCCTGAACGATCAGGTCACGTGCGAGGCGATCGAGCCGGTAGACGATCAGAGCGTCCCCCTGCGCCTCCTTGAGCGACCCCAAGGCATCAGGCAGCCCAACTCGATTCTCGAGTCCGTTCGAGCCACTGACCCCCTCGTCCCGGTACCAGGCGACCACCTTGTGCCCCTGTGCCTTGGCCCACTTCCGGATGGCCCGCTCCTGCACCTCCAATCCGAGCCCTTGCTCAGCCTGACAATCGGTGGAGACCCGGAGGTACGCAATCAGCTTCACGGCCAGGAGCGTACAACGCCCTGACCTGCACTGACAATTCTATTACAATACATGTGTCACCCTCGCACGTGGTAGCGGCGTGCAGAAGACGACCTCGACAAATCGGACATGCCAGAATCGGACAGTGGGGAGCTGGACAGAGGACATCGTTGCTGCGCTCGATCGCATCGGCGGAAGTGGACGCTATGACGCCGTCTACGAGAGCGTCCGGCTCGTCAGAACCGAGCCCCTCCCCGAGAGCTGGAAGGACATCATCCGACGTCAGATCCAGGATCATTCCTCCGATTCGACGGGCTACAAGGGCGGAGCCGACCTCTTCTTCTCGCTCCAAGGGCTCGGGAGTGGGGTCTGGGGCTTGCGTAGCGCAGTAGCGGATACACCCGAGGCTTCCGATCTCTCACCGGGTGAAGATCAGCCAGGGCGTGTGCTGCAGCAGACCTACCGCATCCTCAGAGACACGAAGCTTGCCAGGGAGTTGAAACTCCTCCACCAAGACCAGTGTCAGATGTGCGGCGTCGCACTAGCGGCTGGTGACGGTAGGACCTACTCCGAGGCGCACCACATCATTCCGCTTGGCGGCGACCATCGTGGTTCCGATGTTGCGGAGAACATCCTCGTCCTTTGCCCGAATCACCATGCCCAATGCGATCTCGGTGCGATCAGGCTCGAACCCAACGACCTCCGAACAATCCAAGGCCACCAGCTCTCGGCCAAGAGTATCGAGTATCACAATACTCAGATCGCAAGCACCTAAGTAACCCCTTGCGGAGACGTAATCCCGTGGTTGCGGAGACGTAATCCCGTGGCCACGAGAACAGACCTGACGGTCCTTCTCGCCATGACAACTTTCGATTCCATGTGACAACTATTTGGAATTTACCGAATCAATTCCTGCCGTGCTTGAAGGATGTAGTGAATCATGTTGGATCGGAATCTCGATAGATCGTCAAGCATCATTCTAGCATAAGACGACCTGAGTGCAGATTGCTCCACTCCAATCTGTTCCAAGAGAGCACATAGCTCAAGCTCGATCCTTGAGTTGTACCGTTGGTCAAGCTGGCTATTCTTGAGGACTATCTCAGAGAGTTTCGGAAGCTTTGGATCACTAGAATTCATATCCTCGTTTAGAACTCTCAGAATCTGCTCACGTAACTCTCCTTGAGACCCGAGGGACTCTTCCCCTGATTCTTCTTGCTCTGACTCTCTTCCTTGGTTCTCTTCTACTGATTCTCTTATGTTCACCATCACGGGTGGATCTAGGACACCTGGATCGTCCTCTCTAACCGGACTCAACTGTCGTGACGGATCTTCCCTCCGTGTCACTTCAACCGTGCCACCCTGGGGGAGCTTGGCTCCGTCCATGAACGGGTGGACGAGGAAGGTGTAAACGTTCGTCTGCCCGAGACCCCGTTGCTTGACTGCGATGAGCTTTTCCTTCTTGAGTTCCGCAACCCATCGCTGCACCTGGCGTTCATTCGTTCCCAACGATGCGGCCAAACTCTTTAGGCCGGGGAATGAGCTTCCCTCCTTGCCTTCGTGCCTAGCTAGACGTGCGTAACACAGCTTGGGTCCAGGCTTCAGAGTCTCGACTGACTCAAGCCACTCTGGCACTAGTGAGGCAACGCACAACATGTAAGGACGGTAGGTGTCCCCTTCGATCATCTCTCTCTTCATCTCTCGTCATCCTTTCTGACGAGTGACACTTCAGCCGAGATGAGGCCAGGGCGTAGGTCGAAACGAAAGCATTCGTTTGCCAGCACGCAGGCAGCACGGGACTTGGTCCTTCGAACCCCTCAGAGGCCCCTGGAAGGCCCGGAGAGCCGCTCCCCCACGCTCTGGGATGTTCAGGTACTGCACCCCAATTTCCCAGTTGCTACAGTGCGTTCCTCAACATCCACCCCACAAGTGCTGCGGGGACCGAAACCTCTAGCTCTTGACCTTCTCGCTGACGACTCGGCTGGAGCCGCCTGGTTGCATGGTGACGCCGTAGAGGCAGTCGGCGGCTTCCATGGTGCGCTTCTGGTGGCTCACGATGATGAGCTGGGCCTCGGCTCGGAACTCGTGGATGAGGTCGAGGAAGCGATGGAGGTTGACGTCGTCGAGGGCGGCCTCGACCTCGTCCATCACGTAGAAGGGGCTGGGCCGGGCACGGAAGACGGCGAAGAGGTACGCCAGGGCGGTGAGGGAGCGCTCGCCGCCCGAGAGCAGCGAGAGCTTCCGGACGTTCTTGCCCGAGGGGCGGGCCTCGACCTCGATGCCGGTGGTGAGGAGGTTCTCGGGATCGGTGAGCTTGAGCCGGCCGCGGCCGCCGGGGAACAGCGTCTCGAAGAGGTCCTGGAAGTTCTGGGAGACGTCGGCGAAGGCCGAGGCGAACACGCTGACGATCTCGGCGTCGATGGCCTTGATGACCTTCGACAGGTCGCGGCGGGCGCTCTTGACGTCCTCCAGCTGGTTCTGCAGGAACTCGTGGCGCTCCTGCAGGGCCTGGAACTCCTCGAGGGCGAGCGGGTTGATGGGACCCATGATCCGCAGGTCCCGTTCCAGCTCGCGGACCCGGGCGGCGGCGGTGACGTTCTCGGGAAGCTCGGGTGCCGGCGCGGCGATGGCCGCATCGGGCTCGCAGTCGAGGTCGCGGCGGAGCGCCTCGACCGCGGTCTCCAGGCGGAGGCGGATCTCGGCGTCCTCCAGCTCCACACGCTGCTGGCGCTCACGCAGCTCGGCCAGCGAGCGCTCAGCCGCCTGGCGCTGCTTGCGGAGCCCGTCGAGGCGGGTCGACACCTCGCGCGTGGCCTCGGACTGGCGGCGCCGCCGGTCGCGCAGCTCGGCCAGCTCGCCCTCGACGATCTCCAGGCGGGATGCCACGAAGCCCCGCAGCCGGGCGGTGGCCACGGCCCGGCGATCGAGCTCGACGCGCCTCCCGGCGGCTTGCTCGCGCTCGACGGCGTGGCGGGACAGGCGCTCGTCGACCTCGGCGGCCCGGGTCTTCAGGAACTGGCGCCGCTCTTCGATGCCGGCCGTCCGGACGCCGAGGTCGCTGCGCATCTGGGCCACGGCGGTGGTGCGCTCGTCGAGGCGGGCGCGGGCCTCGGCCATTGCCCTCCCCTGCTCCGCCAAGTGGGCCTCCTCGGCCTCGAGCGTGGGCAGGCGAGCCTCCAGCTCGGCCTGGCGGTCGGCGTCGCGCCGGGCCCGGTCGGTGAGCTCGGTGGACTGGGTGCCGACCTTCTCGGCCTCGGCCACGGCGTCGGTGTGGTCCCGCTGGGTGCGGGCGAGCGACTCCGTGGCGGCCTTCAGCCGCGAGGCGTTGCGGTCGACGGCTCGGCTGGCCTCGGTCTCGGCCGTCCGGGCCTCGTCGCTGGCCTCGCGCGCCGCGAGGGCGCGGCGGGCGGCAGACGCAGCCTCGGCCGTGGCCGCTTCGGCGTTGGCCTCGGCCTCGGTGAGCGCGGCACCGGTGGCCCCCGCACCGGCGGCGCCGACGCGCCAGCCCGTGGGCCCGAAGCGGTCACCCGCCGGCGTCACGACGACGGCGGCCGGGTTGGCCAGGGCCAGATCGACGGCCTCGGTCCACGAGTCGACGACGACGGCACTGCCGACGATGGCGTCAAGCAGGTCGTCGACGCCAGGCCGCGTGCCGCGGACGTGGCTCCGCAGGGACTGGCCGCCGGTCGCGGGCACCGGAGCCCGGCGGGTGGCGCCCAGGGCGAGCACGGCGCCCGACGCATCGCCAGACCGCAGCTCGGCGAGCGCGGCGCGTCCGGCGTCGACGGACTCGACCACGACGGCCGCGACGGCATCAGCGACCGCGGCCTCGAAGGCGGACTCCCATCCGGCGTCGACGTGCACGACGTCGAGCAGGGTGCCGACGATGCCGTCGATGCCGGCCAGGCGCTCGGCACCGGCCTTGGCACGGGCCTGGTCGAGGGCGAGCGAGAGCGCCTCGGCCCGGGCGGTCCAGGTGTGGACGGCACCGTCGGCGATGCGGCGTCCCTCCTCGGCTTCCTCGAGGGCCTTGGCTGCCGCGGTCCGCTGTTCGGCTGCGGCAGCCCGGGCCGCGTCGAGGGGCTCGATGGCGGCGGTCGCCTCGGCGACCTCGGCCGCCAGCCGCTCGGCCTCGGCCGCCAGGCGGGCGATACGGGCATCGATGGCCTCGATGCGCTCGGTGGCCCGGCGGGCCTCGGTGGCGCTGCGCTCGACGGATGCGCGGACGGCCTGCAGCTCGCCGCGGACCTCGGCGGCGGCGGCGCCGGTGGGCGTGGCCACGCCCTCGGCCCACTCCCGGGTGAAGTCCTGCTGCGCCAGCTCCAGGTCGGCCTCCGCCCGTTCGAGCTCGTTGGTGGCCGGGCCGAGCTCGGCGGCCAGCTCCTCCACGTCGGCGAGCTCTCGGGTGAGCCGGGCGGCATCGGCTTCGAGGCTGGCGGTGACGTCCTGGTCGACGGAGGCACCGCGGTCGCGCTCGATGCCCCGCTCCCGCTCGGCGAGGACGGCGACGAGGCCGCGGGCACGCTCGCGCAGGGACTCGAACCGGACGAGCGCATCGCCGAGGTCGTCGCCGCCCATCGCCGACAGCCGGGCCTCGGTGGCGATCACGTCGGCATCGAGCCGGCGCAGCGTGGCGCGCAGCTCCTCCTCGGCCGCCTCCAGCTCGGCTCGCTGGCGAGCGCCGCCCTCCATCCGGCTGCGGAGCCGGGCGATCTCGGCACCGGCCAGGTGGATGCGCAGCGCGGCGAGCTCGGCCACGACCGCGCCGTGGCGACGGGCGGCATCGGCCTGCTTCTCCAGCGGGCGCAGCTGGCGGCGCACCTCCCGCAGGAGGTCCTGGAGCCGGGTCAGGTTACCTTCGGTGGAGGTGAGCCGGCGCTCGGCCTTCTCCTTGCGGCGCCGGTACTTGAGGACCCCGGCGGCCTCCTCGATGATCAGCCGGCGGTCCTCGGCCCGGGCGTTGAGGACGGCGTCGATCTGGCCCTGGCTGATGATCACGTGCTGCTGGCGGCCGACACCGGAGTCGGAGAGGAGCTCTTGGATGTCGAGCATGCGGCACGGCACGCCGTTGATGGAGTACTCGCTGTCGCCGTTGCGGAAGAGGATCCGGGTGATGGTCACCTCGGAGAACTCGATCGGGAGCAGCCCCGCGCTGTTGTCGATGGTGAGCGAGACCTCGGCGCGGCCCAGCGCCTGGCGCTTCTGCGTGCCAGCGAAGATGACGTCGTCCATCTTCTGGGACCGGACCGCGCTCGGCGCCTGGGCACCCAGCACCCAGCTGATGGCATCGACGACGTTCGACTTGCCGCTTCCGTTCGGACCGACCACGACGGTCACACCTGGTTCCATCACCAGGTTCGTGCTGTCCGCGAAGGACTTGAACCCCTTGATGGTCAACGACTTCAGGAACACCGATCCTCCATCCGATCAGGCCGGTCGGCCACCCTACTTGGCACTCGCACAGGCTCTCGGAACGAGCGGTGTCGTCGGACGTGCGCGATGGCCGCTACGGTTTGCCGAGCCGAAAGGGGAAGAGCGTTGGCAGGTCCGAAGGTCGTCAAGGGCTACCGGTTGGAGCCGTTCGCCCAGTGCTCGGGAGCCCTGCTGGACCACGCTCGGCTCAACGCCGCGAACCTCTACTCCATCGACTTCCGAGGTGCCTCGCTGCGCGAGGCGCACCTCGCCGGCGCCCACATCGCCGAGGCCCGCCTCGCCGGCGCCGACCTGACCGGCGCCGACCTCTCTGGAGCCAACCTGAGCGGGGCCGACCTCGAGCGGGCCAACCTCACCGGCGCCGACCTGACCGGCGCCAACCTCAGCCGGGCGAACCTGACCGGCGCTCGCACGGCGGCGGCGGTGTTCGTCGGCGCACGCTTCTGCAAGACGATGATGCCGGACCTGCGGGTCAACGACACCAACTGCTGATCGCGCAGGCCCACCGGCCGGGGCGGCTCAGGCCGAGGTGACCTCGATCAGCTCGCAGGTGCCGGCCACGCCGTCGGCGGCCGGGACGAGGACATCGACGGAGCCGGTGGTGCCGGGCTGGATGAGGGGCGTGCGGGCGGCACCCCGGGCGAACTCGACACCATCGGGGGCGACCAGCCGAGCCGACACGCTGAACGTGCTGGGCGGACCCGACCGATGGGTCACCGCCACCGAGGCGACCACACCGCCCTCGGCCCGACGGCATCCGCGCAGCTCCCCCGTGCCCGTCGCGCCGGTCGCGGCCGGCGGGCGCGAGGTCGCCGTGGTCGGCGTCACCGTCGTGGCCGGCGCCTCGGTCGTGGTCGGCGGGGCTGTCGTCACCGGCGCCTCAGTGGTGGACGAGACCGGCTCGGTGATCGGGAGGGTCGTGACCGGGGCCGCCTGTTCGTCGGGGCCGTTGCCGCGGTCGGTGAACACCCAGATGCCGGCGACGAGCAGCCCGACCAGTGCCAACACGGCGACCAGCTCGGGGATCCAGCCAAGACGGGCCGGTCGGTCGTCGTCGCCATCGTGATAGGGCAGCGGCTCGGGCGCAGCGGGCGGCACCGGCGGACGCTCATCGAAGTCCGCCAGCACCGGAGCCGCGGCGCTCCGCACGGTGCCCGGGTCGATCGCACCGACGGCGGCCAGCTCTGCGAGCTCCGCTTCCTCCAGCTCATCGAGCTCCGCCGCAGCCGTGAGGTCGATGAGCTCCGGATCGGTGATCTCGGCGCCCGACGCCCGATCCATGACGACGAGGGTCCGGCCGTCGGCCGACACGGCGGCGCTCTGGTCCGGCCCGAGGAGCACGGGCTCGCGGAGACCGGCCACGACGCGGGTGCGCCCGGCCAAGCACGCGATGGTGGCCCCGCCGTCTGCCTCGGCGACCGCCTGGAAGCGGCCACGGGGCGTGGAGACGACCGCCGGGCCCACGTGGACCTCGTGGCGCCACGGGCTGCGGCGCCGGCCGGCGGAGAACCAGAGCTGGCCCTGGTCGAGGCGCGTCACCAGCGCGGGCTCGCCGCCCGGCGCTCGGACCTGCTCGCGCGTCCACGACGACCACGGCGCGACCCGGGTGACGGCGCCGTCCGGGTCGGTCAACGTGATGGGCTCGGTCGCCCCACCCGAACCCGGCTGCTCAGGTTCGCTCCCCTGCCTGCTGTTTGCCACGGTACGTGACCTTAGCTCATCTTTCGACTCGGAGCGTGAGTTCTCGGCGGATCGAAGGCGACGTTCCGTTGCCGAACGGGCCGTCGGCCACGCAGCGTGAGATCGTTCGAACCCCAGCCGGGCGTTTCGGCCCTTGTCGCGGCCGCCTGGCCTCCGACGGCTCGCGGCCGGGTCGGCCCGGGCCGATCCCCGAGGCTCGGCGCACCCCACCGCCAGGGACCGCGGCGGAGCGAGGACCGGCCCGGCGGACCAACCAGCGCGTCGGCCGAGGCAACCCCACCACCCGCCCGCCCGGCGACGCCCCATCGGGCCACGACCACCGCAGCGAGCCTGCCGCCCCAGGGGCGCGAGTCCCCGCGGGTCAGACCTGACAGTCCTCGCACAGGTAGACGGTCTTGGCGCTCATGCGGACCTTCGACACCACGCCGCGGCAGCGTCGGCACGCCTTGCCGTCGCGCTCGAAGACCTGGAGCTCGTCGGTCCAGCCGCCGGGCTTGCCGGCGAGGTCCGAGTACTGGCCGTCGGAGGTGGTGACGCCACGGTGCTTGGCCGCTTCGTGCAGGGTCTCGACCACGGCGCGGTAGAAGCGGCGGATCTCCTGGGTGGAGAGCGAGGAGACCTCCCGGTCCGGCCGGAGACCCGACGCGTGGAGGATCTCGTCGGCGTAGACGGGGCCGATGCCGGCGATGACGCTGCGGTTCAACAGGAGCGCCCGCAGCTTCACGTCGCGGTGGCGCAGCATGCGCTCGCCGAACGAGGTCCACGAGACCGGCTCGTCGAGGATGTCGAAGCCGAGGTCGGCCAGCTCGGGCACGGCTTCGGTCAACTGGTCGAACGGCACCACGAAGAGCTCGAGGTTGCCGGTGTCGTCGATGGCACGGAGCTGGCCGCCCTGGGTGAAGGTGATGGAGACCTTGGTCCGCTTGTCGACCTCCTCCTTGGCGGCCTGGCGCCGCAGCTGCCCGCCGTTCTGCAGGTCGATCACCAGCGCGTCACCGGAGTCCAGCTTGGTGACGAGGTAGAGATCCCGGCGCACGACGCTGGTGACCTTTGCTCCTTCGAGCAGGGAGACGAACTGCTTCTTGTTCGTGTGGCGCGGGATGGCTCCAGAGCCCGGCACCTCGACGGTCTTGATCCGCTTGCCACCGATGTCGCGGTCGAGATCCCGTCGCAGGGTCTCGAGTTCCGGCTGCTCAGCCATGGGTTGCTTCCTCTCGTGCGGGGAGATCCCCGGGTTCGCGGTCCAGCTGCGCCCAGGTCTCCCGGGCGGCGGCCTGTTCCGCCTGCTTCTTCGATCGTCCGACGCCGACGCCCAGAGGGCGTCCGTCGAGCACCACGCGGGCGCGGAAGGTCTTGTCGTGCTCCGGCCCCTGCTCGGTGATCTCGAAGACCACGGAGCGCTGGGGGTCGCTGGCCGCCAGCTCGTGGAGCCGGCTCTTGTGGTCCGGTGCGCCGGCGCTCGACAGCCGCGGCGCCACCAGGCGGCTCACCAGATCAGCGGCCGGCGTGGGCCCGCCGTCGAGGTACACGGCGCCGATCACGGCCTCCATGGCATCGGCCAGGATCGACGGCCGCTCACGGCCACCCGAAGCGTGCTCGCCCTTGCCCAGCAGCAGCACCTCGCCCAGGGACAGCTCGGCGGCCATCTCGGCGAGCGCCGGCGAGCACACCACGGCGGCGCGCATGCGGGAGAGCTGGCCTTCGCCGGCCTCCGGCAGCAGCGCGTACAGGTCGTCGGTGACCACGAGGCCGAGCACGGCGTCGCCCAGGAACTCGAGGCGCTCGTTCGACCGGTAGCCGGCGTGCTCGGCGCACCACGACCGGTGCGTGAGCGCTTGCCCGAGCAGCTCGGGGTCGCCGAACCGGTACTCCAGCCGATCGCAGAAGGCGGCGAGCGCCTTCGGCGGGATCGGGTGGAACTCCAGGGCGGGGGGCCCAGGCGCGTCGACCGACGGCGACGCCGGCGCGCGGAGCTGCTCGGCGGCGCCGGCGTCGACGCCCGGCTCGGCGGTCACGCCTAGTTTCCGCCCAGCTTGTCGAACACGTAGTCGACGGCGTCGCGGACGGTCTTCAGGTCCTCGAGGTCCTCGTCTTCGATCCGGAACCCGACCGAGCGCTCGCCCAGCTCCTCCTCGAGCTCCTCGACGAGCTCGATGAGCGCGAGGGAGTCGGCGCCCAGGTCGTCGGCGAAGGAGTCCCCTTCCTTGATGCCGGAGGGATCGGTCTCGAGGATGTCGGCGAGGCGGTCGCGCACGAGCTCGAACACGTCCTGGCGGCTCATCGGGTCCTGTCCGACATGGGTTTCAGCGGGCACAGTGCACTCCTGATCGTGAAAGGGGCGGTGGCGACTGTAGCGGGTGGAAAACTTTGTGCGCTCGTGAACGACGGGACGCGGGAGGAATCGGCACGCGAGCGGCATGATGGGTCCGACGGACCGACGACGAGGGCCTGATCTGCCCCAGGAAACGACATGGACGAGTCCACCGAGCACGACACCCCGACCATCGAAGCACCCCGAAAAGGATGGAGGATCAGTCGCCGCTCCGCCGAGGAGAAGGCCGCCAGCGCGCCGACGCCAGCAGCCGATCCGGTGGACGAGCTCACCGAACCCGAGGGAGCACCCGACGAGGAGGTGACAAAGGACCAGCCCACGCCCCGCGAGCTCGCCGTAGCCGAGGCCGAACGCCACCTCGACGGACCGGCGCTCACCGTGCCCGCCGACGCCCCTTCACCCGCCGATCTGGAGGCCACCTGGAGCGACGAGGTGCTCGACGCGCTCGAGGTGCTCCGGGCGGACCTCGGCGGACGCCGCACCGGCCTCGCCATCAGCGGCGGCGGTTCCCTCGGCAGCTTCGAGGCCGGCGTGCTGCGGTTCCTCTACGACCACGCCGCGATCGCCCCCGTCGCCGTGGCCGGCAACTCGGCCGGCGGCCTCAACGCCGCCAAGCTCGCCGAAGGAGACCGCCCCGACGGGACCCGGGCCATCGACGAGGTCGAACGGGTGTGGCGCTCGCTGCGGACCACCGACGACATGTGGAAGCCCGAGCCGTGGCTCACGCGCCTGCAGGCGTCGGCATCGTGGGCCTCCACCTGGCGGGGCTACCTCGGCGATGGCACCAACGGGACCAACGCCGTGCGCATGGCCGTCAAGGTCGTCGGCAGCCTGGTCCGCCGGCCGCCCGAGACCGACGGCGCGATCGACGCGGTCCGCGAGGCACTCACGGCGCAGTCCCTCCTGTCGCTCACCCCGGTGTCCGACCTCCTGCTCCGGGAGCTCGACCCCGGCGCGGTCCGCCGGTCGGGCATCGACCTGCGGGTCGGCGCGGTCAGCCTGGAGTCCGGCGAGCTC